>OLNY01003193.1_pt1 | contig 10693 bp, 9 predicted proteins | sample 1671981 | NCBI WGS metagenome assembly OLNY01 (sample SAMEA3136632, study PRJEB25190) | human gut metagenome | biome: human gut; feature: human-associated habitat; material: faeces | place: Austria | collected 2013 | reverse complement strand
TTGAAAAATATATAAAAATAAAGAAAAAAAAGAAAAATAATTAAAGTTTTATTAAATAATTATATAAAAACTAAAGTGGTATTAAATTTAAAATTAAAGACTTTGTTTTATATATAAAATATTGAAATTAATTAAATAATTAGGTGAAAATGAATTAAGAAATTAACGAGTAAAATAGTTAAAATTTTTTATAATTTAAATAAAAGGTATTAAAGGTAAAATTTATTATAGTACTAATTTTTACTTATTAAAAAGAAAAGGAGAGTATATTAATGAACGAAATGGAAGAACAAGTGATAAGTATATCAGAAATTTTTGAAGCATTAAAAAAGCGTTGGATTCTTATAGTTTATATAACTTTAGTTGCTACATTAATTTCAGGAGTATTAAGCTTCTTCGTAATTAAGCCAACTTATGAGACGAGCACTAAGGTTTTTATAGGTAAGGAAGAAAGCAATCAAGAAGGATATAACACAAATGATATTCAAATGTATCAAAAGCTATTACAAACTTATGCAGAAACAATAAAAACTAATGAGGTAGTACAAGCTGCTATTAATAGTACTAATAATACTGATTTAACAGTACCAGCAGTAAAGGGAGCATTAACAGTAACACCAGTTAGTGATACGCAAATATTACAAATTAAGTATCAAAATAAAAATCCGGAAGTAGCAAAGGAAATATTAGAAAGTATAACTAATGAATTTGTTATTTTAGCAAAGGAACTTGTTCCAAATGGTAATGTTAGAGTAATTGAAGCAGTTCAATTACCAGAAAATCCAGTAGCGCCTAATAAGAAAATGAATGTTGCAATTGCATTTTTATTAGGACTTATGGTTAGTGTAGGATTAGTATTCCTTATTGAATATCTTGATAATACTTTCAAGAGTAAAGAAGAGCTTGAAAGAGAATTAGATATACCTGTAGTTGGAATAATTCCTGAAGTTGAAGAAGTATAGGAGGACTGTTAAATGTTTATAGTTGAAAAAAAGCCAAAGTCTATAGCAGCTGAAGCTTATAGAAGTTTAAGAACGAACATACAATATTCTTCTTTTGATAAGAAGTATCAAACTTTAGTTGTTACTAGTGCTAATCCAGGTGAAGGTAAGACTACTGTTGCAGGAAACTTAGCTTTAGTATTAGCTCAAGGTGAAAGTAAGGTATTATTGGTTGATTGTGATATGAGAAGATCTTCTATACATAAAAGATTTAAGATTACTAATACATGTGGTATTTCAGATTTATTAATAGGTAAACAAAGAATAGAAACAGTTATTAATAAGATAAATCCTAATTTATCTATTATAACAGCAGGAAATATTCCTCCAAATCCAGCTGAAATGTTAGCATCTAAAGCTATGACGGCATTTTTAGAGGAAATGAAGGAGAAGTATGATTATATTGTTTTAGATACTCCACCACTTCAAGCTGTAACTGATGCACAAATTTTATCAACTAAGGCTGATGGAACATTAATAGTTGTGAGATCTGGAGTAACTAAGAAAGAAGCAGTTAATAATGCAGTTTCTATGCTTAAGAAGGTTAATGGACATATCATTGGTACAGTTCTTAATGCAGCAGAAAATAAAAAGAATAAATATTACTATTATTATGGGGATGATGCTAGTAGAACAGGAAGAAGACTTAATAGTAAAAGGTAATTATTAGGGTATAAATATAATTTAAGATGGCAAATTATTGGGGGACGAGTAATTTGCCTTTTTTAAGGAATAAAGTAATAAAATAAGTTTTTTAAAGAGATTCGGGGGGATAAAAGTGGAAGAAGAGAGCTTAATAGAAAGGGTATTCAGTAATAGAAAGTTAAAAATACTAACATTATTAATAGTAGATTTTTTATTAATATTAGTAGCTTATTTTTTAGCTTTTATATTTAGACTTTATTTAGACAATAATAGTTTAAATGAAATTATTATTTATTTTAAAGAACATATATTTAAAGTTATATTTTTTGAAATAATTTATATTTTATCTTTTTATATTAATAAACAATACAAAAGTGTATGGACTTTAGCTGGAATGGATGAGGTTATAAATGGAGTAATAGCTGTAATTATAGGTATTACATTAACTCTAGGAATATCATTACTTAGTAATGATAGAATTCCATTAATGGTAAATATACTTGCTGGAATTATGATTTTAGTTCTTTGCAATGGAGTAAGAATTGGTTGGAGAGTATTAAGAAGAGCCATTAAGTATACTGAAATTGAAAAGAATAAAGATTTTAAAAATGTTCTTATAGTAGGGGCAGGTTCAGGTGGTGCCCTTGTTGCTAATGAATATAAGAAGCATCCTAATTTAGGTAAGAAGGTAGTTGCTTTCATTGATGATGATAAGCAAAAGCTTGGAACTTATGTAAATGGTGTTAAAGTTTTAGGAAATAGAAATAACATTATAGAAGTTGCAAAAGCTAAAAAGGTTGATGAAATAATAATTGCAATTTCATCTATTAAGGAAGGTGTTTTAAAGGAAATAATAGAGTGTTGTAAAGATGCTCATATAGCCGTAAAGATTATGCCTGGTGTTTCTGAAATGATAGATGGTAAGTTTTCTATTAATAAAATAAGAGATGTAGATGTAGAAGATTTATTAGGAAGAGAATCAATTAAGTTAGATTATGATGGTATAGCTGATTATTTAGAAGGAAAAATAGTTCTTGTAACTGGTGGAGGAGGATCTATTGGTTCGGAGCTTTGTAGACAGATTTCTAAATTTAATCCTAAGCAGCTTATAATTTTTGATATTTATGAGAATAATGCTTATGAAATACAAAATGAGTTAAAAAGAACATCCCCAGAGTTAGATTTAGTAACTCTTATAGGGTCAGTTAGAGATAGAAATAGACTAAGACAGGTTTATACAAAGTATAGTCCTAATGTAGTATTTCATGCAGCAGCTCATAAGCATGTGCCACTTATGGAGGTTAGTCCAGAAGAAGCAATAAAAAATAATGTTGTTGGTACATTTAATACAGCAGAGTTTGCAAATAGTTATGGAGTAGAAAAGTTTGTTCTTATTTCTACTGATAAGGCAGTTAATCCTACTAATATAATGGGTGCAACTAAGAGAATGTGTGAAATGATAGTTCAAGCCTTTAATAAAGTAAGTGATACAGAATATGTTGCAGTTAGATTTGGTAATGTTCTTGGAAGTAATGGTTCTGTAATTCCTTTATTTAAAAAGCAAATTGCAGCAGGTGGACCTGTTACTTTAACCCATAAGGATATTACAAGATATTTTATGACTATACCGGAAGCATCACAACTTGTTCTTCAAGCTGGAGCTTATGCAGAAGGTGGAGAAATTTTTGTTCTTGATATGGGTAAACCAGTAAGAATATATGATTTAGCTGAAAATCTTATTAAGCTAAGTGGATATGAGCCTCATAAGGATATTAAAATTGAAATTACTGGCCTTAGACCAGGGGAAAAGTTATATGAAGAGCTTCTTATGAATGAAGAAGGTTTAACTGAAACTAAACATGAGAAGATATTTATAGGAAAACCTGGAGAGTTTGAAATTGACGATATCGCTAGAAAGACAGAAGAACTTTTAAAGTATGCAACTAAGGGAAGTAAGGTTAGACTTAAGAAACAATTAAAGATGGTTGTTGATACTTTTAGGGAGCCAGATGAGGTTAATAGTAAAGTAGTATAAAGTAGTTTTTTATCTACGGGGTTGTTATACACCTGCTAGGTTAAAAACGGATGAGTAAATGATGGGGGAATAGGAATGGAAAACAAGAGAATTTATTTAGCTTCACCTCATATGGGAGGAATGGAGCAAGAGTTTGTTAAAGAGGCATTTGATACTAACTGGGTAGCACCATTAGGTCCAAATGTTAATAACTTTGAAAAGGAATTAGCTGAATATGTTGGCATAAAATCAGCAGCAGCTCTAGTATCTGGAACATCAGCAATTCATTTAGCTTTAAAAGCACTTGGAATGAAACAAGGAGATAGAATTTTTTGTACAAGCTTAACTTTTGCTGCAAGTTGTAACCCTATTATGTATGAAAAAGGTGAACCTATATTTATAGATTCGGAACCAGAAAGCTGGAATATGTCTCCTGTTGCTTTAGAAAAAGCTTTTATTAAGGCTGAGGAAGAAAATAAAATGCCATTAGCAGTTATAGTAGTTCATCTTTATGGACAATCTGCTGATATGGACAAGATTATGAAGATTTGTGAAAAGTATAATACTCCAGTTATTGAAGATGCTGCAGAATCATTAGGTGCTACTTATAAAGAAAAACAAACAGGTACTTTTGGTAGGTTTGGTATTTTCTCTTTTAATGGGAATAAAATAATAACTACTTCAGGTGGAGGTATGTTAGTTTCTGATGATGAAGAAAAAATAGCAAAAGCAAGATTTTGGTCAACTCAAGCTCGAGATAATGCAAGACATTATGAACATACAGAACTTGGATATAACTATAGAATGTCTAATATAACAGCTGGAATTGGTAGGGGACAACTTAAGGTTTTAGATGAAAGAATAGCACAAAAGAAACATATTTTTGAAAGATATACTGAAGCTTTCAAAGATATTACTGATATTGAAATGATGCCTATTTGTGAATATGGTGAACCTAATTATTGGTTATCTTGCATGACTTTAAAAGAAGAAAGTAAAGTTAAGCCACTTGATATTATTTTAGCTTTAGAAGAAATGAACATTGAGTCTAGACCAATATGGAAACCAATGCATATTCAACCTTATTATAGTGAATTTGAATTCTTTAATCATAATGATGAGGGAGTTAGTGTTGGAGAGAATATATTTAATAGAGGATTATGTTTACCTTCTGATACTAAGATGAGTGAAGAAGAAATTGATAAAGTTATAAATATTATTAAAGGATTATTTAAATAATGAAAATTTTAGAATTAATTATAAAAAGAATATTTGATATTTGTTGCGCTCTTGGTGGACTTATAGTTTTATCACCAGTACTTATTATATGTGCAGTACTTATAAGGTTTAACTTAGGAAGTCCAATATTCTTTAAACAAAAGAGAATTGGAAAAGGTAATAAAGTGTTTGAAATGATTAAATTTAGAACTATGAAAGATGCTGTTGACGAAGATGGTAATCAATTGCCGGATGAAATGAGAATGACTAAGTTAGGGAGAATTCTTAGAAGCTTAAGTTTAGATGAACTACCAGAGCTTATCAATATTTTAAAAGGAGATATGAGTCTTATTGGGCCAAGACCATTATTGGTCCAGTATCTTCCTTTATATAATGAAAGACAAATTAGACGGCATGAAGTGTTACCAGGGCTTACTGGATGGGCACAGATTAATGGTAGAAATGCTTTAAGTTGGAGTGAAAAATTTGAATTAGATCTTGAATATGTTGAAAAGTGGAACTTAGGATTAGATATTAAAATTTTCTTTTTAACATTTTATAAGGTTTTTAAAAGAGATGGAATTAATCAAGATGGTAAAGCCACTGTAGAATTTTTTGATGGAACTAATTAGGAGATTAATATGAAAGATATAGCTATTATTGGAGCTGGTGGAGTAGGAAAGGAAGTTGCTTGGATTATTGATCAAATTAATATGATTGCTCCAACTTGGAATATTATTGGATTTATTGATGATAATCAGAATAATTGGAATAAAAAGGTCAATGGGTATACTGTGATCGGTGGAATAGATTGCTTAGAGAATATTGCTGGTGATATAGAAGTTGTAATTGCTATTGCCAATTATAAGGTTAAGAAAAGTATTGTTAAAGATTTAAATGGAAGGTTTAATTTTGCATCTATAGTTCATCCAGATGTTTATTTAAGCCCAAGTATTGAAATTGGACATGGATCTATAATTTATCCAGGTGTTATTATGACTTCTAATATTACTATAGGAAATCATGTTATTATTAGTCCGAAATGTGGGATTGGACATGATTCTGTTATTGGGGATTATGTCTCTCTTCTTTGGAATGTTAATATTTCTGGGTTTGATATTATTGAAGAAGGGGTTTTAGTTGGATCTGGAGCTACAATTATTCAAGGAAAAAGAATTGAAAAAGGAGCTATAATTGGGGCTGGAGCTGTTGTTGTTAGAGATGTTGAAAGAAATAGCACAAATGTTGGAGTTCCCACAATTAGGATAAGTTAAGGTGGAGGTTATTATGGAGATTAAGGCTAAAGTTGCACATGTATGTACTTCTAAATATAGCTATAAGATTTTAGAACATAAGTTAAAAAGAATATCTGAGCAAGGATATGATGTTAGTATAATTTCATCAAATGATTGTGAAGTTGATGAGTCTGTAATACAGAAAAATAATATTAATCAATTCTATGTTGAAATGGATAGAAAAATATCACCTATAAAAGATATTAAATCTATTTTAGAAATGAGAAAATTATTAAAACAAGAAAAATTTGATATTGTTCATACTCATACTGCTAAGGCTGGATTAATTGGACGGATAGGAGCATTTTTAGCCAAAACGCCAGTTATAATACATACTTCACATGGGTTACCATTTTATGAAGGGATGAATCCAATAAAATATTTTATTTATAAGAACCTTGAATTGTTTGGAGCAAAGTTAAGTGATTATGTTGGAAGCCAAAATAAAGAAGATGCTGAAATATTAAGTAAGTTAATTAAAAATAACGATAAAGTTTTTTATGAAGGAAATGGAGTAGATTTAGAGTATATAGATAGTTACAATGCAAAGATATCTAAAATGGAAATATTAAAGTTAAAAGAAAACTTAAATATTAGTGAGGATAAGTTAATTATATTAATGGGAGCAAGATTTGAACCTGTTAAAAATCATAAGTTATTTGTAAATACAATCAAGCAAGTAATAGAGAGTGGGTATAATGATATAATTTGTATTTTAGCTGGGGACGGTCCTTTACAAAATGAAATAATGGAACTAACAAAAGTGTTAGGAATAGAAGCGTATTTTAGATTTGTTGGTAAAAGGAATGATATGTTTAAATTTATAAAGATGTCTGATATAGTAGCATTGACTTCAGAGAAGGAAGGTATTCCAAGAATATTGATGGAAAGTATGGCATTTTCAAAACCTATAGTTGCTACAGATGTATTAGGAACTAGGGAGTTAGTTATTAATAATGAGGTTGGATTGTTGTCAGAATATAATAATGAGGAAGTGTTGAAAAATAATATAATATTATTGATAAATGATTATAGTTTAAGAATGACTATGTCTAAAATGGCAAGAAAAAGGATTAATGATTTATTTACTGAAAAAAAAGTAGCAGCTAGGATTAATGAAATTTACTGTAAGTCAATCGGAATAAGGGCAGGAAAAATTATGGTAAATGGGTATGAGTATAGTTAAGCTTTAAAAAAGTAAATATTGATTAGAGAAAAAAATGGGGGATTAGGATTATTATTAATAAAGTGACTTAAAAAGGATAGACCATACCTATGAGAATAATAGGGTGTAAAATATTAGGGTATTAAAGAGCTAAATATCTTCTTTAAGCTTGTTTAGAGAACAAATCTTGTTTTTCTTTTTATTAACAATTGCAGCAATAGCAACTGTTAAAGTCCATATATGATATAAAGTATTTAGATTAGATATGGAAATAGTGTTTCTGACAGATGCACTTTTAAGATTAAGACTCTTAAATCGTAAATTATAGTGTTCTGATTTAGTTCTTTTTGAATAGTATAGTTTGAAATAATCTAATGTATCATCGACTGTTAATCTATAGTCTGTACTGATGAATTTATATTTTATACATCCTCTGTTTTTATGACCATTATTATATTTAAAGTAATTACAAGGATATTTAGAAAATCTAAAGATGATTCTAAATTGACAACAATACTTTTGCTTTATTGAATCCTTTAGATATTGCTTGCGTCTTTGTGTATTGCTAACCAGCTTCGTATAGCGGGTTAACGCAAGAAAGTGTTGTAGATGTTTTAGTATTACGCTTATTTTTAGCAATAAAGGCTTCAGCATGTAAAACATCCTTTATATAAGTGTAGTTTGCTTTAGATTCAAAACCTTTATCAGCGAGAATTTTAGAGTTTTTTAAGTCAAACCAAGTATTTATTTCATCTAAAAATTAATTAGATTTGAAACATCTGCTTTTTTGTCTGTAAGAGTAACTTCATAAATTGGCAACCCTGATTTTGCATCACACATTATTAAATTTTTATAACCTCAATAAAAAGTATAATTCTTTTTAGTATCGTCATTATTTGCAGTATGGGTTCCTAATTTACAGCCTTTATCTGACTTATGATGTTTTTCATTATAAAATTTATTCTTAGAAAAGCATTTTGGATTATTATACTTTGCATTTACTTTTATAGAAGTTTAGTCTACATATACTATTGAATTATCTATAGACTATAATTTTACAAGTTTCTTTATTTGTGATTTCATTATTTATTTTAGCAAATTATTATAGATATTATGAATAAAACGTTGATAAACACTATAAGAAGGTAATGTTTTTTTAATATCAAATCCGCATAACTGAGCGATTTTTAAATTAGTATTTAAAAAATCACAAAGTAAGGTTATCTCTCTAAAATGTTCACAATGCATAACAACAAATGCTCTAGTAAGAGCATGACAGGAATAGCCTTTTGGACTACGTTTTGATTCAATGAATTAAGGTATAAATGATAAATCTATATTATCAAGTACACTTTCATAAAAATTAATTGTTGCTTATGAAGTAAACAGATAAACTATGTTAAATATCTTTTATCTTTTTATCATTTGTTAATGTCTACGTTAGTGTAACTAATTAGTTTATGTATATGATATTAGTTTTATCCACTGAGATAAAAGTGATACTAGAAAATTTGAGTGATATAAAAAAATCTAGGTATTGAAGATTTTTGTATATAAGGGTTAAGAAACATAATTAACCATATTATAGTAAATAATATATAGTTATATAAAAATAATATTTTTATAGATTGGAGATATAAATGAAAAAAGTAAGCATTATAATGGGTATCTATAATTGTGCCGATACACTATCATATAGTATAGAATCAATATTAGAGCAATCATATAAAGAATGGGAGTTAATATTATGTGATGATTGTTCAAATGATGGAACAGCAGAAATAGCAAGTGATTATGCTAATAAAAATATAAATATAAAATTTATAAGAAATGAAAAGAATATGGGATTAGCTTTTTCATTAAATAGGTGTTTGGAGTTAGCATCAGGTGATTATATTGCGAGAATGGATGGCGATGATATTTGTTTAAAAGATAGACTTGATAAACAAGTAAAATTTTTAGAGGAAAATAGCCAGTATGATGTTGTTGGATCTTCAGTTATACTTTTTGATCAAAATGGGGAGCATGCAATTAGAAAAATGAAAGCTATACCGAATAAATTTGATTTAATACAAAGTGTCCCTCATATACATCCAACAATAATGATGAGGAAATTAGCATATGACGAGTTAGGCGGGTATGTAGTATCTAAAATAACTAAAAGGGGACAGGATATGGATTTATGGTTTAGATTTTATGCTAACGGCTATAAGGGGTATAACATGCAAGAACCATTATTGAAGTATCATGAAAGTATTAATGATTATAAGAAAAGAAGTTGGAGTGTAGCTATAATGGCTGTTAAAAGGAGATATAATGGATATAGGTTATTAAAATTACCAGCTATAACTTATATATATGCTTTAAAACCAATAGTCTCAGCAATGATACCAAATAAAATAATGTATATTTATCATAAACGAATAAAGGGAAAATCAAATGATAGCATTAATTAGTGTAATTTTATATATAGGTGTATTTATAATTTCAGTAACAATATTGAATAAAGGCATAGTTGATAAAAAAATGTTCAATATAATAACAATTATTGCATTGATTATTCCTATATTATTAGCTACAGTTAGATATAATGTTGGAACTGATTATTTTAATTATATGCGAGAATTTAATAATGTAAATAATATTAGTTTTTATGAGTATTTAAGTAGTAATGGAATATTTGAAATTGGGAATTTTACAATTAATAAAATAGCTAATATTTTCAATAACTATACAATTGTATTAGCGATAAACAGTATATTAGCACTTATACCTATTTATGTATCTATAAATAATCATATAAATAAGATTAAAATAAGCGTGGCAATAAGTATGTTTATTTATTTATGTATATATTTCCCATTATCTCTTAATTTAATGACTCAGTTTATTGCAATAGGGTTTGTGGCTATAGCATATAAATATATATTTGAAAAAGAACCGTTGAAATTTACAGTAATGATTTTTATAGCCTCCTTATTTCATACAACTGCATTAATTATTTTACCAATATATTTTTTATGGAATAAAAAGAAAGATAGAATAATAAGTAAGTGGAAGGTATTCGTTGTTATTTTAATATGCTTAACTATAGTGTTGAATTATCAAGTCATTTTACAATGGGTATCTAATATAGGCCCATTTAATGACTACGCTATATATGTAGAAGCAAGAACTAAAGGAGCTAATAAAGATATATATATTAAACTTTTATTATTCATTATAGTATTTATCTTTAGAAAGAAACTAATAAAAATAGATAAGAGAAATGAATTATATATATTATTAATAGGATTAAATTTAATAATTGGATTAACAGGATATACTTCGCCTTGGATAAAAAGAATAGCAATAT
>OLNY01003175.1_pt1 | contig 10744 bp, 10 predicted proteins | sample 1671981 | NCBI WGS metagenome assembly OLNY01 (sample SAMEA3136632, study PRJEB25190) | human gut metagenome | biome: human gut; feature: human-associated habitat; material: faeces | place: Austria | collected 2013 | reverse complement strand
TGATGCATTTATTGATGAAGTCATTTTTGCTTTTTTAAAATTTAAAAAAACGCATTTTTGCGGCAGAGGTGGGCTTATTCTGCGAAAACAAGGTGCCCGGAAGGGCCTCTGGGGGACAGCATAAAAAAGGTGCAGGGCTGCCCGGGGAAGTTTGCAAAATCCCTTGACAAAGCAGTACCGGGGGGGGGTATTATATAGTAGTAAGCGGCCCTATGATACAGTTTGGGGCTGCAAAAAAGATTGTGAGGTTGATTTTTATGTCTAACATCTCTCGTCGTAGCTTTCTGAAGGGTGCAGGCGTTGCGGCTCTGGCCGTGGCTGCTGCTGGTGTTCTGGCGGGCTGCTCTGACAAGGAGACCCCTGATACCGGCGCAAAGCGTGATGTGAAGCTGAAGTATCTCAGCACCAGTGCTGGTGAGGTCTTTGGCGATGTCATCATCCAGGTTCCTGCTCTGGCAACTACCGTGAGCTTTGCCACCATCCTGGCAAACAAGCCTGCAGCTGCTGAGGGCTACGACTTCATCAGCACCGAGGACGGGAAAATTGATGATAAGGGCATCGTTACCATCAACATGGTCAAGAAGCAGTCTCCCAAGGACGAAGTGAATGTCGAGTATAAGCTGGTCGATTTCGGTGAGGTATCCGATCTGCCGTCTACTGAGGCCAGCGAGAAGTACGGCGCAAAACTGAAGGTGTCCGTTGATGCTGGCACCACCAAGATCGATACCGCAAACCTGCTGCCTGCAAACAGCACCCTGGCCATCTGCGATGCTGCTCACATGCCCACCACTGAGGGCCTGGTGAACGGTGCTGTGGTCAATGGCGTTGCCATTGTCTACGTTTACAAGAAGTAAGACAGCTTGCTGAAAAGGCATTGACCCACAACAGGAGTTGATAGAAAAGCCCCGACAAAAGACCAGAGCCAGAAGGCCATTTACGGCTGGGCTCTGGTCTTTTGCTTTGAGTAGCTTGAGCGAGTGACAACCACCAGCTAAGCTGGTGGAGTAAAAATGCTTTAGCTACAAGATTCGAGCGAAGCGAGATGACAAAGAAATTGTCATCTTAGAAGATGCACTTTATGATACTGCTCGTTAGAGCGGTAGGGCAAGTAATGCAGATGAAAGATGCTTGCTCGTGGCCCCTTGCAGGGGCTTTGCCAGTAAGGTGCCCTTCTAGGGCTTACTCAAGCCACCGGCTCAGCCGGTGGTTTTGACTGCAAAACCATAAAAAGGAGCGGCTGTACACGGAACTTTCCGCATACAGCCGCTCCTTTTGGAATAAAACCGCTGTTGGCTTACTGCTTATCGGCGGTGCGGGCATAGAAGTTTGCCAGCACGGCACCGGAGATGTTGTGCCACACCGAGAACACGGCACCCGGGATGGTGGCCAGCGGGTACTGGGCAAAGTGGGCGGCAGCCAGGCTGGTGGCCAGGCCGGAGTTCTGCATACCGACCTCGATGGAGATGGCGCGGCACTTGGTGGAATCCAGCTTCAGGGCCTTGCCCACGGCGTAGCCAGTCAGGTAGCCCAGCAGGTTGTGCAGGACGACCACGACCAGGATCAGCAGGCCGCTGGTCATGATCTTGGCACTGTTGGCGGAGACCACGGCGCAGATGATCAGCACGATGGCGGTGGTGGACACCAGCGGCAGCACGCGCACGGCCTGCTGGGTGAACTCATGGAAGAAGTGGTTGACCACAAAGCCCAGTGCGATGGGCACCAGCACCACCTTGACGATGGAGAGGAACATGTTCACGGGGTTCACATCCACGCGCTGACCGGCGTACAGCAGGGTGAGCAGCGGGGTGAGCACAGGAGCCAGTACGGTGGAAACGGCGGTCATGCCGACGGACAGAGCAACATCGCCCTTGGACAGGTAGGTCATCACGTTGGAAGAGGTGCCGCCGGGGCAGGTGCCCACTAGAATGACGCCGATGGCCAGCTCGGTGGGCAGGTGGAACACCATGGTCAGCACCCATGCCAGGAAGGGCATGAGGGTGAACTGTGCCACGCAGCCTACGATGACGTCCTTCGGGCGGCTGAACACCACCTTGAAGTCATTGGGCTTCAGCGTCAGGCCCATGCCGAACATCACGATGCCCAGCAGGGTGTTCACCCAGCTGGTTTTGACCACGCTGAACGGGCCGGGGAAGAACAGGGCACCGGCTGCCACCACGATGACGATGGCGGCCATGTACTTGCCCACAAAATCGCTTACTTTTTCCAGAGTTTTCATGTTGTTTCGTCCTTTCTGTTTTACAGGCTGTTCTTGCATGAAACATCCGGAATGGCCCGGCGCCGCAATAAAAAACGCCTTTGTCTCCCATCATAAGAGACAAAGGCGTGTACATCCTCTGCGGTACCACTCTTACTTGCCGACCCAGAACCGGGCCGACCCCTCAGTGCGCATCCAACAATGCGCGGCTTCTGATAACGGAAGCCTGCCGTCCGGGCCTACACACAGCAGCCGCTGTTTCAGCCCGAAAGCTCGGAGAGGATCTTCCCACGGGGTTCATGCACTGCCTTGCATCCACCGGCAGCTCTCTGAAGCACTCCACCCGGGTACTTGTTCTCGTCATAGCCGAATATTTCACTGACACGGAGTATACCCCTTTGCAGGCTCTGCGTCAAGGGGCTGCGGCCTGCTGTTTTTTCATGCCTGAAACCGCACAGAATAATCCGGTTCATCCAACTGAGCGGGTAGGATGTGAATATTCTGCTAAAAAATCTGTATGGAATTTGTGCAATCAAACAAAAGAAAAAACGCATGTCGGTGAGATATCAACAAAAACCAGGAAAATCTACTTGCATGTCAAACAAAATACGTTTATAATAAAGTAAAGGAACGACGTCCGACGTCATGACGTCTACAAAAGACATACGGCTTCCTTATAGAAGCTGTAAGCAAGCGGAGCAGAACGGAGTACAGATACGATGGCACAGGATCATAGCGTATTCAGCAACATTCAGGACAACCGCACTTCCTCCCTTGCAGAGCAGGTGGCGGATCAGATCAATCAGGTCATCATTGACCAGAACATCAATGCAGGTGAGAAGCTGCCCAACGAGTTTGAGCTGGCTGCCCGCCTGAACGTGGGGCGCGGCACCATTCGCGAAGCGGTCAAGCTGCTGGTGGCACGCAACTGTCTGGAGATCCGCCGGGGCAAGGGCACCTTTGTGGTGGAAAAGCCGGGTCAGATCGAGGACCCGCTGGGCTTTGCCTATGTAAAGGATAAGATCACGCTGGCGGTGGACCTGATGGAGCTGCGCCTGCAGCTGGAGCCGTGGGTGGCTCAGCTGGCCGCCCAGCGCATTGAGGAAACCGAAAAGGACACTCTGCGCCAGCTGTGTGAGCAGGTGGAGCACAAGATCCGCACCGGGGAGGACCACGGCCCGGCCGACAAGGAATTCCACGCCTATGTGGCCCGCTGCACCCACAACAGTGTGATCACCGAGATCATGCCCGTGATCACCTATAGTATTGAGATGTTCACCAAGTTCAAGGCACCCCGCCTGCTGGAGGACACCATCCGCACCCACTGGCAGATCGCGGAGGCCATCTGCGCCAACGACCCCCAAAAAGCTTACGATAGCATGTATGAGCATGTGTCCGAAAACAGCGAGAGCATCGAGATCGTGCGGCGCATGAGCATGGAGCAGAACCAGAATCGTGATAATTAACAAAATATGAATTTTCCGTTTGTAAAATATGGAGAATTGAGTCAGACACCGTTGACAAGCTCTGTTGACGGTGTTATATTTTAGCCAACATAAGACGTCATACGTCACATGACGATGTGCGTCTTGGAAGAAAGCGAAGCATATACACAAGTGAAGAAGGAGATCTTACCATGAAAAACGTTATTTCTCGTCGTTCTTTCCTGAAGGCAGCCGGCATCATCGGCGCATCTGCTGCTCTGGCAGCCTGCGGCGGCTCTTCTGCCTCCACCGCCGGCAGCACGGCTGGCTCCACCGCTGGCGCTGCAGCTTCCGGCGATTCCGTTACCTTCAACCCTGTCCTTGGTCGATAACGAGCAGTCCAACTACTACAAGGGCGCTCAGGAAATCGCGGACAGCGTGAACGAGGCCACCAACGGCCAGTTCCAGATCAAGGTCGTTGCGGGCGGCACTCTGGGCGGCGAGTCTGATACTCTGGACATGGCCATTCAGGGCGACCTGGACATCGCAAGCTGCGCAAACGCCGTGCTGGCAAACTACATCCCCGAGATGAGCATTCTGGACCAGGCTTTCCTGTGGGACAGCCAGGATCAGGCCAACTACGCTGTGCGCAATGAGCTGGGCGATCTGATCCAGGAGAAGGCAAACGCTCAGGGTATCCACGTCATCGGCTACATGGAGTCCGGCTTCCGTGATGTGTTCAGCAAGAAGCCCATCCAGACCATGGCAGACTTCAACGGCGTCAAGATCCGCACCATGCAGAACGACGGTCAGCTGCTGGCCTTCACCTCCTTCGGTGCAAACCCCGTTGCTCTGGCAGCCGGCGACCAGTTCACCGCTCTGCAGCAGAACACCATCGACGCCTGCGAGAACGCTGTGGCCAACTGCTGGGTCAACAAGTTCTATGAGGCTGGTGTCACCTCTGTCACCAAGACCCATCACTGCTTCGTTTACATCCCCCTGTGCATGAGCGATAACGCCTGGAACAAGATCCCCGACGACATGAAGGATACCTTCGTGGAGGCTGTCTGGGCTGGCTGCGAGAAGCAGTGGCAGTACCTGAACGAGGCCAACGACGAGGCCATCGGCCTGCTGGAAGGCGTGGGCGTCACCATGTACGACATCGACACCGACGAGCTGAAGGCTGCTTACGAGGCCAAGAAGAGTGCTAGCGGCGTGACCTACGACGCAACCTGGCAGGCTGCTGTGGATGCCGCCAAGGCAGCTCAGGCCTGATCGGAAAACACGCAAAAACGTAAACAAATTGCATAGATAGAACGCCTATCTGTGCCGCAGTTCACGGATGCAGCCTCTGAGGCTGCATCCGCGGATTGCTGTCATACACAGGAGGAGCTTCCATGAAAGCACTGAAGAAAGTGGTTCGTGGTGTCACCCTGGCCGAGTTGTGGGCAACGGCCCTGACCTTTGTGATCATGGTCGTGTGCTACTTTATCTCGGTGGTGAACCGCAACTTTATCAAAGGATCCATGCCCTGGACCGAGGAACTGGCCCTGTACTGCATGGTTTATATGGCCCTGATCGGCACCGAGCTGGGTCTGCGCGACGGCACGCAGGTGAGCGTGACCGCCCTGACGGAAAAGCTCAAGGGTACCATGGTCGGCAAGGTCATCAACTTCATCGCCAAAGTGGCCCTGATCGTGTTCTCCTGCACCATGCTGCGCTTCAGCGTGGCCCTGGTGGCCAAGCAGATGAGCGCCGGTCAGACCACCCCGGTCATGAAGGTGCCTATGTACGTCATCTACATCTCGCTGGTCATCTCCTTTGCACTGATCGTCATCAACCAGATCCTGATGCTGGTGGGTGAGATGATGCACATCGACATGAGCGACATCACCAACATTGATGCCATCATCGACGGCATCATCAAGAAGAAGGAGGCGAAGTGATCATGAATGCTGGCGTTATCCTGTTTCTGATCTTCGCAGTCTGCGTTCTGATCGGAGTCCCCATTTCCATGTCCCTGGGCATCGGCTCTCTGGCCGCTGTGGCTCTGGGCAACCTGGGCGTTTCGCCTGCCGTTATCGCACAGCGCGTGTTCGGCGGCCTGCAGTCCACCTCCATCATGGCCATTGCCTTCTTCATCCTGGCTGGCAACCTGATGGCCGGCGGCGGCATTTCCCGTCGTATCGTCAACTTTGCAAACTGCCTCATCGGCAACATCCGCGGCGGCATGAGCGTGGCTCTGGTCATCGCCTGTGCCTTCTTCGCTGCTCTGTCCGGTTCCGCTCCCGCAACCGTCGTTGCTATCGGCTCCATGCTGTACGCTGACATGGTCAAGCAGGGCTACCCGGAGGACCGCACCGCTGGTCTGCTGGTCATCGCCGGCGGCCTGGGCCCGGTCATTCCCCCGTCCATCATCATGGTGCTGTACTGCACCCTGACCGGTGCGTCCGTCACCAACATGTTCAGCCAGGGCATGGTCATCGGCATTCTGATCATGATCGTCCTGATCCTGGAAGCTCTGTACTATGCTCACAAGGAAAAGTGGCCCAAGGCTGAGACCAAGCATACCGCCGGTGAGATCGGCAAGATCTTCCTGGAGGCTGTGCCTGCTCTGATGACCCCTGTTATCATCCTGGGCGGCATCTACTCCGGCCTGCTGACCGCTACCGAGTCCGCTGCTGTGGCCTGCGTGTGGGCTTTCATCGCCGGTGTGTTCATCTACAAGGAGATCAAGATCGCCGACCTGATCCCCATCCTGATGAAGTCTGCTAAGAGCGCTGCCATGATCCTGTTCATCATCGCAGCTTCCACCGCATTCTCCTGGGTGTTCACCTTCTCCGGTGCTTCCGCTGCTCTGGTGCAGCTGGTCGTCTCCATGAACCTGAACAAGACCCTGTTCTGCCTGGTCGTGGCCATCATCCTGCTGATCTTCGGCACCTTCATGGAAGGCACCGCCATCGCAGTTCTGCTGGTCCCCGTTCTGTGGCCGATCGCCGAGAGCATGGGCATCAACGTCATCCACTTTGGCATGATCCTGTGCATCTCCAACGTCATCGGTACCATGACCCCTCCCGTGGCCGTCAACATCTTCTCCGCTGTGCAGGTCACCCGCTCTGTGCGTGAACTGAAAATCGGCGAGATCTCCAAGGCTGAGATCCCCTTCTTCATCGGCTACGTTGCAGTGTTCTTCCTGTGCGTATTCTCCGAGACCTTCTGCACCTTCCTGATCCGATAAGGAGTGATTCATGGTAACCATCAGAGACATCAAAACCATCTGCACCGCGCCGGAAGGCATCAACCTTCTGGTGGTGAAGGTGGAAACCAGCGAGCCGGGCCTGTATGGCCTGGGCTGCGGTACCTTCGCTTACCGGCATCTGGCCGTCAAGCTGGTCGTGGAAGAATATCTGCGCCCGCTGCTGATCGGCCGGGATGTTTCGGACATCAACGACATCTGGCAGCTGATGCACCAGAACGGCTACTGGCGCAATGGCCCCATCGAGAACAATGCGATCTCCGGTGTGGACATGGCGCTGTGGGACATCAAAGGCAAAATGGCCAACATGCCCCTGTACCAGCTGTTCGGCGGCAAGTGCCGCGAGGGCGTGCCGGTGTACCGCCACGTCGATGGCCGCGACCTGTCCGAGATCTGCGAGAACATCGCCAAGTACCGTGAGATCGGCGTCAAGACCATCCGCTGCCAGTGCGGCGGTTACGGCGGCAGCGAGTACGGCCATACCCCGGCCGGTGCACCGGTGGGCGCAAAGCCCGGCGTGTATCTGGACGGCAATGCCTACATCCGTGATACCGTCAAACTGTTCGACGGCATCCGCAGCAAGATGGGCGATGAGATCGGCCTGGTGCACGATGTGCACGAGCGCATCGCTCCGGCCGATGCCGTTCGTCTGGCCAAGGAGCTGGAGCCCTACCACCTGACCTTCCTGGAGGACCCCGTTTCTCTGGAGCAGGTGGAGTACATCCGCCAGATCAAGAACGCTTCTTCCATTCCCATCGCGGAAGGCGAGCTGTTCAACAACCCCTACGAGTACCGCACCCTCATCACCGAGCGCCTGATCGACTACATCCGTGTGCACATCACCCAGGTGGGCGGCATCACTCCCGCCCGCAAGCTGCAGATCTTTGCAGAGCAGTTCGGCGTGCGCACCGCATGGCACGGCCCCGGCGATATGTCCCCGCTGGCTCATGCAGCCAACGTTCACATCGACCTGGCTGCCCCGAACTTCGGCGTGCAGGAGTGGTCCGGCATTGAGCCGCCCAACTTCGTCATCCAGAAGTTGAAGGGACCCCATGGTGCTCTGCTGGAGGTATTCCCCGGTCTGCCCGAGTACAAGGACGGCTACGTTTACGCAAACGACAAGCCCGGCCTTGGCGTGGACCTGATCGAGAAGGAAGCCGAGAAGTACCCCTGCGAAAATACCGTAACGACCTGGACGCAGACCCGCCGCATGGACGGCGCGCTGCAGACTCCGTAAGAAAATGTAAAGAACATCTTGTTTTGGAGGCATAAAAATGGTTAATAGTCTGTTTGATATCACCGGCAAGAAAGCAATCGTTACCGGTGGCACCCGCGGCCTGGGCAAGGGCATGGCAGAGGGCCTGATGGAGTCCGGCGCAGAAGTGGCAATCATCGGCACTTCCGACAAGGTCTATCAGGTTGCCGACGAGTTCAAGGCACGCGGCTTTGTGTGCTACGGCGTCAAGGCGGACCTGTCCGACCGTGACCAGTGCAACGAAGCATTCAACAAGTGCGTCGAGCTGCTGGGCGACCTGGACATCCTAGTGCCGGCCCACGGCATCCAGCGCCGTCACCCCTCCAACGAGTTCCCCGACAAGGATTGGGATGATGTGATCAACACCAACCTGAACTCCGTGTTCTGGCTGTCCCGTGCTGCTTCCAACATCTTCAAGGCCAAGGGCTACGGCAAGATCATCATGATCGCCTCCATGTGCTCCTGGTTTGGCGGCAAGACCGTGCCTGCTTACTCCGCTGCAAAGGGCGGCGTGATGCAGCTGTGCAAGGCCTTCAGCAACGACCTGCTGCAGTACGGCATCAACGTCAACGCCATCGCTCCGGGCTACATGGACACCGAAATGAACGTGGCCCTGACCGACCCGAAGAACCCCAAGTTCACCCAGCAGCGTTACGACGAGCTGACTCAGCGCATTCCCGCTCACCGCTGGGGCACCCCTGACGACATGAAGGGCTGCTGCATCTTCCTGGCTTCTCATGCCAGCGACTACCTGGGCGGTGCCATCATCCCTGTGGATGGCGGCTATCTGGTTATGTGATTCTCCTTCTTCCATATATGCATCGTTAGCCAAATGAGAGAGGGCCTTCTCCGGCGCAAGCCGGGGGAGGCCCTTTCTCATTTGCAGAACAAGTATATCAACATTTTTGATAAAGACCGGAAAATGATTGAGTTTTTTCATGAACCGTGCTACACTGGAACCACGTTCCGACCGAATCACAGAATAGGAGAAGAAGGATTTATGGATAAAAAACACAGCAAACGAAGTGCCTTTTCCGGCAAGATCGGCTTTGTGCTGAGTGCCGCAGGCGCTTCGGTGGGTCTGGGCAACATCTGGCGTTTCCCGTATCTCGCCGCAAAATATGGCGGTGGAATTTTTCTGTTGGTGTACATCGTGCTGGCCGTTACGTTTGGCTATACCATGATCGTGGCCGAAACAGCGCTTGGCCGCATGACCAAAAAGAGCCCGGTGGGGGCATTTGGCACATTCGGCAAAAGCGGCAGGCTGAAATTCGGCGGCTGGATCAATGCAGTCATTCCCATTCTGATCGTACCGTATTATTCGGTCATTGGCGGCTGGGTCATCCGGTATCTTTCCGCGTATGTCAGCGGCCACGGCAGTGAGCTGGCACAGGACGGCTATTTTTCCGGCTTTATTTCCAGCGGTCTGTCTGCAGAGGTGTGTTTCCTCATCTTTACCATTTTTACGCTGGTCATCATTTTTGCCGGGGTACGCAATGGTGTGGAACGGGTGTCCAAGCTGATGATGCCGGTTCTGGTGGTCCTGTCGGTGATCATTGCCGTTTACTCGGTCACCCGTCCGGGTGCACTGACCGGTGTAAAATATTTCCTGATCCCCAATGCGGCAAACTTTTCGTGGATGACCGTCGTCACCGCCATGGGGCAGATGTTCTACTCGCTGTCCATTGCCATGGGCATTCTCGTGACCTTTGGTTCCTACATGAAAGAGGACGTTTCCATTGAGGAATCCACCGAGAACGTCGAGGTCTTTGATACGGCCATTGCCATCATGGCAGGTCTGATGATCATTCCGGCAGTGTTCTCCTTCTCCGGCGGTGACCCGGATACCCTGCAGGCAGGTCCCTCGCTGATGTTCATCACCATTCCCAAGGTGTTCGAGAGCATGGGGTTCGGCCACGTTGTCGGCGTGCTGTTCTTCCTTCTGGTCCTTTTTGCTGCGGTCACAAGCTCCATTGCTCTGACCGAGAGTGCCGTTTCCACCTTTGAGGATGAATTGGGCTGGAGCCGCCAGAAAGCGACCGGCTGCATTGGCGTCATTATGGTGGCACTGGGCAGTCTGTCGGCCCTGGGCTATGGTCCTCTGGCCGGTGTGACGGTGTTCGGGATGCAGTTCCTGGATTTCTTCGATTTCCTGACAAACTCGGTCATGATGCCCATTGCGGCCATTGCCACCTGCCTGCTGGTGTCGCGGGTCATCGGGGTGGAAAAGATCGAAGTGGAGGTCACCGCCGACGGGAAACCGTTCCGTCGGAAAAAGATCTTCAACTTTATGATCCGCTATCTGTGCCCCGTGTTTGCGGCCATCATTCTGGTGAGCTCTGTGGCCAATGCTCTGGGCTGGATCTCGATGTAAGGATAAGAATGTACGATATGTGCATCTTTCGATGGATGAGATGGAAGAACTGGCCGGCAAGATAGCGGCATCTTCTTAAAACAAACAGCGGCAGTTTTCCGAAAACGGAAATCTGCCGCTGTTTTATATCATGTCCCGGACAGGAGTCGAACCTGCGGCCTTCCCCTTAGGAGTAGGGGCTGAAGCCATAAATCCTAGGCAAAAGTAGGTAAAACAAGTA
>OLNY01003170.1_pt1 | contig 10759 bp, 9 predicted proteins | sample 1671981 | NCBI WGS metagenome assembly OLNY01 (sample SAMEA3136632, study PRJEB25190) | human gut metagenome | biome: human gut; feature: human-associated habitat; material: faeces | place: Austria | collected 2013 | reverse complement strand
CGGCGCATCGCTGACCGAGGCCGCGGCGATGGACGGCGCGGGGCCGTGGGCGATGATATGGCACATCAAGCTGCCGATGCTATCGCCGGTGATCGCCATGAATACGGTGCTGCTGATGATCTCCTGCTTTAAAACGTTCGATATCCCCATGGCGATGACATCCGGCGGCCCGGCGGGCGCGACGACGACCATCGCTTTGCAGATATACAACACGGCCTTCCGCTCTTCCCGGACGGGCTACGCAACGGCGCAGTCCGTGATACTGTTCCTCATCATCAGCCTGCTCACGGCGCTGACGTTCCGTCTGCAAAGAAAGGGGGAGGAGGAATGAAAGCAAAAAAGAAGGGCGCCGGCATCACGATCCTTGCCGCGGCTGCCGCGCTCGCGTTCTTCTTTCCTGTACTGATCGCGGTGGTCAACTCCTTCAAAACGCAGGGAGAGATACTCAACTCCGCGCTCGCTCTGCCGGTTTCGCCGACGTGGGAGAACTATGCCGCCGTCATCAAAACGGCAGACTTTCCGCGCGCGTTTCTCAACTCCTGTCTCGTAACGGCCGGAGGGATTGCGCTCAATCTCTCGGTGAGCGCGTTGGCGGGATATGCGCTCTCGCGCTGGAAAAGCAAGTGGGCAGATGTCATCACGCTGGTGTTTCTCTCCTCCATGTTCGTTCCGTTCCACACGATCATGATTGCGCTGCTCACCACGGCGCGCGATCTGAAGCTTACGGGGAGCATCGGCGGGCTGATCCTCATCTACTGCGGTCTGCAATGCCCGATCCCGATCTTCCTCATAAAGGGCTTCGTCCGCTCCATCCCGCGGGAGCTGGAGGAGGCGGCGATGATCGACGGCTGCGGTACGGTGCGGATGTTCTTCTCCGTCGTGCTGCCCATGCTCAAGCCCACGCTCGTCTCCGTCGGCATACTGGAGACAATGTGGCTGTGGAACGACTATCTCCTGCCCTACCTCGTGCTCGACCGCAAGAAGTACACCACCATCCCCATACTCATCCAGTATTTCCGCGGCAGCTACGGCAAGGTGGAGATGGCACCCATGATGGCCTGCATCATGATTACGGTGCTGCCTGTTATCGTGCTGTACCTGATCTGCCAGAAATATATTATCGATGGCGTGGTCGCCGGTGCTGTCAAGGGGTAAATTTGACACTTCTTCAAGAAAGAGGATTGGCAAATGACCATCAAAGACATCGCGCGGGAGTCCGGCTATGCGGTCGGGACCGTCTCACGAGCCTTAAATAACGCCCCCGGCGTCAGTGCAGAAACCCGTCAAAAAATATTGGAAATCGTAAACCGCCACAATTATGAACCGAACGCCAACGCCAAGCATCTGAAGCAGCAGACCAACGATGGGATTGCACTGATTGTGAAAGGCACCCAGAATATGCTGTTTGCCGGCATTTTGGAACCGCTGCAGCAGATCATTGAGGAAAGCGGCTACGTTGCGACGGTCTACTATATTGACGAGGAAGCCAACGAGGTTGCGCAGGCCCGACGCATCTGCACAGAGCGCAAACCCCATGGTATATTGTTTCTCGGCTCAAATCCGGAATACTTCACGCCGGAGTTGGAGGCACTGGGTATCCCCTGCCTGCTGCTGACGAACAGCGCGGCATCCCTGCGCATCCGCAATTTGTCCAGTGTGTCCGTAGACGATATGGCTGCATCGGACACGATGATCGAATATCTGTACAAAAAAGGGCACCGCCGCATCGGAATCATCGGCGGCAAGCCCAATCTTTCCCGTCCCAGTCTCGCCCGTCTGGCCGGCTGTCAGGGTGCTATGCTGCGCCTTGGTCTGCCGTTTGACATGGAAAAGCAGTATGCGTATGCGCGGTTCTCGCTTTCCAGCGGGTATGAGGCAATGGAGTATTTATTAAAGCACAGCCCCGACATTACGGCAGTGTTTGCCATGTCCGACCTGATGGCGCTCGGCGCAATTCGTGCGCTGCGGGATCACGGGCTGTGTGTGCCGCAGGATATTTCCGTCACAGGTTTTGACGGCATTGCGCTGGGACAGTACAGTGTGCCCCGGCTGACGACCATCCGGCAGAATATGGAGCAATTGGCGCGGCGTTCGGCGCGGATCCTGCTCCACAACATCCAAAAACCCGGCAATGCTGTGCACGAGATCGTCTCCTTCGATCTGACCGAAGGAGAAAGCGTGCGTGAACTGTGAAGGAAAGCTATCCCGGCTGCTTACTATCAAAAGAAAGAGGGGTTCTCTGATGAGAGCAAGCGGCATTCTGATGCCCATTTCAAGTCTGCCCTCGCCTTATGGCATTGGTACCATGGGTGCAGCCGCGCGCAGCTTTGTGGACTTTTTGGTCAAGTCCGGGCAGGCATACTGGCAGATTCTGCCCGTCTGCCCCACCAGCTACGGCGACAGTCCCTATCAGTCGTTCTCGACCTTTGCGGGCAACCCGTATTTTATCGATCTGGACGATCTGGCAAAGCAGGGACTGCTGCTGCCGGAGGAATATGCGTCCATCGACTGGGAATGCGCCCCCGACTGCATCAACTACGGCGTCATGTACGAAAAGCGCTACGCAGTGCTGCGCTGTGCAGCCAAACGTCTGCTGGCAAAGCCCGGTGCCGACTACCGCCGCTTTGTGAAGGAAAACGACTTCTGGCTGCCCGACTACGCGCTGTTCATGGCGCTGAAGGACGCCCACAACGGAGCCTGCTGGCTGGAATGGGAAGAACCGCTGCGGCGCCGTGAGCCCGCTGCCCTGGCAGCAGCCCGGGAGCAGTACGCCGACGATGTGGCTTTCTGGCAGGTGGTGCAGTACCTGTTCTACGCCCAGTGGAACGCGCTGAAAGGCTACGCCAACCGCATGAAGATCGACATTATCGGCGATCTGCCGATTTACGTCGCGCTGGACAGTGTCGATGTGTGGAGCTGCCCGCAGGAGTTCCAGCTGGACGAAAACCTGCTGCCCACCGAGGTGGCAGGCTGCCCGCCAGACGGCTTCTCGGCCACCGGCCAGCTGTGGGGCAACCCGTTGTTTGACTGGGACGCCATGGCCAAGACCGGTTATGCCTGGTGGGTGCGCCGCATCCGCCATATGTGCAGCATCTATGATGTGGTGCGCATCGACCACTTCCGCGGGTTCGCGGGATATTACGCCATCCCCTACGGCGACAAGACCGCCGAGCATGGCCGCTGGCGCGAAGGCCCCGGCTATGCGCTGTTTGCTGCCATAAAGAAAAAGCTGGGCAGCCCGCGCATCATCGCCGAGGATTTGGGATTCCTGACGGAAGATGTCACTGCCCTGCTGAAGCAATGCGGCTATCCCGGCATGAAAGTGCTGGAGTTTGCCTTTGACAGCCGTGACGGCGGCGATTACCGCCCCCACAGCTACCCCAAGAACTGCATTGCCTATGTAGGCACCCACGACAACGAGCCTGTGAACGGCTGGATGGAAACCGCCGCCCCTGAGGACGTGGCGTGCGCCGTGCGCTACCTGAATCTGACGAAGAAAGAGGGCTATCACTGGGGCATGATGCGCGGCATTTGGTCCAGCGCTGCCGATCTGGCTGTCGTGCAGGCACAGGATCTGCTGGGCCTTGGGCATGAATCCCGCATGAACACGCCGTCTACTCTGGGCGGCAACTGGTGCTGGCGTGCCGAACCCGGTGTCTTTAACACAAGGCTGGCCAAAAAGCTGCACAGTGAAATGGAACTGTACGGACGTCTGCCGGAATGAAAACATCCTTCGTGCTATGGTGTCGGCTCGACCTCCGTGCAGGATCCGCTGCCTAAGCACATCAAGGCTGCATTCAAATTATTCAACCGTTGTATCACACGATACAACGGTGTTTTTATTGACAAAAAATTCCTGCGCCCCGGCAGGGACGCAGGACAGATTCTGCCGCTTAGCGCTGCTTTGCCTTCTTCCGATAGGTTCATTCCACATCTTGCTTTCTGCCTACAATCAAAATGCTGCAACTGCTGTCCCTGCGGCAAGGAGGCCGGCGGAGATTTTTTGCACGAAGGCGAGAGCTTTGGGGCCGTCGCCGTGGACGCAGACGGAATCGGCCTGCAGGGTTACGGTGCTGCCGTCGTCGGCCTGTACGGTACCATGCGCTGCCATCTGCAAGACCCGCGCAATGGCGGTATCCTCGTCCTCGATCATTGCGCCGGGAGCGCCGCGTGGCACAAGGCTGCCGTCGGCCTGGTAGCCGCGGTCTGCAAATACCTCGCTGGCAACGGGCAGTCCGATGGCGTTTGCGGCCTTGACCATCTCGCTGCCGGAGAGTGCCAGCAGCACAGCACCGGGAGCTGCAGCCTGCACAGCGCGGCAGATGACCGCCGCCAGCACCTGATCCCTGGCGGCCATGTTGTACAGCGCACCGTGGGGTTTGACGTGGTGCAGCGGTACGCCCGCCGCGTCGCAGAATGCCTTCAGCGCACCGATCTGGTACATCACGTCGGCCTCGGCTTCGGCGGGGGAAATTGCCATTCTGCGGCGGCCAAAGCCCTGCAAATCCGGCAGTCTCGGGTGTGCACCCACCTGTACGCCGTGCTTTTTGCACAGCAGAACGCTCTTTTGCATCACGGACGGGTCGCCCGCGTGGAACCCGCAGGCGATGTTCGCGCTGGTCACATAGGGCAAAATTTCGGCATCCATGCCGATGGTGTACGCGCCGAAGCTCTCGCCCAGGTCGCAGTTTAAATCAATGGACGGCATTGCAACATCCCCCTTAGTATTTCAGCAATGTGTTTTTTACGTCGGTTACAAACATATACCCCGGCGTTTCGCTTTGCATTCCGGCAGGATTGCTGGTATAATAAATATATCCCATCGGGCCGCCTGTGCGGCCAGGAAAGGTCCCCGCTATGGAAACACCTCACCAGGGCACAGCCCTGTTTCATCTGCCCGGTCTGTTTGAATTTTATGACCTGTATGCGGCGTTTTTGCCGCTTTATCGTGCGCATCGGGAGTATTTTTACGACTGGTGCGCCATCGGCTCGATCTACGGCGCACCGTCTGACTGCTTATGGGCGGGCGGACGGGTCGAGTACAGTGACCGCACCCCACGCGAGGTGCTGGCGCTGACGCGTGAATACGGCATCTCGGCGCGGCTGACACTCAGCAATTCATTACTGCGCCCGGAGCATCTCACAGACCCGGACTGCAATGCGCTCTGCCGACTGTTTCAGGAACAAAATGACCCGCAGAACGGCGCCATCGTTCATGCTGAGCTGCTGACGCAGTACCTGAAAAAGAACTATCCATCGCTGTATCTTGTATCCTCAACCACAAAAGTGCTGACAGACTTCAACGATTTGCAGCGGGAGCTGGCACGGCCCGAGTTTCGCTATGTCGTGCCGGATTTCCGGCTGAACCGAGCATTTGACCGACTTGCAGCGCTGCCCCAGTCCCAGAAGGACAAGGTGGAGTTCCTTTGCAATGAGTGCTGCTGGTTCGGATGCACGGAACGCAGAGCCTGCTATGAGGCCGTCAGCCGCAAAAATCTGGGTCTGCCCGGCCCGGAGCATTACTGCAGCGCCCCCGGCGCAGCGGACGGGTATCGCTTCTCCCGAGCGATGGCGAACCCCGGCTTTATCGGCATCAAGGCCATCCGGGATACCTACCTGCCGAGGGGCTTCACTCAATTCAAGATCGAGGGGCGCGGCCTTGGCAGTGCGCTGATCCTTGAATTTTTGCTTCACTACCTGACCAAGTCGGAATATCAGCTGGCTGTCCGCGAGGAGTTGTATCTGGATACTATGCTGGACCTTTTCTGACTGACTTTGTGTCGGGCCGGGTGAAGCTGTTTGCATTTTCTGCGTTGTAAGGCTCCTGTTACCCCAGTGCCACATCCAGCACCATCATCACACTGAAGCCGACAGCAAAGAATACTGTGCCAAGGTTAGAGTGCCGTCCCTGTGACATTTCGGGAATCAGCTCTTCCACCACGACATAGAGCATCGCGCCCGCAGCAAAGCTCAAAAGGTAAGGCAATGCCGGTATCACAAGCTGCGCGGCCAAAATCGTCACCACTGCGCCGATTGGCTCAACCACGCCCGAAAGCACACCGCCTGCAAAGGCCCTGCCCTTGCTCTCCCCTTCGGCGCGCAGGGGCATCGAGATGATGGCGCCCTCCGGGAAATTCTGGATGGCTATGCCAAGGGACAGGGCCAGCGCGCTCGCCGCGGTGATCTGCGCGCTGCCTGCGAGAAAGCCGGCGTACATCACACCGACTGCCATGCCCTCCGGGATGTTGTGCAGGGTCACTGCCAGCACCATCATCGTAGTGCGGCCCAGCCTGCTTTTTGGCCCCTCAGCCTCCTCACTGCCGACATGCAGGTGGGGTATCAGATGATCCAGGGCAAGCAAAAACAGCACGCCGAACCAAAATCCGGCAAACGCCGGGAAAAAGGCGAACCGTCCCAACTTCTCCGACTGTTCGATTGCCGGGATCAGCAAGCTCCAGACCGAAGCCGCCACCATCACACCGGCGGCAAAGCCTGCAAGTGAGCGCTGCACCAGATCTCCCAGAGCGCGCCGCATAAAAAATACGCACGCTGCGCCCAGCGATGTACCCAAAAAGGGGATCAGAATCCCCCAAAAAGTTTCCGTCAATGAAGCCGCCTCCTTTTATGGTATATACACAAAAACACAGGTACTTTATACCCCCTGTTCAATGATGCTTTTGACAAGCTGTGCCCATTTGTAAGGGTAACAGGCCAGCAGCTCCTCATGCTGCAGATCCTGCTCATGAATTACGGGGTGCGCAAAATGCTGCTGATAACGCGCGCGATACTTCGCTCCCATTTTCAGCGCGTAGAAAATATGAATCTCCGTGCCGGGAACATCAATTCCCTCCGGCAAGGGCGTGATGAGGTCGGAATAAAATTGGTTTTTACAGCTTTGCATCGTCACATAGGAGCGTGCAGCACCGAACATCGCCATAAAAGCGCGGACATAGTCCCCCTTCTCCGCGGAGAGCTTTTCTAATCGCTTCTGCAGAAAGCGACTCTTGAACTGTCCGTCCCGAATCAGCGGATAAATCAGCGGCAGGAGAAAATTCGTTTGTAATTTGGCCGCGAGCTTGGAGCATTGGTCAAGGTCGGAGCTGCCCAGAATACCGTAGTCCATATGTATGCTTTTCCGTGCTGCCAGCAGTCCCACGAAAGAACCGCCCAGAGAGCAGCCGTAGGCGGCCCGTATATGCCCGCCGCAGTTTTTCAGGATGTAGGCTTCAATTTTTTCGGTTTCTGCAAGCATTGTCGGAAATTCGGTACTTTCCGTTTCGTCAAAGCCATCATAGCTGACGCAAAGTACGCGAAAATCCCGCTGCAACAGAGGGATCACTTGGCCAAAGTTGCTTTTCCAGTGGCAGCAGGTGCCGGGCAGCAGCAAAATGACCGGAGCGGTATCCGCCCCAAATTCATAAACCTTCATTCTCCTGCCTCCCGCAGCCACAGTCACTTTGCTTTACGGCGGTCAAACACAGCCAGCCTGTTTTGCTTTTGTGTACCGCAATGTCACAAAAGCCCGCTTGCTCAAGATATGCTTTCAGCTCAGTATCCTTGTAGATGGTCATGCCATCAATGATTTCTGTCCATTTTTTGTCTTTGTCCGTGTCGCCGTTGACTTCATTGCAGATGAGGAAGGTGCCGCCCGGCTTCAAAACCCGCCAAACCTCCCGGAAGCATTTTGCAAGGTCCGGCCAGAAATAGACGGTTTCAAACGCTGTGACTGCATCGAACCAATCGCTGGCAAAAATGATGCGCTGCACGCTGCCCTGCCAGATGACACAGCGATCCCTTTGAATCGCCTCTGCATTGAGACGGCGGGATTTTTCGACGCTGACAGCAGAGTAATCCACGCCCTTTACGATGCCGCGCGGACACCTTTTCAACAGCCGTTTGATATTCGCTCCGCCGCCGCAGCCACAGTCCAGCACCTTTGCGTCCGGCGCAAGATGCAGAAAGTGAAGCCCCCACAGCGCCACGGGGGTGTGGGCAAGGTTCATCATGGTGACCATCAGCCTGCCGCCGAAGCCTTTGGGGTCTCTCGTATTTTCAAAAAATGACATCGTTTATCTCCTTTCAACTTTTTTACACTCTGCGTAGGTAAGTGGAATGGAATTCTGCAAAACAACACTTTTGCAAACGGTCCAGCCGTTTTGCTGCAAAAATGCCAGATACGCAACACTCGTCCACCTGCTGTGCAGCGGAAAGCCTGCAATTTTCAGCGCAAGGGCCTGAAGCCTTCCCCAAGGGGAATTCTCTGCATGGGTAAAGGTCGGCGCAATCAGCATGCCATCGTTTTTAAGCACACGGCGAAGCTCGGTGAGTGCTTTCTCAGGATGCGGCACAATGTGCAGTGCATTGGAGACAATGACAACATCAAAGGACTGGTCAGCATAAGGCAGATGGAACATATCCTGCACGGAAAAATACAGCTTGGAGGAAAAATTACCCCGCTTTGCCTGCGCAATCATCGCTGCGGAGGAGTCGGTAGCCTCAATGTGATCAGCAGAACGCAGGAGATGCTTTGCCACCTGCCCTGTACCGGTGGCTACCTCCAAAACGGTTTTGTGCCACACAGCAGGGCGAAGCAGCGCATATAATTGATCATAGGCTATTGCATTCTTACGCATAAAGCGGTCATACCTTGCTGCATTTCTGTCCCAAAAATTCTTTTTCGTAATGCTCAGCTCCTTGGTTTGCATCAACTAACTGCTGCTTATTTGAAAAGCTGCCCGGCGGCAGCATGGCAGCTTGTATATGCGCGTTAGAATAATCTAACCGTTAGATCGTAAAAAAGCTGCCTGCAGCCAAAACGGCGCACCAGCAACGATTCTACGATATTTCGGTCATATAATAGCAGTCTGGCACCCAAATGTCAATAGGGTGCTAAAGGTGCTTTTGTGCGTTTGAATTTCAACAAAAAATCAATAGCGGGCAGTGCGCTTTACACTGCCCGCTATTGAGAAAAGCTTACTTTAGCCGTTTTCGTCCTTGGGAATGGCCAGATTCAAGAGGATGGCAACGAGTGCGGCGGGCACAATGCCGGAGCCGCCGAATACCAGAGAGATCATCTGCGGTGCGTGTGCAAGGATGCCGTTGTTGGCACCGATGCCGTAGCCGAGACCGAGCGCTACAGAGACGATGCTCAGGCTGCGCGGGGTCAGCGGCTCGCGGGTGATGAGCTGAATACCGCTCACTACGATCGAGGAGAACATCATGACCGCTGCGCCGCCCAGCACCGACTGCGGCATGATCGAGACGAGCGCGCCCAGCTTGGGCACCAGACCGCAGAGAATCAGGAAGATGCCGCCGGTGGCCAGCGCAAAGCGGTTGACGACCTTGGTCATGCTGACAAGGCCGACATTCTGGCTGAAGGAGGTGTTGGGCAGCACGCCGAACAGCGCGGCAAAGCTGGAGCCGATACCATCGCAGATGACGCCGCCGGACAGCTCGGTGTCCGTGGCCTCGCGGTCCATGCCGCCCATGATAACGCCGGAAATATCGCCCACGGTTTCGACCGCCGTGACGATAAACATAATCATGACCGGTGCGATTGCACGCATATCAAACACCGGCTTGACCGGCATCAGCTGGGGCAATGCAAACCATTTGGCCTCGGCCACCTTGTTCCAGTTCAGCACCCATGCCTTGGTATAGGCAACGCCCTCGGCGTTCAGCACCGTGGTGGGCAGAACAAGGCCCATGAGAAACGCTGCAATGTAGCCGCAGATGATGCCCACCAAAATCGAGGAGGAATTCAAAAAGGTGCTGCCGGAGTGCTTGCAGATCAGGATGACGACCAGCACAAAGATGGCGAGCAGCAGGTTTTCGACCGAGCCGAAATCCTGCGCGGTGTTGCCGCCGCCGAAGGAGTTTACGCCGACCGAGATCAGGCTCAAACCGATGGAAAGCACCACCGTGCCGGTAACGACAGAGGGCAGCAGCTTGCGCAGCGGCTTCAGAAAGAAGCCCAGCACGGTCTCAAACAGACCGCCGATCAGGGACGCGCCCATGATTGCGCCGTAGGCCAGTACGCCGCCGCCCATCGAGGCTGCGACCGAACTGAATACCCCGATGAAGCCGGAGGAGGTGCCCATGATGATAGGCACCTTGCCGCCGATGGGGCCGATGGAATACAGCTGAACTAGTGTGACGATGCCCGCCACAAGCATGGCATTCTGCAGCAGTGTGACGCGCAGGTCGGCAAATTCGCCGCCGGCCAGGCCGCAGGCGCCCGTGATGATAAGCAGCGGCGTAAGGTTGCCGACAAACATCGCCAACACATGCTGCATGCCCAGCGGCAGTGCCTGCTTCAGGGACATCTTGCCTTCAAAGCGAAAGGCTTCGGGGGAAAGATCGTTTTTCTTCATTCCACAACTCCTCAGATAAAACCTATTACAATATAACATATACCGCCAAGGCGGAAAGGCATACCGCCCTATTTATACATTATACCATCCCCCACCCTGTGATTGCAATTCCATCAGCCGCCGCAGCAAAAATTTTGTGTGTTTTTGAAGAAGGCTGAACGGTCAAAAAACCTTGATCGCCTGCTGCTTGCCGTGCAAAGTGTAGTGTACGGTCAGACCGTCGTCTGCATCCACGGTGCAATTTTCGGCGTGATCGGTCAATTCCCGCAGGGCGTTGTATTGGCGGCGCATCTCATCCGTATAGCGACTGGGCATATCGGAGGTGAGCAGGATGCCGCTGAACAACGCGTTGACCGTGGCAAGCTGGTCCTTTTGCTGCGGGGTCA
>OLNY01003169.1_pt1 | contig 10760 bp, 9 predicted proteins | sample 1671981 | NCBI WGS metagenome assembly OLNY01 (sample SAMEA3136632, study PRJEB25190) | human gut metagenome | biome: human gut; feature: human-associated habitat; material: faeces | place: Austria | collected 2013 | reverse complement strand
ACAATGGTGTTTTTAAGCGGGGGTCCAGTTCGATCATGGCAAATCTCTCCTTAACTGGCACTATAAAAAAATCAAAAACTGGGCATTTTATTGATGCCAGAAAGCGCTATAATAGGAGCATACCTTGCAAGGAAGTATTTGTCAACCGTTTTGTGGTAAAAAAGACAGAGGAGCAGAAAATTATGTCTACATCCACCATATGGCTGCTGCTGTTTGTGGTAGTGGCGCTGGCCCTGCTGGTAGCAGCTTTGACCAAAACGAAATTTACTGTGCAAAAAATCAGCATCATCGGCGTGATGGCCGCCCTCAGCCTGGTTGCATATGAGTTCTTCCGCATCCCGAACGTCTTCGGCAGCGGCTCGTCCTTCCACCTGGGCAACACCTTTACGGCGCTGACCGCAATGCTGCTGGACGGCGTTTCCGGCGGCTTGGCCGGTGCTATCGGCCTGGCTTTGGCCGATATTCTCGCTGGCGACCCCGGTTATGCCATCACCACCTTCATCCTTAAGTTCATCATCGGCCTGGTCTGCGGCTTTGTGGCGCATAAGGTCATCCACCTGAAGACCTACCCCACCGCCAACAGAGGCAAGTACCTGCTGGTCGTCACCGCCAGCGCGTTCAGCGGCCTGCTGGTCAACGTGTTTACCGACCCGTTCATCGGCTACTTCCGCAACCGCTTCATCTTCGGCCAGCCTGCCGAGATCGCCTCGGTCTTTACCAAGATCGCCAGCGGCGTTACGCTTATCAACTCGCTGCTTTCCACCGTCTGCGCGGTTATCCTGTACTTGGCCCTGCGCCCGGCGCTGGAAAAAGCCCACCTACTGCCCAAGGACTAAGCAAGCATTACACAGCCTCATTTCGTTGGCCCCGCTTCGGCGGGGCTTTTTGCTGCCTGCAAACAAAAAAAGCCCGTGTGCCATTCATCAGCACACGGGTTTTGCGTTTTATAAGACAAGGTTACTTTTTGTCAAAGGCCGAGCGCCGCTCGGTGGACAGGCGGAACATCTCCTCCAGTCCTTCGCGGTCGTCCTGCACCAGCTTTTCCCGCATCGATTGCAGCGCATCGCTGAACATGTCAATCTCGGAGATCAGGTTGTCCTTGTTCCACAAGAACAGTTCTGCCCACATTTTATCGTTGATATGGGCAATTCGCGTCAAATCGCGGAAGGAGTCGCCGGTGTACTTGGCCAGCTCGGTGTTGTCCGATGCGCACATCAGGCTCACCGCAATGGCATGGCACAGCTGGCTGACGTAGCCGATCATGTAGTCGTGCTCGGCAGGCGTCAGGATGGTGATGCGCTTAAAGCCCAGCTCCTCGGCCAAAGCATGGCACCAGTCGATGCCTGCCTGGGTGTTCTTGTCGGTGGGGGTGATGATGAAATTGGCCGGGGCAAAGTTGACCTCGGCGCTGTGGGTGATGCCGCTGGTTTCGCGGCCCGCCATCGGGTGGCTGGCGATAAACTCCGCTCCCTCGGGCAAAGCGGCCTGCACCGGTTCCACCACGCCGCGCTTCACGCCGGAAACATCCGTCACCATCGTGCCGGGCTGGATCAGATGCCCGTACTGCTTGACCCACTCCAGCAAAACAGTAGGGTACAAACCAAAGATGATGCAATCCGCGCCGGTAACCAGCGCGTTAAAATTCTCGGTCGCACCCTCGGCAATATATTCATGCTGCAGGGCGTAGTCGATGGTCTCGCGGCTGCGGGCAATGCCCGTTACATGGTAGCCGTGGCTGCTGAGCACCTGGGCGTATCTGCCGCCCAGCAGGCCCAGGCCCACGATCAGATAGGTTTTCGATTTATCCAACATCCAGCCTCACCCCTACTCGGTATCGATTTTTGCACCCAGCCCGCGCAGGGTATCCCAAAATGCGGGCCAGCTTTTATTCACGGCCTCGGCCCCGCGCAGCAGGGCGGGCAGCCCGGCGGCGTACACTGCCACGGCCAGCGCCATCACGATGCGGTGATCGTTGTGGCCGTACAGCGGCTCGGCAGGGGCATGCAGTGCCACGCCGGGGATGGTCACGGTATCGCCGTCCACCTCAATGCGGGCACCCATTTTTTTCAGTTCCTCCTGCATGGCGCTGATGCGGTCGGATTCTTTCAGCCGCAGCCGCCCCGCATTGCGGATGACGGTACTGCCGTTGCAGAAACAGCCCAGCGTAAACAGAATCGGTCCCAGGTCGGGGCAATCGGCCAAATCAATTTCAGTGGCCTTCAGCAGGCTGCGCTCAAAGCGGTAGCCGCCTTCAATGGGCTTAAACTTTCCGCCGCAGCGCTTTAAAATATCCAGAATGACCTTGTCGCCCTGCTGGCTGTCGGGGTTCAGCCCCACCACGTTGATGCCGCCGACCGCGCAGCCCAGCACGGCCAGAAAAGCCGCCTGGCTGTAGTCGCCCTCGACGGCAAAGTCGCTGGCAGTGTAGCGCTGGGGCGCGGCCACACGGTACATCACGCTGCCGTTTTTCCGCGCCCGGGCGGCCACTTTTACGCCAAACTGCTGCATGGCGTCGATGGTCAGGTCCACATAGGAACGGCTTTCATAGGGGGGCAGCACCTCGATGGAACTTTCCGATTCCATCAACGGCGCAGCAAACAGCAGCCCGCTGATGAACTGGCTGGACACATCCCCCGGCAGGGTGAACCCGCCCGGACGCAGCCGCCCAAACACAGTAATGCCCTCGGGGGTCTGCTCAAAGCGCAGGCCCTGGCGATCAAACAACATCTGGTACACGGCCTGGGGGCGGTCAAACAACCGCCCCGCACCGGTGAAGCGTACCTTCTGCGCCGTCAGGCTGAACAGCGGGATCATAAAACGCAGGGTCGAGCCGCTCTCGTTGCAAAAAACCGGCCGCGTTACGGTCACGAATCCGCCGGAACTGCCCCGGCCGGTGATGGTCACGGCGGCAGGCTCCTCCGCCACCTTGGCGCCCAGCTGGGTCACAGCGCCCAAGGTGGCGCGGATGTCCTGGCTGTACTCAATATTGGTAATGTGGCTGACCCCATCGGCCAGCGCCGCGCACAAAACAGCGCGGTGTGCCGCACTTTTGCTGGGCGGCACGGTGGCCTGGCCGCTTAAGCGGCTGACATGCAGGCGAGCATCCATGGATTACATCTCCCGGCCGATAGCGGCAGCAACCTTGCGGCAGTTGGCGATGGTTTCGGCAAACTTTTCAGGCTTCAGGCACTGGGCACCGTCGCTCCAGGCGCACTGCGGGTTGTCGTGCACCTCAATCTCCAGGCCGTCGGCACCGGCAGCCACAGCGGCCAGGGCCATGCTCTCGATGTACTTGTAGTCGCCGGTGGCGTGGCTGGGGTCAACGATGATGGGCAGGTGGGTCTTTTCCTTGATGACCGGCACGGCGGACAGGTCCAGCGTGTTGCGGGTGGCGCGCTCAAAGGTGCGGATGCCGCGTTCGCAGAGAATGACGTTTTCATTGCCGCCGGCCATGATGTATTCGGCGGACATGATCCACTCCTCGATGGTGTTGGCCAGACCGCGCTTGAGCAGGATGGGCTTGTGCATCTTGCCAACGGCTTTCAGCAGCTGGAAGTTCTGCATGTTGCGGGCGCCGATCTGCACGATGTCGACGTATTCTTCAAACTCGTCGATGTGGGCCTCATCCATCAGCTCGCTGACGATGGGCAGGCCGGTGGCCTCACGGGCCTTCACCAGGTCGAGGATGCCCTCGGTGCCCAGGCCCTGGAAGGAATAGGGGCTGGTGCGGGGCTTGTAAGCGCCGCCGCGCAGGAAGTTAGCACCGCCGGCCTTGACCAGCTTGGCCATTTTGAGGGTGTGCTCCTCGCCCTCCACGCTGCAGGGGCCGGCCATCACGGCGATGGGGGACTTGCCGCCAATCTTGATGCCGTTCACGTCCACCACGGTATCATCGGGGTGGAACAGGCGGTTGGCGCGCTTGTAGGGGGCGGACACACGGGTCACATTCTCGACCCAGGGGTTGGCCAGCACGTCCTTCTCGGCGATCTTGGTGGTATCGCCCACCAGGCCAAAGACGTTGTAGTCGGTACCGCGGATCAGCGTGACCGACAGGCCCTGATGCTCGAAGTTATCGATAATGCGGTCCAGTTCAGCCTGGGGGGCACCTTTTTTGGTGGAAATGATCATTTGGGAACCTCTTTCTAAATACTTTACACTCTATGCACTCTGCCGCAATGCGGCAGGAAATAACAAATTATAGGGTTTCGTCCGCTTCAAACAGCGCAGCGGCTTTGTCGGCGGCTTCACGCAGGGTGCCGGTGTTGTCCAGCACCACGCTGGCGGCGGCCTCGTACAAAGGAGTGCGCTCCTCTTCCAGCTGCTTCAGCGCCGCACCGCCCTTGGAGAGGGGACGCCCGCAGGTGGCCAGCTTTTCAATGGGGCGGCGCACCCACAGCACGGGGCCGTTCTGCCGCAGGGCGCGCACGTTGGCCGGGGTCTTGATGATCCCGCCGCCGCAGGCGATGATCTGGCGGTTCTGCTTGGCCACATCGGCCAGCGTTTCGGCTTCGTACCGGCGGAAAGCGGCTTCGCCCTCCTGGGCAAAGATGTCAGGAATATTATGCCCGGTGCGGCGTTCAATTTCCGCATCCAGGTCGATGAAGGTCTTGCCTAATTTTTTGGCCAGCGCCGCGCCGATGGTGGATTTGCCGCACCCCGGCATGCCGATGATGGAGATGTTGGCCAGTTCATGCCGCAGCTGGCGGCTTACGGCCGGGATCAGCGTGTCGGCGTCCAGCGCTTTGCCGGTAAAGTGTTCGGCCGCAAACACGGCCTGGGCCACCAGCATCTCAAAGCCGCTAGCGGCGGGGATGTGGTGCTCCTCAGCCCGCAGAAGCAGCTCGGTGCGGAAGGGGTTGTACACCACATCCAGCACGGCCTCCAGTGCCGGGAAAGCCGCCGGGTCGATAAGGCACTGCCCTACATTGGGGTACATGCCGCAGGGGGTCGTGTTCACGATGACCTGCACATCCTTGCGGCGCATGGATTCCTCGTAGGTCAGGGCATCGCCCTTGCCGGTGCGGCTGGCGGTCAGAATCTCCGCCGCGCCGCCGTCTTTGCAAACGGCTGTCACGGTAGAATGGGTGCCGCCGGTGCCGAGAATCAGCACGGTCTTGCCCGCAAAGTCCACGCCGTGGGCGCGGGCCAGGTAGGCAAACCCGGCATAGTCGGTGTTATAACCGTACAGCCTGCCATCCCGGTTGACGATGGTATTCACCGCGCCGATGGCCGCCGCTTTGGGGTCGACCACATCACAGTAGGGGATGACCAGCTGCTTGTAGGGAATCGTCACGTTGATGGCCGCAAAGTCCCGCCGCTCCATAAAAGCGCGGGCCTCGTCCTCGGTGGGCAGCGGCATCAGCTCGTAGGTATAATCAGCGATCTGCTCGTGGATGATCTTGGAATAGCTGTGCCCAAGCTTCGAGCCGATCAGGCCGTATCTTGTCTGTTCCATACCAAAATGCTCCTTGTGTTTTGGGCGTTTACTCCTGGGGCAGGCCGTGCTTTTGGGCCAGCGTGCCGTAGCGCACGGTCAGCAGGTCCAGCAGGCCAAAGGCAGCCAGGGTGTTTTGCACCACCGCGGCGCGGGGCACGATGCAGGGGTCGTGGCGGCCCTTGATCTGCAGATCGGCGTCCTGCCTGGCAATATAATCCACGGTATGCTGCTGTTTATAAATGCTGGGCGTGGGCTTTAACACAGTGCGGAACACCAGCGGCATGCCGTTGGTAATGCCGCCGTTGATGCCGCCGTTTTTGTTGGTGGCAGTGACAACCTGGCCGTTACGCATCGCAAAGGGGTCGTTGGCCTCGCTGCCACGCATGGAGGCAAAGGCAAAGCCTGCGCCGAATTCCAGGCCCTTGCAGGCCGGGACGGCAAACATCAGGTGAGCCAATTCGCTTTCCACGCTGTCAAACCACGGCTCGCCGATGCCTGCGGGCAGGCCGGTGACGATGGTCTCCAGCACGCCGCCCACGCTGTCGCCTTCACTGCCGGCGGCGCGGATGGCCTCCTGCATGGAGGCCTCCTTGCTCGAATCCAGCAGGGCAAAATGGCCGGGCTCCGGTTCGGGCAGTAACAGCCCGGCGGAGCTGGACAGCGGTGCGTCCTTTACGCCCGCGCACTCGGCAATATGGGTGTAGACACGGATGCCCAGGCTGTTCAGCACGCTTTCGCACAGCGCACCCGCCGCCACGCTGGCAGCGGTGATGCGGCCGGAGAAATGTCCGCCGCCCCGGGCGTCCTGATAGCCCTCGTACTTGGCATAGGCTGTGTAGTCGGCGTGGCCGGGGCGCAGCAGGTCTGCAGTTTTGGCATAATCGCCGCTGCGGGTGTTCTGGTTGCGGATGACCATCGTCACGGCGGTACCGGTGGTGTGGCCCTGGTACACGCCGGAGAGAAACTCCACAACGTCGGCCTCGGTGCGGGCGGTGGAAAGCCCATCGCCCCGGGCGCGGCGGCGGTCCATTGCAGCGGCGATGGCAGCCTTGTCCACGGGCAGGCCTGCGGCCAGACCGTCCAGCACCGCGCCGATGGCAGGGCCGTGGCTCTCTCCGAAAATGGTCATCGAAACAGCATTGCCAAAGGTGTTTTTCATCGTTACTCCTCGATGCCCAGCAGGGCAGGCAGTTCGGTCATGGGCAGCTTGTCAGCCCGCCAGCAGCCCAGGCCCGGGCACTTGATGACAGTAATGCTGCTGCCGCTGGCTTTTTTATCGTGCTGCATGTAAGCCAGCACCTTTTCCTTGTTGGCACCGGCGCGGGTAGGCAGGCCCAGCGTGCGGTAGACAGCACGTACCCGCTTGACCAGCGCCGGGTCCTCGATCATCGGCAGCATGCCCAGGGCGACACATTCGCCGTGGTACAGGCCGGTGGTGCGGCGGCCGCGCACACCACGCACAGCCTCAATGCCGTGGCCGATGGTGTGGCCGAAGTTCAGGCAGGCACGCACGCTGCCCTCGCGCTCGTCCTGCTCGACAATCTTTTTCTTGAATTTCAGGCTGCGGTAGACGATCTGTTCAATATGGGCTTCCGGGTCCTCGGTCTCAAACAGTGCAAACAGCTGCGGGTCGCCGATCAAGCCGGTCTTCAGCGCCTCGGCCAGGCCGTTCACCACCTGGCGGCGGGGCAGGGTAGCCAGCGTGTCAAAGTCCACCAGCACCACCTTGGGCTGCCAGAAAGCGCCCACGATGTTCTTCGTCTCGCCCAGATCAATGGCGGTCTTGCCGCCGATGGAAGAATCCACCTGGGCCAGCGTGGTGGTGGGACAGTTGACGAAATCAATGCCGCGCATATAGCTGGCGGCGCAGAACCCGCCCAGATCGCCCACAACACCGCCGCCCACGGCCACCAGCAGATCCTTGCGGTCCATGCCGAATTCCAGCATGGACTGTAATACCTGGCCGTAGACTTTCAGGCACTTGCTGCCCTCGCCCTGGGGGATGGTGTAAATGGTGGCCCTGGGGCACTGGGCGGCTACGGTCTCGGCATACTGTTTGGGCACGCCGGAGTCCGTCAGCACAAAGACGCGGCGGTTCTCCACATTGGTAAACTGATGCAGGTTGGCAAGGCAGCCGGCTTTCAGGATAATATCATAGCTGCGGCTTTTCAGTTGCATGGTCAGCTTCATACTTCGCACGTCCTTACTTTACTATATTATTGTTGATCGATGCCGTCCAGCGTAAAGGCACCCAGCAGGCGCAGGGTGCTGCACGCCCCGGTCAGGGTTTCCAGCAGGCTGTTGCAGGCGGCGGCATCGCAGCCAGCGGGACAGACAAGCTGTACATAAAAATAATACTCAAAAGGTACATGGGGCAGGGGGCGGCTTTTGATGCACTCCATGTTAAAGCCGCGGGCACCGATCTGGTCCAGCACCACGGCCAGCTGGCCGGGCTTGTGACGGGCGGTAAACAGCAGGGAAAGCCGCTGCCCCTCGCCGGTCATCACCGGCGGCTGGGCGGCCCGCTCGATCACAATGAACCGCGTGGTGTTGTCGCCGTCCATATTGATGCCTGCGGCTAACACTTCCAGCCCGTACAGGTCGGCGGTCTCGGCACTGGCAATGGCGGCTACCGTTGGATCGTTCAGCTCGGCAATGTGCTTTGCGGCCCCGGCGGTGTTCAGCCAACTTTCGGTGGCAAAGCCATGCTGCTGCAAAAATACGCTGCTTTGGGCCAACGCCTGCGGATGGCTGATGACGGTGCGCACATTGCTGAGTTTCGCACCCTTCACGCCCAGCAGGTCCTGCTGGATGGGCATGTCCTGCATGTGGGTCACAATGATGTCCGGGTGGGTGTACAGCAGGTCCAGCACGGCGGAAACATCCCCCGCGTTGGAATTTTCAAAGGGCAGCACACCAAACTGGGCGTCGCCGTTCTGCACAGCGTCAAACACCTCGGGCCAGGTGGCAAAGGCAGTGGCCCGGGCAAAGGGAAACATCCGCCGCAGGGCAATGTGGCTCCATGCGCCCTCCACGCCCTGATAAGCGGCGGTGTCGCGGCCCAGAGTGGCCCGTTGGTAGGCGCGGGAGACGGCCATGGCCTCCTGCAAAAACGCCTTGTAATAGGGGCGCAGTTCCTCGTTTTGCAGCCGGGCCGTGTTGCGGGTGATCACATCCGCCTCCCGCGCGGCATCAAATACCGGCTTGCCGGTTTCGGCTTTGTAACGTACTACGTCGGCAACAGCCTGCATGCGCCGCTCAAATAAAGCGGCCATTTCGGCGTCGACGGCATCAATCTCGGCACGGGCTTGCTGTAAAAGATCCATACCCGATGCTCCTTTTCCTGAATTTTTCGGGACATCCTGCCGCAAAAGGGCAGAAATGCAAATATATACAGTTAGTATAGCATAAAAAAAACGCCGTCACAAGGGTGACGGCGTGAAAAAGTAGTATAAGTAAGAATTACCCGTGCAGGGCACTGCGCAGGGCGGCCAGCAGTTCGGCCTGGTATTCCGGGCTGAAAGTGCCGTGCAGCAGCTTCGGCAGGGCTTCCTCCTGCAAGCGGCGCCAGCTGTCGGCCTCGCGGCCCGGCAGAATCGGCACAAAGGCCACGCCGTTGGCGGCGGCGGCCTGGGCGTCGCCCATAGCGTCACCCACCATCATGACCTTGCGGCTCTCATACCCGCAGGCCAGCATTGTGGCGATGGAGTTTGCCTTGCTGCCCACTTCCTGGCCGAAGATGACATCCGCGTGGCGGGCTAGGCCGTAGCGCTTCCACTCACTGGCAATGGCGCTCTCGTTCGCGGCGCTGACAACGGCCACATCGGCGACCGCGTGCAGCTGGCGCAGGCTTTCTTCTACACCGGGGAACGGCTCAAACGTCGGCTCCAAGGCCTGGATGCGGCGGTTGCAGGCATTGTTCCACTCCTGCAATTTGCGCAGGGCCAGGCTGCCTGTCTTTTGCAGCTCCCGCTGCAGGCTGGCCGTAGAAAGCTCGTTGGCGGTATCGACCCAGGCAGCAATATCCTCGCTGCCGGGAATCTCGATGCCGCGGTTTTTCAGCCGGTCAAACACCAGCCGCACGCTCTCAAACCGGGAGATGCCGCGGGTGATCGTGTGCAGGTTGATCTCATCCCACGCGGCAGTGATGAAATCCGCGTGGTCATCCAGCGCAAACACGCGGATGAGCTCGGGGCACATGACGGTGGAATGCTTGATGCGCACCGTGTCCATCACGCAGCCGTCGGAGTCCATACAGACCAAAAATTCACGTTTTTTGGTAAAATCCGTCAGTGCGTTTGCCATAAAACCGTCCCCCTCTATGTACTGTTCCCTATAAAAACGCTACGAATCTATCATAACAAAAATCCCCGGCGTTTTGCAATGCCTTTTTTGAAAAAACCATAGATTTTTGTGTAAAAATTACGCCTCCACATTGTCATTGGGGTCCAGCGTGCGGCCAATTGGCTCGTAGATAAGCAGATTGGCCATGGCGTCCGCCGAGGTGGGCTGTTTGTTGATGACGACAAGGTTGTCACCCCGGAAATACCGCAGCAGCCCCGCTGCCGGGTAGACCGCCAGACTTGTGCCGCCGACAATAAGGGTGTCGGCCTTGCGAATGGCGTTCACAGCGTTTTCCATCGTCTGCTCGTCCAGGCCTTCCTCGTAGAGCACAACGTCGGGCTTCACGATGCCGCCGCACTCGTCGCAGCGGGGTACTCCGTCGCCGACGCCGGCCGCATCCTCAATAAAGCTGACCGGGAAAAATTTGCCGCAGCGCGTGCAGTAGTTGCGCAAGGTAGAGCCGTGCAACTCATACACGACCTTACTGCCCGCCGCCTGATGCAGGCCGTCAATGTTCTGGGTCACAACGGCCTTGCACTTTCCCTCGCGTTCCAACGCCGCCAACCGTAGGTGGGCCGCGTTGGGCTTTGCGCCGTGTACGATGAGCTTCTGGCGGTAGAAGTCGTAAAATTCATCGGTGTGTCTTTCATAAAAGCTGTGGGAGAGCATCGTCTCCGGCGGGTATTTGAACTTTTGATGGTACAGCCCGTCCACCGAGCGGAAATCCGGGATGCCGCTCTCGGTCGAGACGCCCGCCCCGCCGAAAAAGACCATGTTTTTTGTCTCTGCCAAAATTTCTTCCAATGCGCGGATCATGCAAACTGCCCCTTTCGTTTTCGCCGCAAATGCTTTATAATATACTTATTATAATACATTCTCGGAGGGATGCAAGATGCAGCAGGAAATCACGCGGGAACTGGTGCAAAGCTGGCTGCCCCGGCGGCAGGCGGACAGCAACAAGGGCAGCTACGGCAGTGTA
>OLNY01003162.1_pt1 | contig 10776 bp, 9 predicted proteins | sample 1671981 | NCBI WGS metagenome assembly OLNY01 (sample SAMEA3136632, study PRJEB25190) | human gut metagenome | biome: human gut; feature: human-associated habitat; material: faeces | place: Austria | collected 2013 | reverse complement strand
CGCTTCGCAGGTCGAAGTTCACAAAATTCAGGTTCGCCGCAAAGCGCACGATGCCGCTCGCGTCGTCCACCGTGCCGGGGCAGCCGACGCCCACGCCGCCGACGGTGTCCTCGCCGATAGAGAGCTGCGCGATGACCTGACCGATGCGTCCCGCGACCGCCTCGGGGCCGAGATCGACGCGCGTCGGGATAGAATGCTCCTTTAAGATCTCGCCCTTCGCGCTCACGAGTGCGCCCTTGATGTTCGTGCCGCCGAGGTCGATGCCGATATAGTTCATAAAAACGCCCCTCCCGGGTGAAATGTGTCCTCATTGTATGCCGCATCGGCGGAAAATGCAAGAGCTCGCACGGGGAAGAAAAAAGTTTCTTAAAAAAATCATAAGGGTGAAACTTTTTGAGAGATTTCTCGTCTAAGAGAGTGTACGGAACGAAAAAAGCTCTGCACAGGCAAGATGAAAAGAAGACGATGAAAGGAGAAATAAAATGAACCGTTGGGGACTAATGAGTGCCCTCGCACTTGCCGCCGCGCTGCTGCTCATGGGCTGCAGAGAGACGGAGAAACAGACCGATATGGCGGAAGAGCATCCCATCACCTATGAAGACGTCTATGAGCGAAACACGATCTCTGCGCTGCTCGAGCGGCACGAGGTGGTGACTATTGTACGGGAGAGCACGGACAGCAGCAACGGCGGTCAGGACGTCAAGAGCACTGACCAGTACACGCGCGACGAAGAAGGCCGGCTACAAAGCTGGAGCCACGGCTGGTATTATGATGAGTACGGCGCAGACGATATTTATAGCGTGAATGTCTGCCTGGATGAAGTGCCGGATGGTATGTGCATTATCGCTGGAACAAATGATGACGGCAGCGCTCGAATTGCCAGTGTGATCGCCTGCGGAACGGATGAGTGGTACGAAGAAAGTACCGCGCGGGAACCGTTTTTGCCCGTGGCCGGTGACGGTATCACGGTGGAGGTCAAAGAGCCGTATGAGCAGGACGGCCAGCTCGTGTTTCCAATCAAACATTATATCACCGACGATGACACTGACTACTCGCTGCGATGGCTCTATGTCGATCCAACCTCCGATGACCTGATATCGATCAAGTCGGAGCGGCACAGAAAAGACTTGCAGGGAAAAGACACCTGCTTTGCCACGGGAAGCTATACGTTCAGCTATGATCGCCCTTATGAACCGGAGGAAGACCTCTACGCGCTGATGCTGTCGGACGATGTTCCCAAGCATGAAATCACGCTCGTGTGGGACCCGGGCACCGCGCAGGAGCACGAGCAGCACTTTACCGTGCCGAGCGCAGCGTACTTTTCCCCAGAGAGTGGTAAGGGCGTCATGCTTTACTACGACGCCGCCATGACGCAGGAGTATCAAACCCCTGAGATCGAGTGGCCGGACGGCGGCAGCACGACCGTCTATGTGAAAAGCGGCGATCAAGACTGACGGGAGATGAGAGAAGAGAGCACACCATGAAAAGCTGGAAGAGAGAAGCCACCATCGCTTTATGCGCTGCGAGCTTACTTGTGGGCTGCGGAGTGCAGAGCGGCAACGTAAGCAACGACGACAGCACCGATGAACCGCAGCAGATCACGCTCGAGCAGATCCGTGCCGCGAATGATCCGCGATCCCTGCTCGAAAAGCACGACGCTGTGACCGTGACCGTGCAGGAGAGCAGTCAGAATGACGCCGTGATCGATACGGCGAAGTTCCAGTACACCTACGTTGTGGATGAGGTGCTGGCCTGGTATCACTATCAGTATACCGAGAACAGCGACGCAGGCGAGGATGAAGTGTGGGGCGAAGCAAACGAAAAAATGTATGCCGAGCGCAGGGCGAGCGACGATGCTGCAAGCCTGAGTATTCACTTTAGACACGATGACAAGCAATATATTCTTGACATGATGCCCCAATGCCCCACATCCGGAGAGAATGCAGAGCAGACGATTGACGGATGCAGTGAAGAGGACGGCGCGATCCTGCTTTCCGTCACCACGCGCTATCTGGATTCCAGCGGCTATTATTACACCACGTGCTACCGCGTTGACCCCGCAACGAGTGAACTGCTTGAGATGTCGGTGACCGACTACCATGAAGATGAAAATGGCGCGGTATCCAAGCAGGGAATAAGGCTTTACCGCTGGAGCTACGACGAGCCTTATAAAGCAGGGCGCAATCTGCTGAACGAGGTCCTGTTTTCGACGGACAGCATGGAGGACGTCTGCGATCTGACGTACTTCTATCCCGCGCCGGGCTCGGAGAAGGGCTGGGACGTTGGGGAGAACGGCTGGAGCGTCAGCGAGATCCGCGTGGCGCATGGCACGCGCATCCTCTTCCTCGATAGTGCGGATCTCGCGCTTTATGCGGACAGGGAGCTGACCAAGCCCATCGACTTCTACGACGGCGTCGACACGAGCGGCGAGAGTGCAACGGTCTATATCGTGCCGCTGGAAGAAAACCGTTAAAAAGAATTTGAAACGCGGGCGTAAGTCCGCACCCAAATAAGGAGGAAACCAAGGTGAAAAACTGGAAGAAAACTGGTATTGCCGCGCTTTGCGTCGCGGCACTTCTTGCCGGCTGCGGCACGCAGGGCGGAGATACGAACAACAACGACAGCAATACTGACGAGCCCAAGGAGATCACGCTTGAGCAGGTGCGCGTGGACAACATTCCCGAAAAGCTGCTTGAAAATCACGAGGCCGTGACCGTGAGCATTCAGGGCACCGATCAGGATGGCAAAGAGACCTACACCGCCAAGGTGCAGTATACGCGCGATGATAAGGGAAACCTGCTGCTGGCCTCGCACTACAGCTACACCGCCGACAGCCCTGTGGGCGAGGATGAATTCTTCGCTCAGGCCTGCCTGTCGATCGAAGGAAACGGCGTGTATCTCAGCAAAATGGAAAGCGACGGGCACCTGAATATGAACTGCTACCCGAGCGGCGAGTATGAGAGCTACATTCAGGCGATGCTGCCCGCCTGCGGCGAATTGCAGGACGACGGCTCGGTCGAGACCATCGACGATCAGAGCGAGCAGGACGGCGCAGTGGTGATCTCGACCACCACGACCTACAGCGACATGCCGGACTACTACTTTACGACCCTCTACTATGTCGACCCCGCGACGGGCGAGCTTCTTGCCAAGTCCGTGACAGATTACAGCAAGGATGAGAGCGGTGAGGCATCCGTCCTCGGCACGACGCTCTATGATTGGAGCTATGGCGAGTCCTATCTGCCGGACAAGGAGCTGGCGGCCGAGGCCTTCAACAGCGATGAGGTCTGCGCGCTGACGCTCGTCTATAACCCCGGCGCGGCGGATGAGGAAACGCAGGAGATCTCCATCAAGCGCGGCACTTATGTCACGTTTGTGAGCAGCACCGGCAATCTTCTCTACGCGGACGCGGAGCTGACGCAGCCCATCGACGACACTGTGTCCATCGACACAAATGGCGAAGAGATGACGGTCTACGTCGTGCCCGACGTGCCGCTGAACTAAAACGGCATGAACTTAAAAAACGGCGGACTTCAAAAAAGTCCGCCGTTTTTTTCAAAAAGGATGAAACATTTTTCGATAAATTCCGTCTAAATAATACAGGAAAAGGCTCGGTGCGAGAATTAAGGAACTCTTAAATAATTTGTAACCAAATCGCGCCTGATTGTAACGACTTCCTCATAAGATGAGATTATAATGGACCCAAGATTAAAATTGAGGAGAAACTGCGATGGCAAATGACCAGAAGCCCGTCATTTCGGTGCGAAAGCTCCGAAAGGTGTACATGATGGGGCAGGAGCACGTGGTCGCACTGCACAATATTGACCTCGACATCCCGCGGGGCGAGGTGTGCTGTATCTTCGGCACGTCCGGCAGCGGCAAATCGACGCTGCTCAACCAGCTGGCGGGACTCGAAAAGCCCACGCGCGGCGTGGTGCGCATCGGCGGCGTGCCGATCTCACAGCTCAACGAAAATCAGCTCGCGGCTTTTCGGCAGAAGCACATCGGCTTCGTCTTCCAGTCCTACAACCTGCTGCCGGAGCTGACGGCGGCGGAAAACGTGGCCATGCCGCTGATGTTCAAGGGCATCGACCCGGATGTGCGGCTGCTGGAGGCGAAGAAAATGCTCTGCCGCGTGGGACTGAAGGACCGCATGGACCACTTTCCGAACCAGATGTCCGGCGGACAGCAGCAGCGCGTGGGCATTGCACGCGCGTTCGTCACGCGCCCCGAGGTCGTGTTCGCCGACGAGCCGACCGGCAACCTCGACTCGAAGACGACGAAAGAGGTCATGCACATGATCCGCGGCTTTGCCAAGCGCTTCCACCAGACGATCGTGCTCGTCTCTCACGATCCGGAGATGACCGAGTATGCCGACCGCATCGTCACACTCATCGACGGCAGGATCGTCAGCAACGTAGAAAATCAGGTCAAGGCGGAGATCGACGCCGCACCCTACATCGAATAACGGAGGAAATCGAACATGAAACGCATCTCAAGATCCCTGCTCTCGCTCTGCCTTGCCCTTGTGCTGTGCGCAGCGCTGCTGCCCGTGAATGTCGCCAAAGCGACGGGCGGAGGCACGACGGCACGGGCAGGAACCAGCTTTCTGATCACCGGCTACCGGGCCAGCAGAAGCAGCATTTACACCGGCGATACGGTGGATATCACGGTCTACTTATCCCGCACGGACGGCAGCAACGATTCGATCCGCGTCGTGCGCGGCCTTGACAGCTTTCAGGACGGCACGGCGAGCGCTGTTGCAAGCGGACAGAACGGCGAATATACCGTTACGTTCACCGGCCTGACCTACACCGGCGACAGCGGCAAGCAGCTTGCCTTTACAATTTATTATGAAGGCAACGGCGGCGGCTATCAGGACGGCAACACCGTCCCGGTGCGCGAGTGCGTGCCCTACACCGAGCCGAAGCCGGAGCCCGAGCCGACGCCGGAAACGATTCCCGAGCCGCGCGCCGTCTTCAACTCCGACGGCACGAGCACGTCTATTGCCGCGGGCGAGACGAAGACCATCACCGTTTACATCCAGAACGCCGGCACGACCGCCATGCGCGACCCTATCCTGACGCTCAAATCCTCCGGATCGCTTCTCATCATGGGCAGCCAGGACTACATGCTCGACGATATCCGCGCGGGCCGCGACACGGCCGTCACTGTGACGGTCAAGGCGCCCGACAAGATCGAGTCCCAGATGCAGACGATTGACGCCACGCTGTCGTTCTACTATGACAACGGCACGCAGCTCACCGGCGGCAGCGCCAGCGGCAGCGTGAACGTTCTCTCCACCGTTACCAAGGATACGAAGGACGAGGAGACCATTGCGAGCCCCACGCCCATTGTCATCCTCTCGAAGTACAACTACGGCGGTTCGTCCGTTGCGGCGGGCTCAAGCACGAACCTGAGCTTCTCGTTCACGAACACCAGCAAGACCATCAAGATCGAAAACGTCATGGTCACCGTCACCGGCGGTCAGGACCTGATGCTCAACGGCTCGACGAACACGTTCTACTTTGAGTCTGTCGCCGCGAGCGGCAGCAAGACCGTCACCGTGCCGATGAAGGCCGCGCAGCTCATCAGCGCCAGCGCGCAGGACGTCAAGATCGACGTGACCTATGAATATGTTGACCAGAACGCAAGAAAGTCGGGAAACGCCACGCTGTCGCTGAGCGTTCCTCTTTACCAGCCCGACCGCTTTGAGCTCAGCGAGCCCAAGACCTCCTACACCGGCTATGTCGGCGAGGAGACGAGCCTGACGATCGACTATGTCAACAAGGGCAAGAGCGCCATCAACAACGTTGAGGCGACCATCTCCGGTGACATTGATTCCCCCACGCCTTATCAGCGCGTCGGCACGATCGACGGCGGCAAGAACGGCACCATCGCCTTTGCCGTGACCCCGCAGCTGGAGGGCGAGAATCAGGTCAAGATCGTCATCACCTACGAGGACTCCAACGGCAACACGAAAGAGCGCGTCTTTGAAGCGACGGTCGAAGCCATGGCCTATGAGCCGGCCGACCCCGGCACGGACGACCCCGGCATGATCGACCCCGAGCCGGCGAACACCTTCCCGTGGAAGTACGTCATCATCGCGGTAGTCGCCGCGCTCATCGTCCTTTTGATCGTGCTCCGCGCCCGCAAGAAGAAGGCCAAGCAGAAGGCCGAGCAGGCGCTCTGGGACAAGTGGGACGAAGAGGAGCTCGCCGAGGAGAAGCAGGAGGCAGCGGAAGCCGCGGCGGCTGAAAGCAAAGAGACTGCGGCCACGGGTGCTGAGGAGCAGAAAAAATGAGATTCGCAGACATCCTGAAAATGTGCTTTGACAGCCTGTCACGGCGCAAAGGACGCACGATCCTGACGGTGCTGGGCGTGTTCATCGGCTGTACGTCCATCATCGTGATGGTCTCCATCGGCGCGGGCATGCAGGAGTCGTACGACCAGATGCTCAAAAATATGGGCGACCTCTCCATCATCGAGGTCTACCGCGGCTACAACCAGAGCACCGGCACGCAGACGGAGAGCAAGCTTGACGACAAGGCGGTCGAGAGCTTCCACGAGATCGCGGGCGTGCAGGCCGTCATGCCCAAGGCAAGTCTCGACGGATATAATGTAGGCTTCAAAGCGGGCGTCAACGGCCGCTACACAGCCGACTATGTCAATTTTGTCGGCATTGACTCGAGCGCCCTTGAGGACATGGGCTTTGAGCTGGTGGACGGGCGGTATCCTGAAAACAGCGACGAGGTGGTCGTGGGCCAGTATTTTGCCTATAACTTTACCGATACGCTGATGCCGGACGGGCGAAACTATGTGAGCCGTTACGTCTGGGATGAGAACGGAAATATTGATACCGAAAATGTTCCCGACCCGTTTTTCGACCCGCTCAAGACGAGCATCACCATGGTACTCACACCGTATGACGACGGTACAGGCACCGAACCTACCCCCTATGAGGTTGAGCTCAAGGTCGTCGGTGTGATGAAGGAGGATCAAGGCAAGGGCTATGAGACGAGCGACGGCGTGATGATGGACATCAATGCGCTCAAAGCTCTTATTCAGGACCTGACCGGCAAGACCGACACGAAGTTCGAGTATTCAAGCATCAACGTCAAGGCTGAGAGCCTCGACGCCGTGTCGGATGTGGAGCAGTCCATCAAGGACTTGGGCTACAGTACGTATTCTATGCAGAGCATGCGCGACGAGCTCAACAAGCAGACCCGCCAGATCGAGCTGATGCTCGGCGGCCTCGGTGCAATCTCGCTTCTGGTCGCGGCCATCGGCATCACGAACACGATGATCATGTCCATCTCCGAGCGCACGAAGGAGATCGGCATTATGAAGGCGCTCGGCTGCTATGTGCGCGATATCCGCGCGATGTTCCTCATGGAGGCGGGCAGCATCGGCCTTCTCGGCGGCATTTTGGGGCTTATTTTCAGCTTCATCATATCCGTCATCATCAATCTGTTCTCGTTCGGCGCGTTCGGCGGCGGGGGCGTCACGTGGGAGCTTATCAAGCAGGCGCTCATCGGCGGCGAAGGCGTGGTGCGCACGTCCGTCATCAAGCCGGAGCTCGTGATTTTCGCGCTGGTGTTCTCGGTGCTGGTCGGACTGGTGTCCGGCTATCAGCCCGCGAACAAGGCGGTCAAGATCTCGGCGCTCGAAGCCATCCGAAACGAATAAGAAAAACACAGTATTTTGCAAGAAGGCGGCGTCCTGGACCGGACGCCGCCTTCTTTTGTAAAAAGCGCGATATTGCAATGTTTCAAGCGCTTGCTTTGCTTGACCGCGCTGATGCGATGTGATATCATATATCAGTCAAAATATTTATGAAAACAGGAGGCGATCGCCTTGGCAACTGTCAAACGCAGATCCACCGTACCCTATTACGCCGCGGCGGGAACATGGGTCATTTATGCGCTGCTCTTTCCGCTCTACCGCGTGCCGCAGTTCATCTTTATTGCCATCGTATCGGCGGTGGTGTATTTCATCATGAACGCCGTGTGCGGCACGGTCGAAGTCACGGTGCCCGACCCGCCGAAAAAGGAAGAGAGCACCGGCAACCCCGAGCTTGACAAGATGATCAAGGACGGCAATCTTGCCATCTCCGAGATGAAGCGGCTCAACACGTCCATCAAGGATGAGAAGATCTCCGCCGACATCGACCGGCTCGAGGACCTGAGCGCGAAAATTTTCGCGCAGGTCAAATCCGACCCGTCGAAGCTGCCGCAGATCCGCAAGTTCATGGACTACTACCTGCCCACGACCCTTAAGCTCTTGAACGCCTATGACCGTATGGGCGCGCAGGGCGTGAGCGGCGAGAACATCGACGCGACCATGCAGCGCGTGGAGAGTATGATGGGCACGATCGTTACGGCTTTTGAAAAGCAGCTCGACATGCTCTTCGGCAGCGAGGCGATGGATATTTCCGCCGACATCACGGTGCTTGAAAACATGATGAAGCGCGAGGGGCTCAGTGAGGACGACGGTGAGCTGCATGCCGAGTCCGGCACGGCGACCGCCTCGCAGGACGACATCAAGCTCGAACTATAAAGGAGTAAGCGATGCGAAAGAAAGTGATGGCGTTCAACGCCAAGGTCAATGCGTGGATATTGAAACGGCTGAAGGGCGTGTGGCTCGACCCGATCTTCTGTGCAATCTTTGCCATCATGTGTGTGGCAAGCATCATCGGCGCGCTGCATCTGCACAGGGATACGCTATACTATTCCGCGCTGATCTGGGCGTTGGCCACGCTGCTGTGCCTGCGCCGCATCCAGCGCATCAAAAAGCACGAAAAAGAACAAACTCAAAGCCAAAATACGGAGGAGAAATGATATGAGCGACAACATGATGCCCGAGCTGACCCTGAACCCCACCGAAGCGGCGCAGGAGGCCGTCCCTGAGCTGACGCTCACGCCCGAAGCGCCCACGGCGCCCGAGGCGGAGAAAAAGGAAGTCGAGCCTGTCAAGGTCGATGAGAGCATGCTCACCGAGCAGGAGAAGAAAGCCGTCGACGATTTTGCGAAAAAGATCGATATTACGGATACGAACCTTGTGCTCAACTATGGCGTGGCCGCGCAGAAGAGCGTTGCGACATTCTCGGAAAATGCCCTCTCCTCCGTGCGCAACAAGGACCTGGGCGAGGTGGGCGAGACGCTCTCGAACCTCGTCGTCGAGGTCAAGGGCTTCGGTCAGGAGGAGAAGAAGGGCTTCGCAGGCCTGTTCCACAAGCAGAAGGATAAGCTCGAGCTGATGCGCGCGCAGTACGGCAAGGCCGAGACGAGCGTGAACCGCATCGTATCCGAGCTTGAAAAGCATCAGGTCACGCTGATGAAGGATATCGCGATGCTCGACCAGATGTATGAGCTGAACCTCAAGTACTACAAAGAACTGACCATGTATATCATCGCGGGCAAGAAGCGCCTTGCCGAAGTCCGCTCCGGCGAGCTGGAGGAACTGCGCAAGAAGGCGGAGGCGAGCGGCCTTGCCGAGGATGCGCAGGCCTACAACGACTACGCGCAGAAGTGCGACCGCTTTGAAAAGAAGCTGCACGACCTGGAGCTCACGCGCATGGTGTCGCTCCAGATGGGCCCGCAGACGAGACTTCTCCAGAACAACGACACGCTGATGGTCGAAAAGATCCAGTCCTCGCTCGTCAACACCATCCCCCTCTGGAAGGGCCAGATGGTGCTGGCGCTCGGCATGGAGCACAGCCGTCAGGCTACGGCCGCGCAGAGCGCCGTGGCGCAGACGACGAACGAGCTTCTCAAGAAGAACGCCGACATGCTCAAGATGGGCACCATCGCCACGGCAAAGGAAGCCGAGCGCAGCATCGTCGATATCGAGACGCTGCAGCACACGAACGAGCAGCTCGTCTCCACGCTCGACGAGGTCGTGAACATCCAGCGCGAGGGCGCGCAGAAGCGCAAGGAAGCGGAGGTCGAGCTCGGCCGTATCGAGGGTGAGCTGAAGCAGAAGCTCATGGAGCTGAGAAGCTGAGACGCTCCGGATAGGAGAAGCATATGAAATTCTTTCAAAAACGCGGCGTCGCCATCGTCGTGCTGATTCTGGCGATCGTCGCATCCAGTGCGTGGGGCCTTCATAAGGCACCCGCCGTCTCTACGCCGGAGGGCGGGGAAAAGCTCGATCCCTCGCTTTCCACGGCGGCCTTTACGCAGTATGTGCGCGATGATGCCGGTGTTCTTTCCGACAAGACTGAGGAGGCTATCGGCCTCTACAACGCCAACTGGGACAAGATGTTTGGCAGCATCATGGCCGTCGTCACGACCGAATCCGCAAACGACATAGAGAATACGGCGTATGACTATGCGGACACGATGCAGCTTGGCTCAAATGACGCCATTCTTGTCATCGCCAAACAGCAGCAGGACTATTATCTGGTCGCCAGCGGCGATTTCTATGATCTGCTCAGCGGCCTTTCGCAGAGCTTTGTTGCCTCCTGCATGGCGGATAACGTGCAGAAGGGCGATTATGACGCCGCGGTGCGCTCGCTTTGCGCCGCGCTCCATGTGGAGCTGAGCCAGCAGTATCAGCAGAGCGAGGCGGCGCTGGACGAGGCGGCCAACGGTGTGATGTTCATCATGATCCTCATCATATTCTTTGTCCTCTGGATCATGCTTGATGGCATGCGTTATCGCCGCTATCGCCGCCGCTACATGATGCCCGGCATGGGCGTGCCGACGGTGATGTATCACCCCATCTTCTGGGGGCGCCGTCCTCCGCGCGGCCCGCGTCCGCCCCGTTCGGGCG
>OLNY01003157.1_pt1 | contig 10790 bp, 10 predicted proteins | sample 1671981 | NCBI WGS metagenome assembly OLNY01 (sample SAMEA3136632, study PRJEB25190) | human gut metagenome | biome: human gut; feature: human-associated habitat; material: faeces | place: Austria | collected 2013 | reverse complement strand
TTATCAAATTTTTTTCTATCTCTGCTAATCACTTCTAACATATAGTACATTCTCAAAAATTCATTCGCTATATTTCTTTGATAGTTCAAATGATAAGTTGAGTATAAAAAATGATTCATATCCACCTTATTCTTATTTTTATAACTTACTATCTCTGCCACAATTAATTGCAACTTAATAATTATTTTATAATCATCTTCAGTAATTTGATAATTGTCATCACTCAAAGTATTATAATCGCCATATACTATTATCTTTTTTAATAGCATAAACATCATTTGTACTGAAATGATATGCACATCTTTTTTAAACATATGATTGTGTAACATTTCCTTTGGTGACTTCGGTCTAATATCGCACATTTCCTTTTTTAGCACAAGTTCCAATGGGAATTTAAACTCAGTAAATGTTCCTTTTATTGGATCCAGATAAGCATCTCTAACACGAATTAATTCGCAAATAATAGATATTGCCTTATGCATATTCAATTTTTTTATCTCACTTATTAAATCTGGTTTTTCATCTTGATACACCTCTGAGTAAGTCAACAATATCTGGCTTCCTGTCAAATCTACGTAATACATAAATCCACCTCTCTTTATGGAACATTTTTTCTTGTACTTTCCTTTTATTCAATAATAATCATTATATTTTAATCTTCTTTTTCTGAATCTTTAATTAAGTCCTCAGCTTTTTTGCATCCGCCTTCTACCCATTCTTCAAATTCAGTCTGTACTCGCACAGCCTGATTAATTTGTTCTTCCACCATTTACACCTGCTTTGCTTTTATTCAATAATAATCGGTAAATCATATAAGTGAAATTCTACTACATCACCATCACATAATTTCTTCTTATATCTTGTTATATATTGTTTTACCCTATTATTCTTATATCTTGTTATATACTGTTTTACCCTATTATTCTTGTCTCCTATTAAAATAATATTCTGCACAATCTTAGGCAATCTCCTCACAAAATTAATCTTTTTTAGATCATTATCCAGTATCTTATCTATCCGCTTTAAATACTCAAAAAAGTCTTCATTTTTTTCAATCATAGGATATCCGTATATTGTATATTCCCCTTCATCATCTTTAAACACTATACTATATTTAATATTATTACACATGTGTTTCCTAAGCTTCACTATGTTATATTTATTTTCAATTTCTTTACTTGGTATAAACTTCTTTCTTTTTTCTAAATCACACTTTACTCTGGTCACTTTTGCTAAAATGTATTCACTTCCTACTAACATAGCTGTGAGTGTTCTATGATTACCGTCACCTGTCAAAAAATATTCATCATCACATTCATAGTATACCATTTTCACTGGTCTTGTTAACTTTTCGTATGATTTTTTCAACTCTTCCAACGGCATTTTTTCCAGATATTCAAAACAAGCTTCAAACCTTTCTTTTTTTCTTTCTACCTTTTTTCATTTTTCTAACATTTTCATATACACTATCCCCTACAGTGCCTCTTGATACTCCTATGACCTTATTCAGTGGAACTAATTTTTTATATGTATCTTCAAAATCACGATAATAATCTTTACGAGCCACTAAAATCTTATTTTTCATTTTATCAATATGTTCAGCACTTACGCCAAATTGCAGCAAATACTCGGTTAAATCACCATCAAACTCCCACTCATCTTTTTCTTCATCCAAAAGATACATATCATGCACCACCTTCAATACAAATTTCTTTAACAATTAAAAACTATTATAACAGAAACAACAAATATTATCAATACATATATCATTCAAGTTTACTCAACTCCAGTTTATCAAAATGCCAGCCGTCTTTATAACTGTGACTTGTGCTTTCGATTGCATACTTCACACCGTCTACCGATATAACTTCTCCGGCTCTGGTATAGCTGTCATATTTCTCTACTATTTCAAACGAAAAAGTTTCATTCACCTTTGCATTTTCGTTAAGCTCACGTTTTGCAACTGTATCGGCATTTTCTTTTTCGGTATCTATCTTAACAATTTTCTGCAAAAAGCCATATTTATCAATAAGGTCACGATTCTGCAAAACCATCAATTCCTTATACACATTATCCTTTTCAGATGTGATTTTAATAGAGTTGTACATATCCTCAATAGATATGCTATGGCTTACATTGCCTCTATAATCAATCGAATATCCCTGTCTTACATTACTCGCCACCTGAAATTCGGGATAGGCTGTCAAATCTCCGATTTTGTATATTCTCAATCCTTCCGGCACAAAATCAAAATTATAATTTCCGCCGCACTTTTCGAGAATATCTTTGAGTATATCCGATACGGTTTTATCAAAATATATCTGCTTTATATTTGCAGTCAATTCCGGCAGCATTACAATAGATATAGACAAGTCATTACAGATTTCTTTGATAGCATTGGCTGCCGAAATATTTTTAAACTGATATGTCTGACTTGTTTTATTAAGATACCATCCAAGGTCAGCAATAGTATACTTATTACTGTTCTTGTCACCGTCATCTGCCTTAGTTATTACTCCACGAAAAATCTCTGCATTGGTTACCATTCTGATAATATCGCCGATTTGCGGTGTGTACATCAAATCTTTCAGATATGCTGCGTCAGTTTTCGCTATATCAAAAGACATTGTAGTTGCAAGTTCATATATACTGTTTTTCCACGACAGATTTCCTATCATTTCGGTTATATCGGTATCATTTGCATACATTCTCAGTTCATCAGTCGGCGTAATAGGAGTAAGGTTCTGCATTGCAGGATGAATGTTTTCCTTAACTCTGTTATTCCATACAGCCGTAGGTTCTTTTTCTCCGCCGTATGAATTTTCCGAATACATATAGCTTTCCATACTTCCGGAAGATGATGTTCCGTTTGACTTATCGGAGTATTCCGGATTAAACACATAATCATAATTACCGCCTGCAAAGCTCCATGTATGACTTCCCACAGTTCTGCAGTTGCTTGTCCCTCCTGTATTACCTTCAACAGTAGTAAAACTGTTACCGCTTACGGAAACAATTATTCCGGTATGTCCCTCACGCAGAAATATATCTCCTGCGTGAGGTGTATATGTACCATTTGTAACTTGATGTTTCGAATGAAGTCTGCCGTTTTTTCGTGCCCAATCAATACAGTTAGGGCAATATGAGTAATTAGGAACTATACTTGTCGGAACACCGCACTGTCTTACAACATAGCTTACAAACGCCGCACACCACCAAAAGTTATATCCTATATTTTCAACATTGTCGGAATACCAATGAGTATATTTATTGTTATTTCCGCACTTGCCCCCTATTTCCTGCATTTCTTTTCTTGCACGTTCCGCAACATCAAATCCCGATGACATTATTCAAGCAGCCCCAATCTATCCAACCACACAATTACACGCAAATCATCATATTTTAAATTCCATCCTTCGTCCGTTCCGCTGAGTACACCCTTGTCAACAGCCTTTTGGACACTCTTTCGTGCCCATTCCGGCATGTTTTCATCAATATAGTTATATATCATTGGATTTGCAAGGGTTTCAACAAGTCCTACAAGGTATGTAACTTGTTCTTTGAGTTTATTAAGTTCTTCCATATCAATTTCATCCTCCGCATTGCTTTGGTCCTCATAATTCAGAAGATTAAACTCCTCTAAATCAAGTGTGTACCAAAGGTCACCGTCTGTCTTTATTGTGTATTTAAAGTCCTTGACCGCAACAGCCATATTTATCGGTGTTTCTGTAATAATGAGGCGTATAGGAAGTTTCAGGTCTATCCATGTATCAATTTTATATACATATTCCCACCCCTTCATTGACTTATCACGCAGATACGGATAATCTCTTATCGGGAAAAAGCTTGAAATAGAAATACTTTTTAATTTCGGACTTCCTATCAGCATAAGTTCGCCGTGCGATACCGTTTCAAATGTTTCGGTTGACTGTGGTTTGCTTATGGTAAACTGTGACGGCAAAACGGGAATTTTCAATATATCCGCTCTGTTATTTACGCTCAAATATATATCCAAATTCGCACCTCCGACCTAAAAAACTGCAAAGAAAAAAGCCGTCAGAAGTTGACAGCCTCAAAATCACATATTCTCCAAAACTTCAACAATTCTTTTTGCCACCTTATTTGCCAAAGTATCATCATCTTCGCCATTTGAATACACAGTAACATTTATCTGGTTTATTATGCTCGGTTTCTCATTTGCAGACACCGGTTTCATATAGTTCTGCAGTGTGTTCCAAAATCTGTCGAGCGGAAGAATTGCCTCTGCTCCGGATTCACCTCCGACCATAGGGAAACCGCCGTTCATACCGAACATTGTAGGACGTGTCATAATACCGCCTTTTGCGTACCATTGTATGCCGAATTTCGGTATCGGTGTATTGATACCGGCAATACTGATAGTTCCCGTCTGCACAATATGCGGAGTTTTAATAATACCTTTTATCCCGTTCCATACATTACTTATTGTACTCTTTATTGAATTAAAGACGCCTGACACTGTGTTTTTGACTGAATTAAACACATTCTGAAATGTTGTTCTTATGCTGTCTATTACTGTTTTAATTCCTTCTGTAACATTCGTTACAACCGTCTTTATATTGTCAAAAGCAAGTCCTGCGGATAATGTTATCGTATTCCAAATATTTATTATAACATTCTTCGCACCGTCAATTATTAATGTAATTCCGCTTATCACATTCTGCACACCGTTTTTTATAGTTTCGGTATTCAATGTAAATATACCGACTATCACTTGGAACACACCGGATATTGTTGTTTTAATGCCTTCAAATATTCCTGCCACCGCCGTTTTTATATTTTCAAAAACAGACTTTATGTTATCAAAGAACATTTGAAAATTCTGCTTTATTCCGCCTATAATATTCGATATTACCGTTTGTATATTTAAGACGGTATCGGATACTTGATTTTTAATGCCGTCAATAACTTTTCCGACAGTTGCTTTGACGTCATTTACAATCTCGGAAATTACATTCTTAACCGGAGCAAGTGCTGTACTTACCGAAGTTTTTATTTCTGCAAATTTTTCAGTGATTGCTGTTTTTACTGAAGTAAATTTCTCTGCGATTTTGCTTTTTATTCCGTTTGTGGCATCACCGATTGATGATAACTTTTCTCCGACAGCTTCTTTAATCCCGTTAAACTTCTCACTGATTTTTGTCTTTATACCGTTAAATGCACTTATGCATTTATCCACTATCGGTTTCAAAGCACCTTCATTATATGAATTTCTCACAAATTCAAAGGCTTTTGAAAAGGCACTGCCAAATACATCTTTTATGCCTGATAATTTTTCTTTGACAGTATTCAGCATAGGAGAAAGTTTTGTTTTTACACTCTCGACAACCTGTCCGAGTTTTCCGCCCGTGAGAGAGTTTATTGCATCATATCCGGTCTTGTAATATTCTTTTATTGCTGTCATAGTACCGGCGACTGCACCTTTTATTCCTCCGCCGTGTTCCTGATATGCATTCTTGATGTTATTCAGTTTTGTTGATACCGTATTTTTAATACCGTCCCAAACATTTGCTGCAGTTTCCTTGACTTTACCCCAAGCATTTGAAACTGTATCTTTTATCCCGCTGAATACATTCTTTATACCGTTCCAGAGATTTTTCGCTGTTTCCTTTACCTTGTCCCAATGCTTAAAGAGCAGAACACCTACTGCAATAACTGCACCGATAGCAATAACAACAAGACCTATCGGTGATGTGACAAACGTCATTATTGCACCGAACACTCCCGTCACAACATTAAGTGCCTGAGTTGCGGCAATTTGAGCGATAGTCGCAGTTGTAAGCGGTGCAAAAGCAGCAGCCTGCGTTCCTGTCATGACAGCAGAAAATGCAATTAGTCCGTTTCTTATCCCCTCGACTACATTTGCAGCCGCAACAGCAATTTTATATGCGGTTACCGCTCCGGCAATTCCGGCAATCACAGGTGAAAGTGTGCTTGCAGCGGATATTACACCCGAAGCAATATTCATCACTGCCACAAGTGAATTGCACAAATTCGGTACTACTACATTTGCAAGTGTCTGAATTAATTCAGTACCGTTTCCGCTGAATGCGTTTACAATGCTGTTCCTGACATTATCAAACGCATTATGAAGTCGTTCTATTGCCGGCTGATTATTTTCGATTGCATTCTTTACAGCGTTAAATACTGTACTTGCGGTATTATAAATTGTCTGAATTGCAGAAAATAATCCGTTTCCTATTGCAACAGTAACATAAGAAATAGCGGGAGTTAATGCACCGAGTCCGTCAGACATAGACTGAAGAACGCCTTTAAACTGCGATGAACCGAGTGCATCAAATATCGCAATTTTCACACCCTCGAACTGCGACTTTAACAGTGTGAGTTTACCGCTTACCGTGTCATTCATAGTGTCAGCCATTTTTAAAGCCGCACCTTCCGAATTATTTATAGCGTCAGACAATGAGTAAAAATCATCAGGACTTGCATTCACGATTGACAGAAATCCCGACAGTGCATTTTTTCCGGCAATCATTGTTGCATACTGACCTTTTTGAGCATCGGTAAGTGTTGAGAAGCGTGTCTGAAGTTCGGGAATAAGCACAGATAAAGGTTTCATACTGCCGTCCGTATTTACTGCAGAAATCCCCAAAGCCGACATAGCCGCATCTACTTCTTTGGTAGGTTTCGCCAACCTTGTCATAACACCTCTCAGAGAAGTACCTGCGTCCGAACCTTTAACTCCGGCATTTGCCATCAGACCGAGTGCCGTGGTGGTATCTTTCATTGAATATCCCATTGCACCCGCAGTTGCCGCAACATTTTTAAAGGACTCGCCGAGCAAAGATACATTTGTATTTGACTTTGACGATGCAACCGCCAAAACATCAGCGAACTCACCGCTGTCACTTGCTTTCAGTCCGAAAGCGGTCAAGGCATCGGTTACAATATCAGATACACCGGCTAATTCCTCACCGCTCGCAGCGGCAAGGTTCATTATTCCCGCAATACCGTCAATCATCTGCGACGAATTCCAGCCAGCCATACCCATATATGACATAGCCTCTGACGCTTCTATTGCAGAAAATTTAGTTTTAGCACCCATTTCCTTTGCTTTCTCGGAAAGTGCGGTCAGTTCTGCACCTGTTGCTCCCGAGATTGCAGATACGTTTGCCATTCCCTGTTCAAACTCTCTGCCGGTATTCTCTACATCTTTGCCGAAGTCTATCGCTTGACGTACACCGACAAACGCTCCTACGGCTACTGCCACCTTAGATGCCAACGAGGTTATAACCCCGCCTGCTCCGGAAGACTGATTTCCGAAATTTTTCATTCCCGACGTTGTACCGTTTAAACTGTTTCTAAGGTTATTGCTCGCATTGACAGCGGACTTCATATTGACGAAAAAATTACCGTTATTAAGGCTTAAAGTTGCACCTATATTACGAGCCAATTTTTACGTCACCCACTCCCCAATAACGCCTTATACTTCTCCGTCTCCTCTTCCACAGCAAGTTCCATACTCGCCTTTAAAAATATTTTTTCAGACAGTGATAACCTTGCAAGCCTGTCCCAATCAAATCCCTTTTGAAGATAAAAATGAATAAGCTGCAGGTCACCGTCCGTCTGTATTAGTTTTTTACGGCTTCCACACCGCCCATATATCCAGCAAGCTTCATACACTCAATCGCAATCTGCGGTATTTCGCCCGGTGCAAATATAATTTCAACAATATCCATAGGTACTGCACAGCCGAATGCGTCCTGTACTTCCTTCGACTTAATGTCAGGTTCTTTGATACATTCATAGCACATATATTTATCACCCTCGCCTGCCTCCATATCATTTGCGTCACGGCAAAGTGCTCCGTCCGGTTCTTCAATCGTTATAACCGAATCAATGGACTTGATATATAAATCCATTGTCTTTTTAATTTTCTTTGACGCAATCATCTGCTCCTTACGTCGTAAAAGTTCTGCTAATGTTAATTTTGTAGCCTTATTCATTTTAGTGTCCCTTCCTTTTTTCTTAATAAAAAACCAGCTGTATAGCCGTCATTTTTTTAGTGTCCCCACCATTAAAAATACAATCTTTTTATACACACGGGTCAGCGATTGTATCAAGATACTTAAATCCGACAAATCCGCCCGAAAATTCATCTTCGGTAATTTTTCCGTTTTCAAATGCCTGAAGTGTAAGTTCATCAAGCCAGCATGACATAAGCTGTACTCTTTCTGTACCGCCGTTATCGGGGTCCTCCAATTTTGATATAAGCGACAATCGTTCATCAATACCTGCCGAGAGTTTCTCCGCATACGTTTTGCCTCTTGAATAAATCTTCTTTATTTTCGCTGTCCAAGTACCGGACACACCCATCAATTTACTGTCATCCCACATTTGCCCCGAAAAGTTTATTGTTTCACGGTTTGTTTTGATTTTTGCTTCAAATGAAGTTATTTCATAACAAATACTGTTGTTCCACCAAAAATAGCCGTGCGTACCGCTGATTACTTTTCCGACAGCGGGAAGCTTTCTTTCTCCTGCCATTGTTTACTGCCTCCCTTACTCCATATTTATAGAAAATTTCAAATCCTCTATTGCATCACAGAATGTTATATCCGCCGTTACAAAAACATAGCTCCCCGTCTTTGCTTTACGAATCTGTTCATCACTGTACTCGGATATATCATATTTTTGTGCAAGCCAGTCACGCTGTGCATTAACATCTATATCCGCTGTATTTTCCGCATCACCGTACAGTACGCCTTCTCTTACAAGTCCGTCAAAATACTGATTAATAGCAGCTACAAACATAACCTTATTGTCATAGCTGTTATTAATTCCGATATAGTTATTCTCAAATGCAGAACGAATATCGTCACGCATTAAGTCCATACCCTCAATAATTTTGATTTTCTTCATATCTTCGGTCTTGTCACCGCTTAAGATGTGTAGCGAATTTACACCTCGTGCGACTTTTACTTTTTCGCCGTCATTGATAAGTATAAACTTACCTTCGTCTATATCTTCATCGGGAGTAAGGCTCTCCGTTATAGAGTCAATTTCCGAAAGAACTTGATATGTCGCACTCTCTGTCATTGACAGTCCGGCAAGCAAGCCTGCAATTCTTGCACAATATTCATATGCCGAATATGTCTTTGCTCCTACTTTGATACCGCTCGAGGAAAAGTTAACAATGCCCTCATTATTTGCCGCAGAACAAGGCAAAACCGCTTTGAATGTCTTTTTTGCCGCTCTCTGTGCAATAATCCAATTCTGCAGTTCTTCCGTCAAATCTTTATGCGGTTCCAACCCCGGAAACGTCAGCCAGTTCCACGACTTATTTCTAATGCGTGCCAAGGCGGCGTTATATGACTTTTTGAAGTTCTCGCCTGTTTCCGCTCTTTCCACAAGCACTCGTTTCGGTTTGCCGAGAAATATTTTATTCAAGTAGTCAAGATTTGTCGCTGTCCAGTCCGATTTCACAATATCGGCTTCATAGTTATATGTATAACTTAAATTTTCATCTCCGACTTTGGTTGAATCTTCAAGAATAACCGCTATAATTCCGTTCTGACTTCGTGTTACCGCAGTCTGTGCCTTCGTCTTAAATTCAATTAAAATTTCAGGTAACCCCATTTTTATCCCCCCGTATCACAAGTTCGCTCATTTCATCATACTTTTCTGTTTTATCCACAGCCTGAATGAAATTTATATCAAAATACACATACATTGCACCCTTTTCAATTTCAAAATTCATTTCATGAATAGTCAGATGTCTGTCCATAATATCGAAAGTCGGGTACAAAAAAAGCTCTTTTATCCTGCTGTAAGCACCTATACAGTCCTCCACAGTTTCAAGAGCCGATATATATTTTAATTCTACCGAAACAGTAAGTTCCTCAAGTGCACCGCCACAGCACAGAGGCTGTACATCTGAAGGATACGCAGAAACAAACACTGCCGGTTTTAAAAATCCCTCATCTACTTCTGATGCAACTACGTTAAATCCGGCATCCGCAAGGATTTCCGCAGTTCGTGTCTGTATATCTTTTTCTGTAATCATCTGTCCTCCTACATTTGTATATCTTTTGTTATTTTATCAAGCAGTTTTTCTGCACCCGAGTTGAATTTTGCCTGTGCCTCCGACATTGATTTTTCAAGCATAAAATCACCTTGTACATATCCGCCGGATTTAATGCCTATTGCAGAACGCTGTACACGATTAAGTTTTCTGCCTCTTTCCCGAGTTCTGCCGCCGCTTACAATCTTGTGACCGAGTTCAACAAGATGTGCATGAGGTGCTGTTGACTGAACTCTCACTACTCTCACTTTACCGCCCTTATACAGTTTTACTTTTTTCGTTCTCCATGAGTTTCGGAGCTTCTTTGTCCTTACCGGTGTAAGTGATTTTGTTCTCTTATTTACAGCACGTCCTTCTGCCATAAGGAATGCGTCTGCCTGACTCGGATAATTCTTCTCGCATTGCTTCATAGCTTTTTCAAGTTCGTCAAATCCGAATACATCAATATTCCTTGCCATTTCGGTCTTTCTCCTTTGCAACAATTTGCAATTCCGTATTGTTTTCGCCTATGTTAAGAACAGAAACAATATCAAGAACCTTTAGTCCGAACATGATTTTCATATCCTCGGTTATATTCGGAAAATACCTTGTTGTAATTTTGTATGTGGTTTCTGCACGCAGTTTTTGTGACTCCTCGTACTCACGTCCCGACATCGGAGAAACATTTGCCCATACGGCATACTCATTCAAAGAAAGCTGATGTGAA
>OLNY01003155.1_pt1 | contig 10793 bp, 9 predicted proteins | sample 1671981 | NCBI WGS metagenome assembly OLNY01 (sample SAMEA3136632, study PRJEB25190) | human gut metagenome | biome: human gut; feature: human-associated habitat; material: faeces | place: Austria | collected 2013 | reverse complement strand
GAGGGGGGAAGGATTGCTGACTTGTCAGCGGTCCAGCACATCCCCCCTCCTTGAGGATTTGAGAAGGATGTTCCGCGTTCTGCGTTCCGATAGGTTTTTGGGAGAAAATTATCAAATTCTATACGCGCGCGAGGTGTTTTTTGACTTTAAGTTACTTTATTAATTTAGAGCGAGAAAGTGAAACTGCGTATTTTTAGCGGAACACGGAACAACTTTACCAAATAGATTTGCTGTGAATGCTATAGGTAGAGTTGTCCTGTTCCGCTGTTTTAATCCCCGGTTTCCAGGAGAGCCTGAGTATATGTTATAGCTTTTTCTAGTATAGAGAAGGAGAAACTAGCATCTTTGATTTGAGATTGGAAATGTAAATTCCGTTTTAGTTTAAAATGCAGTATCCTTGACATATGAAGAGGCAGCGCTTCGGCATTTCCGAATGAAACCAATCTATGAGATAACAAGGAGATTTATGATGAAAACATACAATGAAAAACTCGCACAGGTTATAGGAACCTTCTTTCAGGTAACTCAAGGTCCAAAGTATGACTTTGATCAGGAGAACGGTGTACTCCACTTTAGCATTGAAATCAATGGAAAGATGAGAACGTTACTGTGTGCTATCTGTGTGGAGGAAGATGATTTTATGACTTTTGTTACATATCCAGTGGGTGGGGATCCGTCGGATAAGGAAATGATGCTGTGCCTGAGTGAATTCCTACTCCGAGCGAACTACAATCTGAAGATGGGGTCCTTTCAGATGAATTGGGAGGATGGCAAAGTGAGGTTCAAGCTCTTTACAAATTGCGAAGGAAGCTTGCCCATGGAAGAGATTATTCAGCAGGGGATTATGTATCCGTTGATCATGTGCGAACATTATGGAGACGGGTTTCTTGACGTTATTTTCGGTGGAGTGAGCCCTCAGGAAGCTGTAGAGAAGTGTGAGAAAAGGCTGAACAAGGTATAGGATAAAATATATTATAATAGCTATAATGGAAAATACCGCTGTGAAAGTAAAAAACACGGCGGTATTTTTATGCCAATATAGAGAGGCAGATTAATGAGTGGCATCTAATGTCGGCTAAAAACAATGGTAAATAGATATAGATTCAGTGAGATTTTTATTTAATTATATCATATCAAAGTAAATTTGCCTAGAATATCTTGAACGAAATAAGAGTGAAGTTCAAGGCCATGATTTCAAATTGGGAAGGAGGGCTGACAAGCATTCTCATCCTGTGTTATGCTCGGTGCGTAGAAAGTATGGGGATATATAGCATCCACCGAAACAATTTGAAGGGAGAAAATGTATGACAAATTCTAAATATTCATCTCTGGAACCCAATGCTGTATACAATGGCAAAAATGATTCTGTTTATCATACAGATCATGCAGGCCGTGTCTCTTGGTGGAGGGGGCATTTGGAAAAGACTGCGCCTGAAGATAGGGAAAGGGACAACTATGCCCAGCGCACCCTGGAAGGGAAGGGGGAGCATGACCATGCAGGGCATTTTATCTCGGCGCAGGATGGAGGAGATCCTGGAAAAATCAACTTGTCTGCACAGGAAGAGCACGTTAATGCGAGAGACTATCGTGCTTTCGAGCGGGAAAATCATGCTCTGGTGGAACAAGGATACTATGTGGAATTGATTGGAGAAGTCAGTTATCCAATGGGATCAGATGTGAACCGGCCAGAAGCATATATGGTGGAACGGATCGCGACGAATGAAAAGGGCGAAGAGATCGACCATAGTTATTTCAGTTTTACAAATGAGAACATGGCTGAGTTTGAACTAATTGGGGAAGAGGAGGCATCTGAACAGAAATTCGAACTTGTCAATCCGAGCGAAGTTGTATGTGACCAGGAACAGAATATCATCACCAACTCGGAAACCGGTGCGATTATCAGCGATAGTGTGGAAATATCCACAGAAGAGACTTCAGATGTTGAAACGACAGGCAGTGAGGAAGTAGAAGCTGATGTTAATGTGGAAACAGAAACAGAAGCTGAGACTTTATAAAGGAGGAGAAAAGATGACGAGAGAAGTTGAAGTAAGCGGACAGTATGTGAAGCATCGCAAAGCACCTGTGTTGGACGGAAAACCACGTTGTACATTAGACGCTACCTGTTGCGGAGAAGAGGTTCAGGTGGGCTTGTCCGATTTTCAATTGGAAAAGGGCATTGCATTAATTGGGGCACCCGGTACGGGGAAATCTACCGCGATGTCCAGCATCCTGCGCCAGCTCAGAATGGGTATGACAGATCAGGATATTTTGTTTATCTTTGATCCCAAGGGAGATTTCCGCAAAGATCTGTCAAAAGAAGGAGACATCTTCCTCGGTTGTGGATCAGGTGGAAGAGCACCGAATGTCCGGTGGTCGCTTTTCAAAGAAGCCACTGCAGGATGTCGCACTCAGGGGGAAGTGGATGTGCGAGTCCGTACTATTGCGCAAAGGCTGATTCCACATGAAAATATCCAGACGCCGATCTTTACAGATGGCCCTCGGCAAGCATGCGCTGCACTGATCGATACATTTTTACACTGTCCACAACTGTTGCCTGCTGGTCAGTTGACCAACGAAGCGTTTCTTCATTTTGTGGCTCAGATGGACTTTCAAACGGTGATCTATGCGTCAAAACGGTATAAAGGTTTGCTGAGAGACTTGTTGGGTGAAACAGGTCGAGTCAATGTAACGCAGCAAAGTCATCGGATGGAAGTGTTGGTCAACACAAATTTGGTGTTGGAAGGCTTCAATCGTGCAGTTGAGGCAAAAGCTCCTCTTTTTTCTGTAGTGCAAGCAGAGAAGGAAAGAGGAGGACGGGTGGTCTTTTTACAGCTTGACATGGCTTCTTCCGGGTTGCAGAGTGAATGTTGTGGGTTATTGGTCGATTTGCTGATCGGCGCGGCACTGGACAGCTCCAAGCGTCAGGGAATGGTCTATCTGGGATTAGATGAACTGCCGCAGCTGGGAAAGCCTACGATTGATGCTGTACAAAAAGCAGCAGCTGTGGGCAGAGATAAAGGAATTTGTCTAATCACTGCGTTTCAAAGCCTTTCTCAGCTGGAGGAAATCTGCGGCCAGGAAGCGAGTGCGGCACTTATGAATAACCTGCAAACAAGCTTTCACTTCCGCACATCGGATGGATCGACAAAGCGCAGAGTCCAGGCACTTTGCGGACGAATCCGAACTCGCGAGGACCATTTTACTCCGGTAGGGTTACAGGTGGGGACGGTTACAGAAACGGACTCTATTCGTGATGATGAACTTCTGGGCCTTGGGACAGGACAAGCGGTATTTGTAACACCAGAAAAAACGGCATGTTTGTTGCACCTAAAAAACTATGGTAGGTAGGAGGAGAGATCAGTGAAGTATCATCTGAGGGAATTTTTTAACGCGTTACTTTTAACAGACACAGAGTATGCTGAAGCATGTCATGTATCGAAAGTATTGCGGCAGTTACCGATCTGTCAAGCGAGCGATCAGCCGACACGATGTATCGTGAGTGGTGGCAGTTATTTGGACCGAGTAAAAGCTCTGAAGCACTATTTGCAAGTGGCAAAGGCTCCGGTTGTCATTCTTACGTGCCATTGGGATTTAGGAAGAATCTTGGGTGTTCGTCCAACTTGGCTGTGTGATAGATATGATCCTCTTGCAAACAAGAAAGGCAGGGAAGCAAGCGATTTGCTCCGGAAAACTGCTGAATTGATTGGACTGCGCGTGGATGGGATGGCAGCTGTGCTGGAAAACACCATCCAAGCAATTCGTAGTCATTCGGAGGGCGGATTCCAAATGAACGATTTCCTGACTTTGAGCTGTGCGGAATTGGGAAAACGGGCATTTCTCGCTGGCGACGATGAGACAGCAGGCATGCAAACGTTGGAGGCAGCCCGACAGCTGGATGATTTGCGGATTCAATTGTCGCAAGATGTCAGCCTGGAAGATAGTGAGAGTAGTTCACTGGAGCATTTACTTGAGCAAGTAGATGGCTACAATAGTCCTTTGGTGCTTCTGACATCGAATCCTGCACAGAGTGCCATGTATATCCAGGATCTGTATTGGACAATGAAGCGGCGGAGTAGGAAAGGTAAGAAGACCAATGGCGTCTTGTTTGATCTTGGCACCGTATCCGCGAGGCAGCTGGAAGAGCTTTACACCTACGGAAATAGCTCGACACTTTTTCTGAATGAAGACTTACCCGCTTCTCAGGATTTGTTCCGCGTAGCAGCGAGCGGACTTACCAGTGGGATTTTCCTTCGTCATGTAGCTGGCGCAGAAGAGCTCAGTCGGTTCATTGGCCAGATAAAGCGACTCCAGATAACGGAGACAATTTCTCATGGACGATCGAAAAGTGAGTTTGGTAGTGGCCCGTTTGGAATCTTTGGAAATACAACGCGGTCATCTTCTCGTTCGGAAGCCCGTTCTATGGCATATGAGCCTATTGTTACAGCACATCAGCTCGCTTCTCTTCCGGATGGAGAAGGGTATCTGTGGGAGCAAGGTAAACTTACATGTATTAAACTGTGAGGAGATGTCACAATGAAGTATCGTTTTTGGGTGAGATTTGGTGTCAGATGTGCTTGTATCGCAGTTATCAGCCCGTTCCTGGCACAAGGGGGTGGAGCGAGCGGAGTTCTGCAAATGGCATTATTTTTGCTCGGGTTGTCCTACTCAGCAGAATACGTGCTGTTGGCTGCTAGAATGCTGTTGGGTAAAGGGGTTTCATATGGGTTTGCAGCTCTGCTATTTCGATCTGTTGTCGGAGTCATTGTTGTGGCGGTCATAGTCACTTTGTGTTTGACAATTGCACTAATCGTGTTATCTGCTGTGGGCTATATCAATATGATTCGGCTCTATCTTCGAGCGCGTTGGCTGGATCAGATGAATTGACAGATCCAGCATGAATGCAATAGTTACTTATCTTAACCTATGCACCAAAGGTGATGCAGTAACATGACCTTGGTGTGTAGGTTTTTGCGATTGGATATCTTAATTGTTTCCCTAGTGTCCTTCAGGTATACTTACAATATGAAAGAAGAATGGAGATAATTTCTATGTTGACAAAAGAAGAGATCCGCCTGGCGTGTATGGATGAGGGAGTCTATCAACGCGGCAGACAGCTTTATCACTCCGGCGGGGTGACATCGATCTATTTAAAGGAATGCGGAGATGATGTTTTAGAACTGTCGGCAGAGGTTCGTGGCAACGGCCAGCCCTTTTATGAATGTGAAGTGATTTTGGACAGAGATACCATTGATGACTACTCCTGCGATTGCCCGGCAGGAATGGATAGTCGGCGCGGGATGTGCAAGCACTGTGTCGCGCTCGCGTTGGCTTATCAAAACTCGTCAGAAAATCAGGATGCCCCCCAAAAGCAACCAGCGCAAGAGGAAAGATCTGCGCAGGTAACTTCTCCAGGTCTCAAAAACCTGATGGGCCAGCTGAGAGCACCGGCGGTCAATTTGGAACAAAATATCGCGCCGGGAAGCATCCAACTGCTGCCTGAATTTTCTTTGCAAAAAGACCAAGCGCGTGATTGGCGAAGCTATTTGAGAAGCCGCTATTATCTGGAAACGAGCTTTCGGATCGCGGCAGGCGGCCGCTCCTATGTAGTCAAGAATCTGGCGTTGCTGGTGGAATTGGTCCGGCAAGGGCAATATTATTCCTACGGAAAATCCCTGGCTTTTACCCATGCCCGGGAGATGTTTGCGCCGGATAGCCAAAAGTTGCTGGGCGCGATCCGCAGCGAACTGGAATCCAAAGGCATTGATCTGCGGGATGCCGCAGTTCACAGTGGGCAGAATTATCGCTATCTTCATTTGCCGGATCCGGTCACATCGGAATTGCTGGCGTCCCAGGCAGGGACAGTGATCCTCTTAAATGGGCAAGACTACCTGATACAATGTGGGGATCCAGTTGTCCGCCTGCGGTTTGAGGCGCTGCCGGGCGGGGCGCGGCTGATCCTGCCCCAATTTACTCTGCTGCTGGCCGGGGCCGCACCCTGGATCTGTTACGATGGCTGTATCTATGGACTGACGGAAAACTTTGCCCAGGAAGCCCTGCCGCTGCTGGAGACCTTGGGGGCGGTGGAACCGCTGTCCTATGCGATCCAAGAGGAACAAGAGTATTCGTTGATGCTGATGGAAGAGGACTATCTGGCGTTTTGCAGCGCGGCCCTGCCCAAGCTGGCCGCTGTGTTTCCCATTGAGTATGGTCCGGTGGATTTCTCTGCCTATCAGCCCGAAGAGCCAGAGTTTGTTTTCCGTATCACCTCAGACGAGGCAGGCGGGATCGTGCTGCGGCCAGAGGTCCATTATGGCAGCGACGAATATCCGCTGTTCGTCCGGGGAGAAGAATTTCGGAATCTACAGGCGGAACAACCGGTCCGCACCTGTATCCGCACGTATTTTACCCAGGATACTACAGACCCGGCCCAGTGGCGCATTCAGGGGGATGATGCCCTCTTCCATTGGCTGGATACCGGTTTGGATGCCATGCGGGAGCAGGGCGAGGTCCTGATCGACAGCAGTTTGAAAAACCTGCGGATCGCTCCCGCGCTCCGCACGACCATCGGTGTGGCCTTAAAAGGCGACCTGATCGACCTGAACATGACGGTGGAGGGGATGCCGCAGGAAGAGATGACCCGGCTCTTGACGGCGTATCAGCAGAAAAAGCGCTACTATCGCCTGCAAAACGGAGAATTTTTATCGTTGGAGGATGGCGGCCTGTCCGTCATGCATGAGCTGGCAGATGGTTTGATGCTGTCCGGGAAAGACCTGGAACACGCCACGGTCCCGGCCTTCCGTGCCCAGTATATCAACGCCGTAACGACGGGGGCGGGGGAGGTCGAGGTCAAGCGCTCTGCTGCGTTCCGTCAGGCCATCCGCAGCCTTCACAGCTTTGCTGACAGCGACGCGCCGGTGCCGGAGGAATTACAGGCATCTCTTCGGAGCTATCAGGAGGAGGGCTATCGCTGGATGTGTGCCCTGGCCGACTGTCATCTGGGTGGCATCTTGGCCGATGAGATGGGCCTGGGCAAAACCATTCAATCCATCGCCTTTCTGCTCCACACCCAGGAAAATGCCCTGATCGTCTGCCCGGCGTCTCTGCTGTATAACTGGGAGAGCGAGGTGCGTCGTTTTGCGCCGAGCCTGACGGTGCAGACCATTCGTGGCACCGCCGCCCAGCGAAAAGCCCTGTTACAGGAAGAAGCCGATGTGTATATCACGTCCTACGATCTGCTGAAACGGGATGCCGAGGCGTATAGCGAACGGACATTTGGCACGGTTCTCATTGATGAAGCACAGTACATCCGCAACGCTGGGACCCAGGCGGCCCAGGCAGTGAAGAAATTACAGGCCAAGCGCCGCTTTGCCCTCACCGGCACGCCCATTGAGAACCGGCTCAGTGACCTTTGGAGCATTTTTGATTTCCTGATGCCGGGCTTCCTCTATCGCTATCCTCAGTTCAAAAAAACCATCGAGCAGCCGATCTTGAGTGACGATGACGCGGCTCGTCTGCGGCTGTCTCGTATGGTTACGCCCTTCCTTCTGCGTCGGAAAAAATCGGATGTCCTGCGGGAGCTGCCGGAAAAGGTGGAGCAGGTGCGATACGTTGACCTGACACCCCGCCAGCAAAAGCTCTATCAGGCCCAGGAGCAGCAGTTGCGCCAGAGTTTACAGAAGGACGATGACAAGACATTCCAGGCCAACCGGATCCAGTATTTATCGGCCCTGACCCGCCTGCGGCAGCTGTGCTGTGACCCGGCCCTATTTTTGGAGGACTATGACGGCGGCTCCGGCAAAGTAAACGCCTGCCTGGACCTGCTGGAAGAGCTGACCCAGGCAGGCCATAAGGTCCTGGTCTTTTCCCAGTTTACCAGCATGCTGGATATTCTGCGGCACGAAGCCACGTCTCGCGGGCTGGACAGCCTGTGCCTGACCGGCGCGAACAGCAAGGAGCAGCGCCGCAATATGGTCCGGCAGTTCCAGGAGGGCGAGACGATGGTCTTCTTCATCTCCCTGAAGGCCGGTGGCGTGGGTTTGAATCTGACGGCGGCGGACCGGGTCATTCATATCGACCCCTGGTGGAATGCGGCGGCGGAAGACCAAGCCTCCGACCGCACCCACCGCATCGGCCAGAAAAACACGGTGTTTATCACGAAGCTGGTGGCACAGCATACCGTGGAGGAACGCATCCTGGCACTGCAAGAGGCCAAGCGTGCCCTGAGCGACAGCGTGATGTCCGGCGAGGGCGTCAGCTCCGGCCAGCTTAGCCGGGAGGAATTGCTGGCTTTGCTGGAAGAGGGATGAGGCTGCTTCTATCTGTTATCATAACTTTGACCCACTCCTCTTTGCCAGGAGTGGGTCATTTTTGCTATGATTTAAAGTTGGGAGGGGTGCTAGCCGACTTCATGTTTTTTTGATAGCATAAAAACAGAAAAAGGAGGGGAACCCAATGAAGAAAATGAAGAAAGTAAAAAAGACTCTGCCCATGAAGGGAGTCCATATTCCGCGGGTACTTTTGTTCCTTCTTGGATTTATCCACGGAAGGCTTCACACAGCGCAGCTTGAGGGTGGTGTCATCGTCTCAGCCTTTATTGTGGGACAGAGCCGTCGTTTCCGGATGGCGTGTGTGGTCCGTCGTCTGCAGGCAACCCAGACTCTGCATGAGAAGTGGAAGAACGCAGACCAACTGCTGCTTCAGCTTCCTGAGGTAAAGGAGGGAGAGAGTAGCGTGAAGGCTAGAGCAAGGGAAAAGGCCGAGGCTAGACGGCATACTATTCTTACTGAGTTATGCACAATTCGGTCTCAGATTTGGAAGGAGACTCAGGAAGCTGACGATCAGATGGAGAGTACAGCACATGCTCTGGTGAGTTGCTTTGCCGCCTATAGTCATGGTGTATTAATGAAGCCTATTTCTCAAAAAAATCTTCCAGAGGTCTCGTATGAAAAGTACTCTGAGATAGTTCTGAAAGAAGCTACCTGGAGCAAACTTGATAAAATTCTGAAGGAGGAAATGGAACGATGAGCATATTTAAACGTAAGAAAGAGGTTGGTCAGAGCAATGTTTTGACCAACAAGATGGTACCGGCCTACCTCCCTGTCCATGGAGAAGCTCAGGACACATTCGTTACACCCTATTATTCGTACCAGGATCCAGAAGTCATTGGTAAATGTTATAAGGATGCGGTAGTTAGCCTTGACAAACTGGCTACCATGGCTGACCATCATTTTCAAGGAACGGAGCTTGATAATCATGTAGACGCCCAGTTGGAACACTGTTATGCAATACATAACACTGAGGTGAGTGACCATAAATATCAGTGTAAGAGGATCATCTATGCACGGCAAACACGTGCAGAAACGCTGAAAAAGGAGATTTCTTCCTTAGAGAAGGAGGAAACCAGGCTGGTAGAAGAGATTGAGCCTCTGAAACACCTGCGGCGCCAGTCTATCCTGCGTATCGGAAAGAGGAACCTCCATTTGGCACCGCTCGTGACGCTGTTGGCTATTCTGGTCGACGCAGCGACTGCCTTTAGTGCCGTCCAAACAGTACTCTTTGGCAATATGTATGCGCTTATTATCACGGTATTGGGCTTCACGCTCATGTCAGACGGGGCAGCGTATAAGCTGGCCGACTATATCAATAAGCGAGACGACGAGGGGTTCACCAGCAAACGAATTTTTTTCATTGTATGTGGTAGTTTGTTGATTTTATGGATCATCTCTGGTATAGGGTCGTTTATGTTGCAGTTTGGCTCTATGATGGACGTATTTGGAAGTATTAATGCAGATGGAACATTTCAGCCTAAAGAAACCTATTCTATGGCCGAGTATGCTATTACTTTATTCAAGAGTTGTGTGCCTGTGGCCACAGGAGCCTTGTGTTTTGCCGTCGCGCTAGACAGAAACAGCCAATCAGTTGATGAGAGAGAGGCTAAGGATAAGAGGTTAGGGGTTGTTCGGGCTGAATTGAGTGAAAAACGGGCTGAATTGAGTGACCTTAATGGTGCGCCAGACCCTATGGAGAGAGATCGCTTAAACCGCGCTGCCGCAGAGCAGAATATTGAGACCCTTCGTATAGGGCTGAAGGTGAGGCTTCGTTCTTTGCTGGCGGAGAAGGTCAATGAGCCGGAGTTCACCCAAGCTATGGCCGAGAACGGTGCGGCATTGGTCGGCGAGAAGCATAAAACCAACAATCAAACCAACAACAACCTAGACTAGAAAGGGGCGGCCAAAGGCTGCTCCCGATAAGAAAACATCGTGAGGAAAGAGAGAACGGTATAGCTTCGGCTGTACCGTTTTCTCATTTTTCCATTGATGCCGTGACTTTTGACATTTCCAAGGATCCGATACCCTTGTAGTAAATATCGATCTCCTGCATCCGGTTCTTGCCCTTCGGGTCGCTGGCCGCATGGACGATGATTTTCTCCACGAACTCATGGAGGATGCAGGGCGTGAGTTCCGGGATATCCGTATACCTCTCCACAACGGAGAGAAAACGATCTACATCCGCCGATTTGCTTTCCTCCAGCTCCACTTCTTTCCGAAGGGAGTTTACCAGCACCTTGAGCTCCTGTTCTTCCTTCTCGTAGTCCGCAGAGAGCTTCTGAAAGCGTTCATCGGAGAGTTTGCCCGAAATGTTGTCCTCATAGAGCCGCTTGAAGATAGCATCCAGCTCAGTGATCCGCTTCTCGGAATCGGTAAGCTGCCGTTTCCTCTTTACAAGATCTCGGTTGCGTTGCCGCAGGTCACTGTCCATGACCAGCCTCACAAACTCGTCCTTACTGCGGGAGG
>OLNY01003152.1_pt1 | contig 10800 bp, 10 predicted proteins | sample 1671981 | NCBI WGS metagenome assembly OLNY01 (sample SAMEA3136632, study PRJEB25190) | human gut metagenome | biome: human gut; feature: human-associated habitat; material: faeces | place: Austria | collected 2013 | reverse complement strand
TGGGCCACCAGGATGACCCGGGCGTCCTTGGCCCGGGCGGCGGCGCCCACCGGCTCCTCGCCGATGGCCACCTGTCCGGCCTTTTTGGCAAGGCCGATCATGGATAAAATGTGTTCTGTCATGCTTCCGTTTCCATCTGGCGCTCCAGCGCCTCATACACCTCGTCGGGGATGCCGGTCTCCAGCATCCGCTCCAGCGCCCGGGACTTCCGGGCCTTCTTCAGGCACTGCGGGTCGCGGCACACATAGGCGCCCCGGCCGGACCTTTTGCCGGTGGCGTCCAGCACCAGCTGGCCCTCCGGCGTGCGGACCACCCGCAGCAGGTCCTTTTTGTCCCGCTTTTCCCGGCAGCCCACGCACATGCGCTGGGGAATCTTCCGCGGCTTCTGCATGATGGTCCTCCTTCCCCAATGCCCTTACTCTCCGGTGTAGGAGGCGGGCTTGATGTCGATCTTATACCCGGTGAGCCGGGCGGCCAGGCGGGCGTTCTGCCCCTCCTTGCCGATGGCCAGGCTCAGCTGGTCGTCGGGCACGATGACCCGGCACAGCTTGCCCTCGTCGGACAGGCGCACCTCCACCACATCGGCGGGAGCCAGAGCGGCGGCGATGAACTGGGCGGGATCCTCGGAATACTTGATGATGTCGATCTTCTCGCCCCGCAGCTCCTCCACCACGGCGGCCACTCGCTGGCCCTTGGGGCCCACACAGGCGCCGATGGGATCCACATTCTCGTCGGAGGACCAGACGGCCATCTTGGTGCGGCTGCCGGCCTCCCGGGCGATGGAGCGGATCTCCACGGTACCGTCGTAGATCTCGGGGACCTCCAGCTCGAACAGGCGCTTCACCAGGCCCGGATGGGTCCGGGACACCATCACCTGGGGACCCCGGGTGGTACGGCGGACCTCCACCAGGTAGACCTTCACCAGCTGCCCCTCGGTAAGCTCCTCGCCGGGGACCTGCTCGTTGACGCCCATAAGGCCCTCGGTAGCCTCGCTGCCGGAGCCGATACGCAGGTGAACGGTGCCCCGGGGGTCGATGCGGTGGACGGTGCCGGTGAGGATCTCGTGCTGCTTGGAGCCCCACTCGTCATAGATCATGCCGTGCTCCGCCTCCCGCAGGCCCTGGATAATGACCTGCTTGCCGTTGCCGGCGGCGATGCGGCCGAACTCCACATTTTTCACGGGGATATTCACCACGCCGCCCAGCTGATACTTGGCGGACATGGCCCGGGCGTCCTCCAGCGAGATCTGGGAGCCGGGGTTCTCCACCTCCTCCACGATCTCCTTCTGGACGTACATCCGCAGATCCTTCTTCTCCTCGTTGACGTCCACGATGACGTTTTCCACGCCCTCGTGGTCCTTCTTATAGGCGGCGGTCAGAGCCTGGATGATCTTGCCCATCATGAAGTCCTGGGGAATGCCGCGTTCCTTTTCCAGCATTTCCAGCGCGGCAAAGATTTCTTCGCATTTCATGGTATTTCTCCTATTCTATACTGTTTCGTCAGAATTCCACACGCAGACGGACCAGGGCCAGCTCCGGCTTTTCAAACCGCAGAGGCTCCGCCCCACCCATATCCAGCAGCACGGCCCCATTGTCGTACCCTGCCAGGGTCCCGGCAAACTCCTTGCGCCCGTCCTTGGGCTTGTAGGTCTTCACCAGCACCGGATGGCCCAGGAACCGCTGAAAATCCGACGGGCGCTTCAAGGGGCGCTCGGCCCCGGCGGAGGACACCTCGAAGGTGTAGCTGCCCTCGATGGGGTCCGCCTCGTCCAAAAGGTCGCTGACCTTGCGGCTGACAGCCTCGCAGTCCAGAATGTCCACGCCGCCGTCCTTGTCCAGGTACAGCCGCAGATACCACTGCCCGGCTTCCCGGACGTATTCCACGTCCCACAGGGTGCAGCCCTGCTCCGCCACGGCGGGGGCGGCCAGCTCGGCCACCAGCTCCGTTACCTTTTTCATGCCCGGCCTCCTGTCTTTCCGAAAATTTTAAGGGGGCAAATTTGCCCAAGAAAAAGAGCGGACAAACTGTCCACTCTCTGTCAACACTTCCGTACTATGCAGTAGTTTACCACAAAAACACTCCCAGCGCAAGAGTTTTTTCCCGGAAAATGGCGGGATTTTCCGGCATTTTTGCGTCGAACGGGGGCAAAGCAGGCGGCGCGCCGGTGCGCGCCGCCTGCTCAGCTTGTCAAAAAAGGGCACCGCCCTTTTTTGACAAGCTGAGCAAGCATTTTCAGAACCTTCATAAAAGTTCTGAAAATGCGGTGATTGAAAACGAAAGACACCCCTGATGGGTTTCTTTCGTAACTATCTTCCTTTCCGAAGGCGGAGGCGAGCCTGTTTTTTTGACAGTCTGAGCAGGCGGTGCATTTATCCGTTCAGCAGGGCCAGCTGATAGAAGGCCACGGCGCTGGCAGCGGCCACGTTCAGGGAGTCCACCCCGTGGGACATGGGGATCTTCACCGTGTAGTCGCAGGAGGCGATGGTGGAGGAGGCCAGGCCGTCGCCTTCGGTGCCCAGGACCATGGCCAGCTTCGGCTCCGCCAGCAGGCGGGGATCGTTCAGGGCCAGGGAGTCCTCCCGCAGGGCCAGGGCCACGGTTCTGAAGCCCAGATCGCGGAGCAGGTCCGGCCAGCTCTCCCCCTCCGGCAAATACGTCCAGGGCACCAGGAACACGTTGCCCATACTGACCCGGGCGGCCCGGCGATACAGCGGGTCGCTGCCGGCAGCGGTCAGCAGCACCGCGTCCACATTCAGAGCGGCGGCGGAACGGAAGATGGCCCCAATGTTGGTGGGGTTCATGACGTTCTCCAGCACAGCGATGCGCCGGGCTCCGGCACAGACCTCCTCCACAGAGGGCAGCCGGGGCCGCCGCATGGCGCACAGCATCCCCCGGGTCAGGTGAAAGCCCGTCAGTTGGGTCAGCACCGGCAGCTCCGCCGCATACACCGGAATATCCGCCGGACAGCGGGCCAGCACCTCCGCGCCCTTGCCGGTGATATGCTTGCGCTCCATCAGGAACGACACCGGCGTGCACCCGGCGTCCAGAGCCCGGCCGATGACCAGAGGACTTTCCGCCACAAACAGGGCGTTATCCGGGTCCGCCCGGTTCACCAGTTGGTTTTCCGTCAGGCGGGCGTAGATATCCAGCTCCGGCGCGGAGAAATCGGTGATGTCAATGATCCGGGCCATGTTATCTGGCTTCCCGGGCCCGGCGGGCAGCTTCTTCGCGCTGGCGGCAGATCTCCGCCCAGGTGGGGATCTTCTTCAGCTCCTCGTCCAGATCCCTCAGAACGGTGGGAATGTCGATGTTCTGGGGACAGGCCCGGGTGCACTGGCCGCAGCCCACGCAGGCGGCGGGGCGCTTGTCCTCGGGCAGAGCCTCCACCCGCATACCCACGTTGGTGCAGGGAGAGAACTTCATCTCGTTATACACCTGCAGCAGCATGGGAATATTCAGTCCCATGGGACAGCCGTCGCAGCAGTAGCGGCAGCCGGTGCAGGGCACCGCGCCGTACATGCCCTTGGCGATGTCCAGCAGAACCTTTTCCTCCTGCTCCGTCAGGGGGCGGCGCTCGGCAAAGGTGCGGACGTTGTCCTGCATCTGCTCCGGGGTGGTCATGCCGCTGAGGATCATCTGGACCCCCTCCACCCCCTGGAGAAAGCGGAAGGCCCAGGCGGCGACGGACTCCTCCGGGTGCAGGGCGCGAAGCCGCGCCTCATCCTCCGGCGTCAGGGACGCCAGGCGGCCGCCGCGGATGGGCTCCATGACCCAGATGGGAATGTTATAGCGGCGCAGCAGCTCGCACTTGGCCTTGGCGTCCTGCATGGTCCAGTCCAGATAGTTCAGCTGGATCTGGCAGAACTCCATGTCCTTGCCATGCTGAGACAGGAAGCGCTCCATCAGCTCCAGGCCGCCGTGGGTGGAGAAGCCCAGATGGCGGATGCGGCCCTTTTTCTTCTGCTCCAGGAAATAGTCGATGATGCCCCAGTGGGGGTCCGTATACGTCTCGATGGACTTTTCGTACACGTTATGCAGCAGGTAGAAGTCAAAGTAGTCCACGCCGCACTTTTCCAGCTGCTCCTCGAAAATGGCAGCGGGATCGTAGTGGCTGCTGAGCTGGTGACCGGGGTATTTGGTGGCCAGATAGAAGCTGCCGCGGTCGTAGCCCTTCAGCACACGGCCCATGACCCGCTCGGACATGCCGCCGTGATAGGGATAGGCGGTGTCGAAATAGTTGACGCCATGCTCCATGGCATAGCGGACCATGTCCGCCGTGGTCTTTTCGTCGATGTCCGCCGGGGTGCCGCCGGGAACCAGCGGCAGACGCATGGTGCCGAAGCCCAGCAGGGACAGCTTTTCGCCGTGAAAGTCGGTATAGATCATAGGGAGAGTCCTCCTCGTTCGGGATATAGGTGCCTTTATTATAGCACGGGGCAGTCTGGCTGCGCAAGAGGTCACTTCCCGGCGGACTTCATCCGCTGGCCGATGGTGCTGCCGCCGGACTGGTGCATCCGGGCGATAAACGCCTGGATCTGGTCCGACGCCTCCGCCACCTGGCGGCCAAACTCCGCCGAGGACATGCGCATGACCCCCGTCCGCACCGCCGACAGCTGGATCAGCCCGTCGGAGGTCACCACCCGGACGTGGTCGTTTTTCCCCACCTGCTGCAAAAACCGCTCGATGTACATGTCGCCGGTCTCCCGCTCCTTGGTGTACACCACATGGATGCCGCGATAGTCGAGCTTCTCCCCCAGGCTGCCGGGGACCTTGTAGCCGTCGAACACCAGAACCACCTGGGTACGGGTAAAGGCGGCCCAGCCGCAGAGGGTGTCCATCAGCCGCTCCCGGGCGGCGGACAGGTCCCGGTCCGCCAGGACGTGGAGCTCGTCCCAGTCGAAGATGACGTTGTACCCGTCCACCACATAGTACCGCTGGCCGATCTCCCGCAGGCCGGTGTCCGGCAGCGTTTCCCGCTTTTCCGGAGCCCGGTACAGGGGGCGGCGGACGGGGCCGAACTCCCGGGCCATGATGGCCTCCAGCTCCGCGTCGTCCAGCCGGATGCACCGGCGGCGGGCCGGGGCTTCCTCATCCCGGGGCTTTTCCAGGCAGCCGGGCAGATGCATGTATTCCGCCACCCTGTTCCACTTCACGGGGAACCCGCCGCCGTGGGCGCAGAACACGGAGTCGGAGGTGTTTTCCAGGTCCGCCTCCGGATCGTAGTCTGCGGCGGTGATCACGGCGTCGGGGTTGTGGCAGGGTCCGTACCCCGCCGGCTCCAGGGACAGGCGGCCCCGGCCGCCGGTATAGGAGGCCACCTCCTGGGCGTAATCGTCGAACTCCGTCACCGGGACCCGGCCCCGCAGCAGGGTCATGTCCCCGGCCTCCTCCGGAGCATCGAAGCTGCCGCTGCGCAGGCGCACATCACTGATGGCCCGGCCCAGCTGCTCCGGCGGCACCTCCAGCCGGAAGGCGTAGTACGGCTCCAGCAGGCGGCTCCGGGCCTGCATCAGCCCCTGGCGCACCGCCCGATAGGTGGCCTGGCGGAAGTCGCCGCCTTCGGTATGCTTGATGTGGGCCCGGCCGGACATCAGCGTGATCTTCATATCCGTAACAGGGGAGCCGGTCAGGACTCCCAGGTGGGTCTTTTCCTGCAAATGGGTCATGATCAGCCGCTGCCAGCTCCGGTCCAGGTCGTCCTCGGGACAGCGGGTGGCCAGCACCAGGCCGCTGCCCTGGGGCAGGGGCTCCAGCAGCAGGTGGACCTCCGCATAGTGGCGCAGGGGCTCGTAGTGGCCCACGCCCTCCACCGGGGCGTCGATGGTCTCCTTGTATAGGACCCGGCCCCGGTCCAGCTCCACCTCCACGCCGAAGCGCTGGGCCACCAGGCTCCTGAGGATCTCCGCCTGGACGCGGCCCATCAGGGAGACGTGAAGCTCGCTGTCCCGGGCCGTAAAGCGCAGCTGGGGGTCCTCCTCCTCCAGCTGGCGCAGCTGAGGCAGCAGCACCCGGCTGTCGCAGTCCGGCGGCAGGGCCATCCGATAGCGCATCACCGGCTCCAGCACCGGGCGCACCGCCTCCTCACGCTCCCCCAGACCCTGGCCGCCCCAGGTAGCCGTGAGCCCCTGGACGGCACATATGCCGCCGGCGGGAACCTGGTCCACAGGCCGGAACCGGCCTCCGGTGTAGATCCGCAGCTGGGCGGCCTTTTCCTGGCGGCCGCCGTAGGAAATGGCATCCCGGACCCGCAGGGTCCCGCCGGTGACCTTCAGGTGGGTCAGGCGCTTGCCCTGGGCGTCGTGGCTGATTTTGAACACCCGGGCGGAGAAGGCGGCGGGATAGGCCGGAGGCTCCACATACCGGGCCAGACCCTCCAGAAATTCGTCGATGCCCTCCAGCTTCAGTCCCGAGCCGAACCAGCAGGGAAACACCAGTCGCTGCCGCACCAGCTGCCGCACCAGCTCCTCCGGCACCATGCCGGTATCCAGATACGCCTCCAGAGCGTCCTCCCGGCAGGTAGCCAGCTGCTCCATCCGCCGGTCCCGGGCGGCGGGAGTGAAGTCGACGCACCCCTCCCCCAGTTCATGGCGAAGGCTCTCCATCAGGCAGTCCCGGTCGCGGCGGCCGAAGTCCATTTTCGTCACAAACAGAAACGTGGGCACCCGGTACAGCTCCAGCAGCCGCCACAGGGTGCGGGTGTGGGCCTGGACCCCGTCCACGCCGCTGATGACCAGGATGGCATAGTCCAGCACCGACAGGGTCCGCTCCATCTCGGCGGAAAAGTCCACATGGCCCGGGGTGTCCAGCAGCGTCACCTCCATGTCCCCCAGGGGCAGCTCCGCCTGGCTGAGAAAAATGGTAATGCCCCGCTCCCGCTCCAGCAGATGGCTGTCCATGGCAGCACTGCCGTGGTCCACCCGGCCCAGCTTCCGCAGCCGGCCGGTGCGGTAGAGCATGGCCTCGGCCAGGGTGGTCTTTCCCGCGTCCACATGGGCGGTGATGCCGATGACCACCCGGCGAGTCTCCTTGTTGTTCATCTCCATACGCGAAAACCTGCTTTGCTTCGTTTTCCTCTATTATGGCAGATGCGGCGGCGTTGTTCAAGGCCGGATTTTTCCTTGCCCGGCCGGCAGATTCGTGCTATGATGGGAGAAACTTTGCGCCGTGGGAGGATACCGTCATGAATCAGAGGGAGCTAAACGAGCTGCGGCGGCGGTTCAAGCCGGACCGCACCGCCATCAGCAAGGTATACGGCTGCTATGTCAGCAGCAGCCGCCAGATCATCTCCTATGTAGACGCCCCCCTGGGGCTGCTGTCCCAGGAGGAGCAGGAGATGTACCTGAATCTGCTGAAAAAGAGTCTGTCCGGCACCCTGGGCCGGAACCTGATCGACATTGAGTTCTCCACCCGGCAGGTGGCGGACAGCGATGAGCACCGGCTGCTCCAGACCCTGCGGCAGACGGAGCTCCAGGACTCCAATGCCCGGGAAAGCCTGTACCGCCGGATCATCGACGCCATCGACATGGGCGAGAGCAGCTATCTCATCCTCCTGGCCGCCGACACCTACGACGTGCCTCACCGCAGCCGGGACGATCAGGAGGTGCCCGACGGGTCGGACACGGTGTTCCGGTATTTCGTGTGCGCCATCTGCCCGGTGAAGGACCCCACCCTGGCTTTGCAGTACAGCGACCAGGACAAGGAGTTCCGGGGCAGCTCCACCGGACACATTGCCCTGCCCCCGGCCCTGGGGTTCCTGTTCCCGGCCTTTGACGACCGGTCCGCCAATATCTACAACGCCCTGTTTTACAGCAAGGACACTGCTCAGCTGCACCAGGAGGTCATCGACGCGGTATTCTGTATCCAGAATGCCCCCATGTCGCCTCAGGAGCAGCAGAATGTGTTCACCTCTGCTCTGACGGAGACGTTGGAGAAGGATTGCAGCTACGACGTGGTGCAGGCAGTCCACGAGCAGCTGCGGGGCCGCATCCAGGAGCATAAGGACAGCCGGGACCCGGAGCCGCTGACCCTGTCTGTCCGGGAGGTAGGCGACGTGCTTACCGGCAGCGGCGTGCCGGAGGAAAAGGCGGAGGCCTTCCAGGAGGCCTGCCGCAGGCAGTACGGCCAGGACGCCGCCCTGAACCCCCGGAACATCATCGAGGCCGGAAAATTCCAGATCACCACCCCGGAGGTGAAGATCACCGTGCCGCCGGAGTACAGCTATATGGTGGAGACCCGGATCATCGACGGGCGGCGCTTCATCCTCATCCCCGCCGACGACGGCGTGGAGGTCAACGGCATCCCCGTCACCATCCCCAATCCCCAGGCGTGACACGCGCCCCATACGCATAAAAATGCGCATGGGGCGATTTTTTGTATTTTTATCCGAACAATGCTTGACATGGCCGAAATGATGTGGTAGTATCTTTATCCGTAATCACATTTGGTTTTCGATTTTTATTCACTGAAAGGGCATTTATATGACTATGTATACCATTCTCCGACGACGACCGTGGACGTGCTCTGAATCGATCCACCACATAAAACAAAAGAAACGGAGAATGAATATGAAATATTTTACCAAATTCCTGTGCCTGTTTTTGGGCGCGGCGATGATGCTGACTATGGCTGCCTGCGGCAGCAAAAGCGATACCGATGCAAACGCCGGTGCAGACGGCGAAAAGAAGCAGCTGGTGGTGGCCACCAGCCCGGACTTCCCGCCCTTTGAGTTCCTGGATGGCAGCCAGATCGTGGGTATCGAGCCCGCACTGATGCAGGCCATTGCCGACAAGCTGGGCATGGAGCTGGTGTGGGAGCAGGTGGACTTCGATTCCATCATCCCCGGCATCCAGGCCGAACGCTATGACGTAGGTGCGGCGGGCATTACCATCACCCCGGACCGCCAGAAGAACTGCGACTTCAGCAGCCCGTACTTCCTGGCCAACCAGGTCATCGTGGTGAACCCCGGCAGCGATATTCAGGGCAAGGCGGATCTGGCGGGCAAGACCATCGCCGTTCAGACCGGTACCACCGCCGAGGAATACTGCATGGACAACGGCTATTCCGTTCTGTCCTTCGCCTCCAACAACGACGCCCAGGCTGCCCTGACCAGCGGCAAGGCCGATGCCTGGGTGGTGGACAACGAGGCAGCCGCCAGGATGGCCGCGGACCAGAGCCTCACTGTGCTGGATGAGGCCATGACCAGTGAGCCCTATGCCTTTGCCTTCGCCAAGGGCAGCAGCCTGGTGGACCAGGTGAACACCGCCCTTCAGGAGCTGCTTCAGGACGGCACCGTGGAGAAGCTTTTCCAGGAGTACGACACCGTGTATGTGTCTCCCCTGAGCTGATGAGTATTTTTCAACAAATCGGTCAGTTTTTTGCCCGCTGGCTGGCCCAGCTGGAGGCCACCTTCATCGAAAAGCAGCGTTATCTCCTGCTGGTGGACGGGCTGAAAAACACGCTGGTCATCACGCTGTGCGCTCTGGTCATCGGCGTGACCATCGGTGCCCTGGTGGCCATGATCAAATACTGCGGCCAGGGCAGCCGCCTGCTGCGGCCTCTGTGCTGGCTGTGCGACGTGTATACCACGGTGATCCGGGGCATTCCGGTGGTGGTGCAGCTGCTGATCTTCTACTTTCTGATCCTGAAGTCCTCCGACGGGCTGGTGGTGGGCATTGTCACCTTCGGCATCAACTCCGGCGCATATGTGGCGGAGCTGATGCGCAGCGGCATTGCCGCCGTGGATCCGGGACAGATGGAGGCCGGACGCAGCCTGGGCCTGTCCCGGCTGCAAGCCGCCTGGCACATTGTGCTGCCCCAGGCCATGAAGAACATTCTCCCGGCCATCGGCAACGAGATGATCGCCCTGCTGAAGGAGACCGCCGTGGCGGGCTATGTGGCGGTTCAGGACCTGACCCGGGCCGGGAACCTGATCCGCAACAACACCTACGACGCCTTCAATCCCCTGCTGCTGGTGGCGGTGGTGTATCTGCTGCTGGTCATCGGCATGACGCAGCTGCTGGGGCTGCTGGAAAGGAGGCTGCGCAGAAGTGATCAGCGTTAAGGGTCTGCATAAGAGCTTCGGCGGCGTCACCGTGCTGGACGGCATCTCCACCCAGGTGGAGCGGGGCGACGTGGTGTGCATCATCGGCCCCTCCGGCAGCGGCAAATCCACGTTTCTGCGCTGCCTGAACCGGTTGGAGACTCCGGACAGCGGCCAGATCCTCCTGGACGGCGTGGACCTGACGGACCCCCGGACGGACCTGGACCGGCAGCGGATGAAAATGGGCATGGTGTTCCAGCAGTTCAACCTGTTTCCCCACATGACGGTGCTGAAAAACCTGACCATGGCTCCGATGCTGCTGAAAAAGGAGTCCCAGCAGACGGCGGAGCAGCGGGCCATGACGCTGCTGGACCGGGTGGGCCTTGCCGACCGGGCGGGAGAATATCCGGCCCGGCTCTCCGGCGGACAGAAGCAGCGCATCGCCATCGTCCGTGCCCTGTGTATGGAGCCGGAGGTGCTGCTGTTTGACGAGCCAACCTCCGCCCTGGACCCGGAAATGGTGGGCGAGGTGCTGGATGTGATGAAGGAGCTGGCCCAGAGCGGCATGACCATGGTGGTGGTCACCCATGAGATGGGCTTTGCCCGGGAGGTGGCCAGCCGGGTGCTGTTTATGGATCAGGGCGTCATCATGGAGGAAAACCGCCCCGGCGCCCTGTTTGAAAACCCCCAGTCTCCCCGCCTGCGGAGCTTCCTGTCCAAGGTGCTGTAAAAATGTCCCGCACTCCGGCACATCTGTGCCG
>OLNY01003142.1_pt1 | contig 10823 bp, 7 predicted proteins | sample 1671981 | NCBI WGS metagenome assembly OLNY01 (sample SAMEA3136632, study PRJEB25190) | human gut metagenome | biome: human gut; feature: human-associated habitat; material: faeces | place: Austria | collected 2013 | reverse complement strand
GCGAATATTCCCCGTAGCCGGCCTGGGCATTAACATCGGCCTCGTAAGACGCAGAATCGTCGCGGAAGCTCTCCCAACCGCCTCGGTCAGCCCCCACGGTGCGAGCATCGAAGGAGTCGTCGACGTCGAGCCATTCCTGCGGCGTCATAGGAACGTCTTCCTGCTTCTTCTTGCGGCTGAAGCGGTCGAAGAACTTTCGAACGCGAGACTTCGGCATCTCAACATATCCAGGGCCCGCGAATGCCCCTGTCTCGGTGACAGTGCCGTCGTACGCCGAATCATCCGCATCATCGACATAGATGTCTTCGTCAGCAACGTTCTCGAAAAGCTCCTCATCGACAGGGGCGAAAGAGCCTGTCGCGCTTGCAGGTGCAAAAGATCCAATCTGGTTGATCGCGACCGTCGCGTCAGCGGACGTTTCCTCGGCAGTTTCGCTCTCTTGAGGTGCCTCCACCGGCTTTTCAAGCGTGATTGAACCAGAAAGCGACGGGAGAGAGCCTCTCAGGCTCGATATCGACATAGACGAAGGATGAGTCGGAGCGGCCTCCGTTTGGCCCTGAGAAAAGCTCTCAATGGACGGAATTTGAGCACGAAGTCTCTCGGCAGGCGATTTCTTTCCCTTCGAGGCGTCTGCAAGAGGCGCGCGCTGCTTCTTCAGTTCGGCGACCGGCTTCAAATCTTCTGCCGTTATCGCCTCGAGCGTCGGGGCCTGTGCGGTACGGTTTGCCTCTGCGGCCAAAGGAGCCACGAACGGAGCAGGGGCTTCCGCCGCCGCCTGGGCAGCTGCCTCTTCGCGCAGGCCGGTCACGTCGATCGGCGTCATCGCGCACGTAGCGTATTCCTCAGTCGAGGCGGGCGCGGGCGAGCCTGCAGCTCCAGCCTGAGCGTTCGGCATCGACGCTGCGTCCTGTACGGGGGTAACAGGAGGAATCGCCGTTGCGGAAACACGCTGCTCGCCAGCAAGCGCATCAACAGACTGCGACGGTGCTTCATTGTTAGCAATCGGGGTTGCCTCTGCGGAAACCGGCTCGACGGTGAGCGACGCCGCCGAGGTATCGACAGGTTTCGTCCATTCGGGCATAGACCAATCGGGGATTGCCTGGTCTCTCTCCCCCGCGATGGACACGCGCTCCTGCTCGATCACCGCGAAGGTAGTATCCCCGCCTTCGCCCTCAAAGCCCGGCGCCTTCACTTCCTTTATGGAGTCGCGCATAGCAGCCAATCGCTGCTCGGTCTCGGATACAACCGCCTCGTTCGCTTCCTGGAAATGAGCACTGCTCGCGCTCACCGCGGCATCGAGCGCATCGGCATAGCGGGAGCGGTGGACTGGCTTGTCGTCGTTCTTGGGACGCTTGGCCTTTTCCTGGGCGCGCGCAAACCATGCGGGAACGCTTGACCCGTCATCTTCAACCACCATCTCGGCGGCTGCAGGAGCATTCTGCTGCGAGGCGTCGGCATATGCAGCCTCATACGGGGAACCGAGCTGCGACATTTCCTTGTCGAGGTATCCCTCGATGGGAGAACCCTGAGCAGCAGGTTGCGGGCGCGACGCCGCCAGCGCTGCCGCGGCGGCATCAGCTTGCGCCGCAATCTGTTCCTGAAGAGCGGCGGCAGCTTCGGCGGGTATCGGTGCGAAGGCGGCCGAGGTGTCCTCGCGAAGCGCCTGTATATCCTCCGCACTCGGCTTGCCGAGCGGCTCGTCTTTCACCTGTACGAGATTTTCGGAAATGTCAAACACAGGGGCGGCTCCCGGCACGGGCTTTCCGGAAATCGCCGCTATTGCCGCCTTCGCCTGAGCAAGGCGCGCCTCTGCCGAACCCGCAGGTGCCTGAGCCGTTTCGTAGACCACGGAGGCCCCATTGGGAACCACACCAGCAACGCGAGCCGCTTCCTCTCCGTGGATTACCGGAGCCTCTTCATAGTTCTCAACAGCAGACGTAGGGCTGCCAACACGAGCAGCGGTCTCCATGAGCACAGCGACTCCTGAAGCATTGCAATTGGCGCCAGCGCTATATCCAGCTGTACGGTGTGCGAGCGCGAAGATTCCCGGAGCAATCGCAATAATCGCGGCAATCACCGTGATGATCGAGACAACGACGACGGGAGCACCCGACGCATTGCCGAGAGCCAACCCGCGAATCAGCAGCAGAATTGCGGTAACCGCAGCTGCAACAGGTGCACAAAGCTTGATTATCGGAAGAATTCCCAGAAGAGGCTCGTTCAACTCAGCCTGAACCTTACCGCTGTCGTAATGGGAAACGATCACGATCTTTCGATGGGAAGACTTCATGTCGGCGGCAGCGGGCTCGTATTTCGCCACCACGTTCTGACTCACGCCTTTGCCGAGCATGCGAGAGAGAACCGGCTTGCCAAGCGATTCGGCGAGCATAAGACCTCCGCTTACCAGAGCAAGGAAGAATGCGAGAATCCCAATAGCAGGAACCACAAGACCCAAAACCACTGCAACGAGCAAGATGCCTGCACAAATGAGCGACGGCGTCTCCGTGTTGGAGGCTATGGCGAAGTCCTCGATTTCTGCTGCGAGGCCCGCTTCCTTCTGAAGATAGTCGGCGATATAGAGCGCCGCCTGCTGCTCCTCTTCGGTACCGCCAGGTCGCGGCCCGATTTCCTCGGAGAGATATGACACATGGTCGATGATATCCGGCATAGGATGCCCTTTCACTTTCCTTTTGTATGAAGGCATATATGCTGCATACTATACGCTATTTATTGAAGGTGCCCAAATAATCACGGATAAAAGCATCTGCGCTCTGCGCTTGTGAACGGGCATTTTCATACATTTCTCGACTCGACGCCGTTTTGCTATCGAACGCTTCCACCACGAGCTCGTCTGGATCCTCCGAAAGCTTCTCCGCGAGTTCGCCCGCCTGTTTCTCCGCGTTGTTGTATGCGTCGTTGTGCTCGGTCGCCGCTTGCGTGTCGCGGTTGATAAGCGCATCGTTCGATTCGATGGCGTAGCCTTGCGCCTCAAGTCGCTTATCGATGTAGCTCATATATGCGCTCAAATCCAACTGCGGAAAGAGCTGCTCGGCATTCTGCAGCGCAGTCTTCGCCTTCGAAAAGGACTCTATCGCCTGCTGGGACTTCTCTGTCGACGCCTGCATATCGGCTGACATTGCCGAGGAAGCGATATCTGCCGCCTCGCGGGCAAGCCCGTCGGCAGCGAGAACCAACTGCCACCCTTTCGTTGCCTCTTGCCTCGCTTGGAGAGCACTCACCGTGTCGTCAATTATGACAGCGCCGCTTGTCATCATCTGGCGACGAGCCGTTATCGTGTCGGCCACCTTTAAATCGGGGGTATTGCTCGCCTCAGAGCTGCTATTTATCGCTACTTGACCTACCGCTTCCTCTGCCGCATCAAGCTCATCGATGCAGGTCGACTTCCCATTCTGCACCTTTTTCTGAACATCAAGCATATCGTCCACTGAAAGGGAGGTGACGTCACTGTTCGCCAAATCGACGACGACAGCATCTATTTCCGCCAACAGCTCGTCGGTTCCGGACAGCCCAGAGATGGCGCTGCTCAAGACCCCTTTGTACGTCTGCTGATCTTGATAGGTGCCGAAACCCCACCACGTCAACCCTCCAGCCACCGCAAGCAGTACCACGGTGAGCGCGGACGATACGATCAACCGCCCGCGTTTGCGTGCACGCTTGCGCGATGCAACTTCAGCATCGAACGATCGAGGTTCACGCGCGCTGTGCGACCCACGAGCTACCCCACTCGCTCTTTTCTGCTCGAGACGACGTTGTCTCCGCTCGGATCGACTTTGCGCACGCGCTGCTGAACGCGACGCTTCCCGCTGTGTCAGCGCAAGCCCCTCGTCTTTCGACGGCGTGGATATGTGTTTCTTCTTACCAGGAAGCGTGAAAAGGGAAATTGTTCCGAAGGGGCTCGAGCTCCCTTCACCATCGAGCGAATTTTTAGCTGCATCGAGAACACTGAAGGAAATCTCGTTCGAGGTTCCCTCCGTGTTTCTCTTGATGTGCGCCGCTTTCGCGACTTTGTCGATTCGCTTAGCCATGACAATGTTTCACGTGAAACATCTACTCGTTTGCTGCCGCAAGTCGAGCGATGATCTCGTCGATGGTGCACACTTCTATCGTTTTGCTCGGAAGCGAGCGGAGAAATATCTTCCCGTAGCCCTTCGTTATCAACCGCCTGTCGGCAAGGATGAGAACACCCTTATCGGAAGCCTTCCTGATAAGCCTTCCCGCTGCTTGTTTCGTCTCGAGCACGGCCTGGGGCAGCGAGTAATGGCTCCATGCGTGGTCGTCGCGCGTGGCTCTTTCGCACGAAAGCGGGTCGGTCGGCTTTGAGAACGGCAGCTTGGGAATAATCACGCCGCGAAGGGTCGAGCCCGGCGCATCGAATCCTTCCCAAAAACTTTTCAACGCAAAGAGTGAAAGATGCCTGTCTTTGATGAAATCATCACGAAGGCCTTTAACGGAAACTCCCCATTTCTGACAAACGAGGCGCAAATCCTCTTCCTTGAGGACAGGTTGAACGACGTCGAAGCACTTCTCCATTTCGCGCCGGTTGGTGAACAGCGTCAACATCGACCCCTGCTGCGCGATGTGCGTACCCACCAAAAGCCGCTCGAGCTCGTCGATATAATGAGGGTCGGAAGGCTCGGGGATGTCGTTTGCCACATATACCGTCATATTCTTGTCGAAGTCATAGCTCGAATCAAGCTGACAGGTGCGCGCACGCGTATCCTCGCCTGCGTTCAACCCCATCGCGTTTTCGAAAGAAGTGAAATCCCCGTCGATGGACAGCGTCGCAGAAGCGAACACGACCGATTTCGTCTGAGAGTACAGCTTGTCTTCAAGAGCCTCGCCCACATTGGCGACGAGCGCCTCCAGCTTATCCGTCTGCTTGTCCTTCTTTCGGCACAGCTCCGCAGCGTAAGCGTAGCTGTCAGACTTCTCGCCGAAGATCACCTCGACTGCTCCCACGAGGTCTTTCAAATCCATCGCGACAGAGGCGATTTCGCGCTGGGGCTCCGCCGCACCCTCGATGTTCTCAAGATAGCCGACGAGCTCCTGACTGCAAGTTATCGCCTTTTCCGCGCTTGCCTGCATAGCCTTTGCAAGCGTTCTCAACGAACCGAACGTCTCCGAAGCCCGAATATCATCGTTGAGCCACAACTCCGTGCGGTCATAGCTTCGACTGCGCTTATTCGGGTCGAAGTACAGCAAATCCTTGATGTGGGGGGCGAATTCATGGGCTGCCGCAGCAAACATGTCGCCTGCAGACTTCGCCTTGCCAATCAACCCCTCGAACAGCGTCGCTCCATCGTTTTTGAGAGAGGAGCTCAACTTCCTTTCAGCACGCGCATAGACATTGCGACTCTCGCCGCTGGCAACTTTTTGCGCAAGTCGAGTGACATCTTCCGCTGCAATCTCCAGCGAGAAGGCACGGCGAGCTTCTGCCTCGGCGCCGTGAGCCTCATCGAGGATCCAATGGCGAACGGGCGGGAGCAGACCGTTATCAGCGGCCGCATCACAGAACAGCAGCGTATGATTTGTGACTACAACATCTGCCGTTTCGGCAAAGCGACGAGCGCCATGCACGAAACACGTTGTTCCATAAAAGGGGCATTTACGGCGAAGACAGTCATGGCTCGTGGTCGTCACTGCTCGGCGAGGCACCACGCGATAATCCATTTTCAAACTGTCCATATCGTCATAATCGGTCTGATCGATAAACGACAGCAGTGCGCCCAGAGAAGGAGCCTGGGAATGCTCCGTGCCCTGAACATCAACCATCTTGACGCCTTCTTTTACGAAGCGGTTGACCTTTCTCAGGCATGGGTAATGGGAAAAGCCCTTTAGCGGGGCGTACGTGATGTTGCCAAGCGACTGGGCAAGTGCGGGAAGCTCATGATAGACCAGCTGGTCGAGCAGGGCATTCGTCTTCGTCGCAACACCAATGGCGATGTTGTTCTTCTTCGCCATGAGAACCGCAGGGACCAAATACGCCATCGACTTTCCAACGCCGGTGCCTGCCTCGACTATGAGATTCTCGGAAGCTTCGAGGGCCGCACGAACTTCTTGAGCCATCGTGAGCTGCTCTTCACGGGGTTCGAAATCAACATAAAGCTTTCCCACAATCCCCGTCGGAGAAAATGCTTGAGCAATATCCTCCGCAGTCGGATATTCCATCGTTTGAATCATCTTCGCATCGATACGAGGTCTCCGCTCATACGAGGTCATGCTTTCATGGCGGAGTTCCTTAAGGGAAAACGGCTTTGCCTCCGGCTGGGCAAAATGCTGGAACACCACTGCTGTGTTCCATTGCTCCACCGGTGCGAGAAGCGCGATGCATTTTACCAAGGCCGGCGGCATCTCATGCACCGCCGCAAGCAAGATTCGAAACAGCGCGCACGTCGCTGCAACGTCATCATCCGCGCGGTGCGTTGACGTCGGCGCTCCAAAAGCCTTCACCAAATCGATAAGACGATGCGACCTCATACGAGGAAGGGCTATGCGAGCCAGATCGAGCGAGTCGATCCAAATGTTATCCAAAAGCGGATAACCGCTCGGATGGCGAGTCGTGAACGTGCGGTCGAACTCAGCATTGTGGGCAACCATCTTCGCATCGCGCGCGAACTCGACAAGCCCCGCGAGTGCCTCATCCGGCGAAGGTGCGTCCGCTACATCTTCATCATGGATATTCGTCAAATGAGCAACATCATCGGGAATCGGTTTTCCCGGATTGACGAACGTCACATACCAATCGACCACTTCGCCGTGCTCCATACGCGCCGCAGCGATCTGAGTAAGCTCATCATGATTAAAGGAGAAACCCGTGGTTTCGGTGTCGATCACCACAATGTTCTCGTCAAGAGCACCAAAATCCGCTTTTTTTGCCAAATCTGATAAGCGGCGGTAACGCTCGCGCACTCGCTCAGGAGTTCCGTCACAGATATATGTATCGAGATTGCTATTCATAAAACTTCTCTCGTTATTCCTCTCAATTGTTTCACGTGAAACACCCGTCAATTATAAGATAATGTTTCACGTGAAACATCACCCAGCGAAGGAAGCGCACATGGAACGTTATTTCGGCTCTTATCAGAGGATTGAGCCTTCATCAAAGAAAGAGGGCGCACTCCTTCTCAGCGCCGACAATATCATTGGCGATTCCTACGAAATCATTTTCGACGGCGACTTGGCCTGGGCCAAGAATCGCTTTGGTGCACGGGTAGGCCATTTTACCATCGATTTCTCCCGACAGCTTCGCGTCTTGAACGCTCGCGGGTGGAAATTCATCGCGCTGCTCTCCCTCGTCGCGTTCACACAAGAGCCAGAACCAGGCACCTATTGGGCCGAAATGGCTGTGCTCTGCCTCGAACCCCAATATGAGTCCTCAATCACAGAATTCTCCAAGAACATCTCGTCAATGCTCGCCGAGGGAATCCGACCTGAAATCAACCTTGGTGAACAAGCCATTTCGAAGGTTATCGAATCGAACGGCACCTGGAAGCCGGATATGCGCAGCAGCAGACCGAAAAGCAAGAACGGCACCGTCATCATGAAAAGCCAGCGAAAAATGAGCGAATCGCTCATTGAAAAAGGGCGCGCAGGAAACATCGGCTGCTACATTGTAAGCATTGCCTTTATCGTCGTTGTCATCGGGGCAATTATCTTTGCCGCCAAAACACTGTTCTTCTAGCTTCCCAACGTAACAGCGCAGCACGAACGAAATCGCGCTGCGCTGCCTCATACTCGGTCAACTATAGCCCTAATGCCTAGCAAAGGCTTTATCGGCCACTCCGCTCAAGTGCATACTCAATTAACATCGTGCACAGCTGAGGGAAGGGAATACCCGCCGCGGCGGCCGCATCGGGAAGAAGCGAGGTTTCCGTCATGCCAGGAATCGTGTTGGTCTCGAGTGCCCACGGCTTACCCTCATCATCGAGAATGAAATCAGTGCGGGAAACCCCTTCGCACGAAAGTGCCTTATGTGCGGCTACGGCTTCCCTCTTAATCGTCTCCGCGTCCTCTTCCGAAAGTTCCGCGGGGCAGATATGCCTCGAACCACCAGCGGCATACTTTGATTCGAAATCGTAAAATTCACCTTTTTGGGCAATGATCTCGATGATAGGCAGTGCGCGAGGCTTATCGTTGCCGATGACTGCAACGGTGAATTCACGTCCCTGCACGAACTTCTCAACTACTATTTCGTTGTCATGTTCGAACGCTTCAGAGATAGCCTCCTCTAAAGCTTCGCGCGTATCAACGATAGAAATCCCAATTGAGCTGCCCTCGGTTGCAGGCTTGACCACCACATGGGTACCGATTTGCGCGACGATGGAGTCGACATCGAGCGAATCGCTGGACGAAATCGTCATCGACGGAGCCGTAGGAACTCCCGCGAGACGGTAGAACTCCTTAGAGCGAGCCTTGTTGATAGCCGTTGCGCTCGACCATACGCCCGGCCCGATATAAGGAAGGCCGATCGTCTCCAGGAAGCCCTGGATCACGCCGTCTTCTCCTTTGCGACCATGAAGACATAGGAACGCTACGTCGAAGTTGCCTTCGATCAGGGCGATCAAATCCTCTTTCTTTGCAGGATCGAAGCATTGAACGGGAAAACCTGCCTCTTGCAATGCAGCAAGGGCACCTTTTCCCGACGCAAGCGAAATTTCCCGTTCTCCGCTCGTGCCGCCAGAAAGCAATGCAACGCGGCATGTTGACGTATCGAAAGCGCTCGGCATGATATCTCCCCTTCATCGCGCGTTAATCTCTCGCTACAGTATAGCAATGACTTATAATGCCACTTATGAATACAGACATCAAAACATACGATATGCGGGGTCTTCAGCAAGCTATGAAAGAGCTGGGTCAACCTGCATTCCGCGCAAAACAAATCTACGAGTGGCTCTGGTACAAGCATGTTGACTCGTTTGATAAGATGACGAACCTCTCGCTCGCTTTGAGGGAAGAGCTCGCGTGCAAATTCTCCTTGACGATACCCAAGCTCATCGACAAGCAGGAATCATCCGACGGAACGCGAAAGTACGTTCTTGAGCTCTCCGACGGTGCTCTTGTCGAGACAGTCGGAATTCCCGCCGATGCCTCACGCGAGCGGCTCACCGTGTGCTTCTCGACGCAAGTCGGCTGCCCTATGGAGTGCGTCTTCTGCGCTACGGGCCACGAAGGGTTCACCCGCAACCTCACCATCGGCGAAATTGTCGATCAAGTCTATTTTGTAGAAGAAGACTTCGGACGGCGCATATCAAACGTCGTAGGCATGGGCCAAGGGGAACCTTTCCTCAACTACGACAACGTACTTGCCGCGCTGCGCATCATGAACGACAAGAAGGGCCTGAACATCGGTGCACGCCGCATTGCAGTATCGACGTGCGGCATGCTCGACGGCATTAAGCAGTTCTCAAACGAGCCAGAGCAGTTTACATTGGCTGTTTCGCTTCATTCTGCAATTCAGCCGATTCGCAACGAGATCATGCCGCATGTTGCACGTCAATCTCTGAAAAGCCTACGCTCCTCTCTCGAGCGCTATATCGAGAAAACAAATCGTCGCGTGACCTTCGAATATCTTCTCATCCAGGATGTCAACGACACTCAGGAAGATCTCGACGCCCTCATCAAATATTGCAGAGGCCTGCTTTGCCACGTGAATCTCCTTCCTATGAACGATATCGAGGGCAGCTATTTCGCGGCAACACCCCAGAAGACGGTCAAACACTGGCTCGATTCGCTCGAGAAACATCACATCGAGGCAACGCTTCGCTCGTCGCGCGGCTCCGATATCGCTGGCGCCTGCGGACAGCTAAAGAACAAGCAAGGCTCCCATTAATCGCAACAAGAACAGCCTATTCTTCGCTCGTTCGTTTTCTATAATCGACTGATCCAAGGTCGCCGACATGAGGTTGGCGACCTTTTCTTTATTCATTCGTTGTCCAATTTGTTTTTCTTTCCTCGGGCTGAGCCTCGTATCCCCTTTAAGGCTGAGTCATCCTGGACATTCTCTCCAAAAATAGCCATAAGGAATCAAATAGGCCTTTAAAATGAGACTTCGCTGAGTTCCTCTTCGCGGAATTTGCTCATAAGTTGTCAGGTAGCGAAATTTCAAGGAACCCTTTCACAGAGAAGGAGTGTGGAGCTTATGAGATCCATCACCAAGACCATCGTGATTGCCGCCTCGGCAGTTGCCCTCTGCTTCGGCCTCGCTGCCTGCGGCGGTGGCCAGTCCGCCTCTTCTGACAATTCCACTTCAAGCAACAACTCAGCTTCAAGCGAGAAAACGGCCCCGGCCGCGCAGGAAGAGAGCAAGGCCGTAGACTTCTACATGTTCAAGGGCGAGATGCCCGAAGGCTACGGGCTAACGGGCCCCAACGGCAACAGCTCCCCTCTCAACATTGTCGAGTTCCGCAATTTCGAGAACCCCGACAAGATAGTTGATATTGAAATCGACGAGGGTAGCGCCCAGGAACAATTCGATAAAGCCGCAGCAAAAGACAAATACACCGAGGGCGGCGATGTCAAATTGGGTAACTACACATGGAAGACGCTAAACTTCACCTGGAACAAACAGCCGAGCGTTGTTCTGTACGCAGACATCACCGAAGGGCTGTATGCTGAAGTAACACTCTACGAAACGACGCTCGAAGATGCCGCCGTTAATGCCTTCCTCGAGGGCGTCGAATTTGCAACGGACTACGACGCTGCCCATAAGGCTGGCATGGACACGACTGTCGAAAAGTTCGCTGCGGACAATAACCTGAAACTCTGGGAAGCCAAGTAGCGACCCTTGAATCACTTCTCCCTAT
>OLNY01003140.1_pt1 | contig 10827 bp, 10 predicted proteins | sample 1671981 | NCBI WGS metagenome assembly OLNY01 (sample SAMEA3136632, study PRJEB25190) | human gut metagenome | biome: human gut; feature: human-associated habitat; material: faeces | place: Austria | collected 2013 | reverse complement strand
TGAACTCCTTTCACATTGAGGAACGATGAATGAACATTGAATCACTTGCCGGCTTTATTAATGATGGCGGCAGTAATCGCACACGCACCAGAAATACCAGCAGCAATAATACATGCAGGAACGGACATTTCTATCACCACCTTTCACTACATATACCCGACTGTGCTGAATTTTTAAGTTTTTTTATAGAAAAAATCCCGGTATCTTTTCGGATATCGGGATTTTTCGGTTCAATCACCTCGCGGTGTAGGGGTGGTTCAGACATATTAGCGGAAAGGACCTTTGGCGATGCGGGGGTAGTCGTTTCAATCACCTCGCGGTGTAGGGGTGGTTCAGACCAGGGCGACGCCATCGAAAAGGGGTATCAGGTCATGTCCGAGTTTCAATCACCTCGCGGTGTAGGGGTGGTTCAGACTTTATATTCGGGCGATCCTACTACACTCAGTAGCATCTAGTTTCAATCACCTCGCGGTGTAGGGGTGGTTCAGACTGCAAACCCACGAGCCTGCATGGTTATGCGGCAAACCGGGATTTGGATTTCAAAAAAACATCTATCTTGTTTCATTTTTGCCACCCTTTTGACTATATTTTAGCACAATTTTTTTGATTTGTCAATATTGTCAATATAATATTCTCTAAATAACAACATATGAACTGTTGCTGAATACCTCATTGGTCGTATCACCATAAACAGATATCCTTGCATTGACGGGAAGCCTGTAAAATCTTACAGAATCAGTTCTGTCGATCAATGCTGAGAGCTTTCTTTCAAGTGCGGAAATTCTTGCTTCGGAGATGATACACTCAAATGCGGATTCCTGTACCCGCGTTCCGCAGCCATTGAGTATTCTGAAAATACGGCGCCGCTTTTTGTTATCAGAAACATCATATATCACCAGAACGTGCATTGCTTTCACCTTCTATATATGGATCAAAACGTGAAACATCTTTGTTATCAACAGCGGAAGACAGCATATCCGCATGGTACAGCATAAGCCCCCTGCAGCTCTGCTCATATCCATCAGGAGCAGACGCAGCAGAAGATATCGCTTTTTCAAAGCAGGAGATAAGCTTTTTCCTGCCCTTGTCTGACAGATAAACTGCCACTCCATTGTATGTAAAATCGGTTTCGATATTTGCAGAATTCAAGAAATCCAATACCGCCCGATCCGTAATGAGAGGTCTGAATATCTCCATCATATCAGAAGCAAGGGCACGATGACCGCTCTGGGAAGTGTGCATAAATCCCACGAAAGTATCAAACCCATGGTTTCTCAGAATAACGTCAACGGAATTATACAGCACCGAATAGCTATAGCTTAATGCCGCATTAGCACAGTCCCTTGGAGGACGGCGGTTCCTGCCGGAGAACCCGAACTTCTTATCAATAAAAAAACTCAGCGCTGAAAAATACATTCTGGAAGTGCTGCCTTCAATTCCACGGATGGCGGCATTACTACCGGAACTGCATTTATTCTCGGCTGAGGATAGCATTGATATTGTTTTCTCCACTTCAGGGAAATAGCAGTTTTCATTCAAACTGCTCAGCAGGAAGCGACTTAAGCTTTACGCCATTTTTGCTTACAACTAGTTTACCGTTGGATATACCTACTTTTGCGCCATGTTCGTTTATGTAAATACGCACCGACTGTACCTCACAAATTTCAGATGTGGTCAAGGTTTTGTATGATTGTCAAACACCTTTCGATGAGGGGGTGGTTCAGACATCACAGATGAGGAAAGAGCAGAACTGGAAACTGCGTTTCAATCACCTCGCGGTGAGGGGGTGGTTCAGACAGCAAACCCACAAGCCTGCATGGTTATGCGGCAAACTCGGATTTGAATTTTGAAAAAACATTTATAATGTTTCATTTTAGCCACCCTTTTGACTATATTTTAGCACAATTTTTTTGATTTGTCAAGCATTTTAAGCCAGAACAAAACCGCCCATACCCATGCCGGTCTTGCCGCCGACGCCGCAGTAGGTCGCGTAGGCAAACACGGTTTTCAGAAGCCGCGACTGCTCCGGGTCTTTCGGGAAGCGGTAGTCAACATACCCGGTCATACCGTGGAATATATTCCCGCTGACGTTGTAATCCTCCCGGCGAAGCTGATAGTCCCCGGTCTCCCCGGCGGCGAAAGCTTCGCAGAACTCATCATAGGAAAGCTCCGCACCCTCGAACTTGCTGAACTTGCATATCACGGAATAGATATACCGCTCTATCTCCGGGAAACAGCACACCCGCCCCTGCGACTTGAACATAGCCGGAGTGACGAACGCCATGCGGCAGGAATTTCCCCGGATAAGCTCCCCGGAGCTGTCGGCGCGTATCGCCGGGGCAGGATTTTCCCCTATGATACGCACCGGCTGTTCAATGCCGTAGATTTTGAGCCGCTTCGCTTTCCGGAAGCCTTCGATAATACACGCGGCCTCGTCGTTCAGCGCGGATACCCTGATGACAAATCCGCCGTCATTCGGGACTGCGAAAATTGAGAACGGGTGGTGTTCCTTCTGATGGAGGAATTCAGCGTAGCTACTTTTTATCAGCTTCATTGCAGCGCCGTGAAGCTTCACCCCAAGCCCGGAATACAGCTCCGACGCGTCGATATCGTCCGTTATGAAATCTGACTGATATATCAAAAGGACACCCCCGTATGATCATTTTCTGTTATTTAACGAGCCTTTATTGCCACCAGAATTTTGTCCGCCATTCTGACCTGGTTTAGGCTTTCTTGGCAAAGACGGATCCGGATCAGTGATCCTGGGCAGGTGGTTGTAGTATATTATATAACCTTTATTGTCAAGACGCTTGTAGCTTTCCATTCTTTTTTCAGCCTGAACCTTTATAAACTTGTTCGTTTTGCTTGCGAGCGGATCGCGGTTTTCCGAAAACCAGCTAAAAACATCTCCACCTTCCTTTAAGCGCGGATAATCCACATCATACCCTGCAACATAATCCAAATCAAGTAACTTATCCAAAAAAGCAGTGAGCACAGGAGTTTTAGGGAACATATCCTCGTTCGCTTCACTTAATATATTCTTAGTTATATCGTTCAGAGAATAGTGATTTTCTACAAAGCTCCTGGTTATAATCTGATCTACAATGATCTTTACTGACCCTAATCCGACAGGCTTACCATGCCCAAGTTTGTGGCAACGCCGGGAATCGTCAGAGTTCTCACCGAGGTCAAGTGCAAATACGAGCTTTCTAAGCTGCTTTTCTGTTATTCGGTCGAAAAATACACTGAAAGAAAAATCCATTCCTTTTTTGACAAGCTGCATTCTGGCAGCCATCGTAGGCTGCTCCTCAGCTTTCTCGTCATCACTGGTGATGACATTCTGCGGGGCGTGCCAGTAGAATTTTCTGCCGGCAATGGTGACTTTACTGCTGTCGGGACCGTATAGCCTGTTCCATTCTCTCTTATTATAATTTCCGCTGAGATAAAACTCAAACGATGACAGACGAGGATTAGCAAGTAAAGGCAACAGATATGGACCATCAAAACAGTCTGTAGAATCACATACTGCGTCTGTAAATCTCACACGGCTTGCACGACTAAATGAATTGTGATTCTCATTAGAAATAAATCCGAATAACGCACATGCTTCACAGCAGTTTTCAGGAGAGACGCACGCATTAACTTTAGCGGCTTTAACGACATCATGCGATGTTTTATTGAAAACAGATCTTGAACACTGTGAGGGAGCAAAGTAAAAAGATCCGGTGTCAGGATCCCGATAATACCACACCGGAAGCCATCCTTCTCCGTTTTCCATCTCATTTATTGTCTTTTCGTAATCGCCCTTGTGTTTGCCCTTGTACATTTCAACGTTAGCCTTTAAACGCTTAATGAATTTGACATCAATTTCGCTTTTATCTTCTTCGTCTTCAAACCACCTGAATACACTGGGATTAGATTTTTTGTCTTCTCCAAACGTGTCCGGTTTGAGATAAACCCCGTTTGAACTGCCATAAGTCAAAAATTCAGATACCAAATCAGAAGCGCCCTTCTTTCCGGGTTTTGAATTAAATACGACTTTATCCCCAGTTTTATAATCACTTCCTGTCTTGTCGCGTACCCGCTCCGATTTATGGAGGAAATATTTATTGCTTGCAGGGTCGTAAGTAATAATTCCGGCATATGGTTTATTCATTCTGGTATGAAAATAATCATCTTCCTTATCGTTAAGATGCATGCAGGAATCCGTCAGCACCTCAAACACGCTGCGGATAACTCCGCGTATGCCGCTGCCGGGGATAGCCGCTTTCCCGTCAAGCGTGAAGAAGTCGTATTTCTTCGGCTCGGTTCTTTCCACATTGTCCGGAACGGGATTTTTCAGAATATCCGGCACGGCTATCTGCGTTTTTGTGATGAGCCTGCACTTTATCTCCCCGCTGAAAACCGGCTCTGTCGCCTCTGTGCAGTCGCTGCGCTTAGCGCCGCCTTTCGGGAGCGGGACGAAGGTGTAAGGATTAACAAATCTGTCGTCCATTACTGTTCTCCTTTCGCAAGGATACGCACTATCCTGAGATCCACTATTTTCAGTATGCCGTTATCGTCATAAACGCAGTAGTTCCGTATCTCCAGCTTTTCAGCGTTCTCCACTGGGAGCGTGTAATGCCCGCCGCCTGTTGCAGTATAATTCCTGCCGAACGATTTAGTGGAATCGATATCAAGATACTGCTGTTCGGTGTATGTCCTGTCCTCGAATGTTTCATCGCCGGAAAGCGCTTCGCGGAACTTACTGTCGTCGATAATGCGCCATGTGAACGGAATTCCGATCTCCGGGCGGGAAGCCCTTATCTCCGCGTTCTCATTGAACAGCCGTATTTCAAGAAGATGCGCCGCGTCATCTACTGTGCCGCTGAATCCATCGCAGAATATCCCGGTGGTATACTGGCGGTAGGATATCATTCCGGACTGCGCCTTTGAGTTAAGGAGCGCATCAAGTCCGGATTCCTCGACCCTGCCGTTTTCACAGATAAAATCGTACATTACCACACCTCCAGCAGCTTGTCAAAATCATAATTTCTGAAGCTCTCTGTCATGTCCTGACCGTTGATACAGAGCTTTTCAACCGAGAAAATTCCGCGCCCTACCGAGGTCAGTCCGCCAACGGACAGGAAGCCGTTGTCAAGGTCGGCTATTACTGCAAGGAATGCACGCTTTACGTCTGCGGGCTGCTTTTCCGTGAACAGCAGCTCAAGCCCGGCGCTTCCGCCGTAATAGGTTTTCTCCGTGTACAGTGCGCCGTCGTTCGTGCCGCTAGTGAATCTGTCGATGGAATTCCGGGTAACAGTCTTGTAGTAGCCGCCGTCAAGCATACTTTCGCTGAAATATATGGCAGACTTCTTATTCCTCGCCTGCTTGACGTTTTCCTCGATATGACCGAAAAGCCCGTCAGCTTTCTCTTCTCCTGCGAACTCGCAGAATCTTGCCCGGAATGCGCCCGCCCAGCTTGTACCGGGTATCACCGGAACTCCGCTGCGCAAGGAAAGCTGCTCGTAGTCCGGCGCTGCATTCTCTCCGTCAGAAACATCCGTGGAATACCTGCGTATCGAAATACCGCCCCGCTGTTTCAGCGAAAGCGTTATTCCCGTGAGGTCGGAGGGCTTCGTCAGTTCCACAGCCTGAGCGTTTTTCCAGCACTCATCGTCGAACATATCGAAATCGAGCCAGTCGTCTGCATCGCTGAATCCTATGCGCTGGAGTCCCTCAACAGCGACCGTTCCGTACCCTCTTGTCGTCTTGTGACCGAATCTCAGCAGACCTGCGTTTATCTTCTGGAATGCTTCGTTAATTACGCTGTCGCCGTCAGCTCCGCAGTCCGCAAGCTCGATATAGCCTCTGAACTCCGCTCCGGTCTCGACCGCCTCAAAATCGAACTTTCCTGTGTCCTCCGCCACCTTGTTGTTCAGCCTTACGCTGTCGCGTACAGATACGGCGTTTTCTCCGGTGCAGACTGCGTCGTAGGTCAGCACTTTGCTCATCTCGCCGCTGCCGTTCTGGATAGTTCCGAAAAGCTCTCTGGCAGTATCCTCGTCAACGCTGTGACGGATCACTCCGGCAATTGAGGTAGCCGGAATATACGGCACACCGCGGCTGTCAAGGAGAACGTCAGAATCGGTATTGTCGCTTATTCCCGAACCGAGCGCCAGCGGGCTTTTCAGTCTGAAAATATACCTGTAATATACACGCTCCATTGTTATTCTTCCTCCTTTCTGTCAGCCGTTCTGAGGAAGTATTTACCCAGCAGGAACACGGTTTCGAGATACTCGCGCCAGTCCTCGTTATATTTGTATTTTTCGGCGGTCATTGCGATATCGTGCGCCTTTTTCTTTTTTGCCTCTGTCTTGACGGAGTCTATCCGCTTTATAAGGTCGTTGAAAGCGCCCGCCTGCCGTATCATCAGCAATACTCTGCCGACAAACGAGGAACTCAGCCCTACAAGTGCGCTTCTGTTGCTGAGCGCATAGTCGATGGCGGAACTGCGCATTTCTTCAGTCGTATCGTTCTTTTTGAGGAGTTCAGTGAGCCTGCCGTCCGTTGCCGCATTTACCTTTCCGGAAGCAGATACGCTTTCCCCGAGTTTCATAAGCTCGTCCGCCTTTACAAAGCGAACCATTCCGAAGCCCTCGCCAGTCTTTGCGCCGAAATACGCATACTCCGGCAGTGTGCAGTCGCTCTCAGCCGTGAAGCATATCGTACTCCCTGCGGCGATCGCACGGATATGCGGTTTCTTGTAGTTACCCGCGGACATATAGCCCATCACCGTCTTATATTTCATGAACGACTTATCGGTATCGGCGTTCTTTATTCCGAGCTGACAGCAAACCTCTGCGAAATCAGTCGTATAGCTTCCGCAGTCGTCAGTGAAAAGCGCGTCAGAGCAGAACACCGCCGCGATCCTTTCGCCGCCGGAAACTCTTATCTGCTTCTGCTCCAGCGGTCTAAGCTCAGCGTACAGAACGCTGCATTCCGCGTACTGCGCGGTCTTGCTCCTGCCAACGGTCACAACGCAGCCGGAGAGAGCTTCCGCAATGTTACGCAGGTATTTTCCCTTTCCGGTAACAGTTCCGCTGAACACCTGTCCGGGACAGATACACGTCTGGGTGTAAAGAGTGCTGTCATCTCCGGTGCTGTGATGATATACCGTCTCGGTCTGGACTTTTACTTCCTTACCCGTCGCGAAATAGCCGCTTTTCAGCGGCTTCAGTATCCTGACGTGATTTTCGCCGACTGTAAGAAGATTCTCATAAACAGTCCCATGTTCAGCTGACTGAGTTTTATCCTTAGCAATAGCGGCAGGCGCGGGGAGCGCGGCTGTTCCCTCTGGCGAGGTGATATACAGATTCGAGAAAATCACACCATGCCTGAGGAACATTTCCTCAAAATCGCTGTCGTCAGAGTGATTTTTCAGATACTGATTTGCAAAGAAACCCATAATGGAAGTTCCGCTGATATAGTCGTCAGTTTCAGAGGAATTGCTCCCCGGCAGCATAAGTGCAGATTCGTTGCGGACGGAATACCGAAGCTCGTAGGTCGCTTCATCATCTGTTATCTTTCCGGAAATGGTACTTACGCTGGACTGCCCCGACCTTAAAAGCTCGCACCTGACCGCGCCGAATCCGCGGGTGCGCTTGTAGCCGATATTCCGGACAGCTCTGCATATTCTCGAAAGCTCGTCAAAATACTTATCTTCTATTTCAATAGGCGCGGTGAAAACCATCTCCGACCCGTCAAAAGGCGAATAGTGGTTCACAGCGCGCATGAAGCGCAGGCTCTCATTTTTTGCCGTGTCGTCCTCGATGGCGGTGGAAGCTTTCACGGAAGTGAACAGCGCGAGTATCTGCTGTGCGTTCTTCCCAGAATTTTCAGCCTCCGTGCAGAGGGAAGCATAGCCCTCCGGAACTGCGTTCCCTATTCTCAGCGAGCCGCGGCTGGTGCCGGAAACGCCGAATATCCCGCCGATATTCTGTGCGCCTATGTACTTTGCGGACTCCAGCATACAGCCCTTTATGCGCCTTGAGGGTATCACCGGTAAACCGTGGCTGTCATAGCTGACATCGGTATCTATCGACAGAGAGAAACCGTCCCCGCTTGCAGAACACATATCCGATTTCAGCGTTATTCTTAATTCACAGTTCATTCGGACGCCTCCTGTTCATCGGTTTCAGTTTTCGCAAACCAGATATCGTAAACCTGCGCGATATCGAAAATGAGTTTACGGAGCTTTTCATCGCCGCTGTCAAGCCCGGCGGCGGGGTATCTGGACTTTATCCGCTCCACCTCGAAGCGGTAGTAGGAATCGCCCTTTATCATTGCCGCCGCAAGGTCCTTTATGTTGGCTCTGCCGATGGCGCTCAGACGCTGTCCGGCGCTGATGAACTCGCTCAGTTCAGCCGAAACCTCATACGGCCGCGCAGTCAGACCGGCTTCCTGCGTTTCGCGGATAGTTTCCATATCGTTTGTGATACCAGAACGGCAGAAGTGGAAATCTACGTAATTCACACGGCTGTCCTGCACTCTTGACTTCTTTTTTCCGGATTCGCAGCACTGTTCTGCGATCTCGTAAACATCGGAGAACGGCGCATGGCTGTGCGCTATCGCGATGCCCGCGCATGCGTAATTCTTCTGGTCGTCAGGCAGGGAGCGGTTTTCCTCGTCGAGCGCGCTGAAATATGCGGTCACGACATCGAGCGCCGCTCTTGCGTTGCATATCAGGGTTATCTCATCGCCGCCGGCGATAACTCTGCGGAACTTGTGCCTGCCATCGGTCCGTTCGGCGAGCTTTGCCTTTATAGCGCTTATCGGGCGCTCCACGAATGACTTGTCCGTGCTTATGGAGAACCTCCGGAGCGCTGAAGTGCATTCCGTGTAGCCGCTGATGTTCTCGGTGCACGCCTTTACCTTTTTGCTCATTGCGTTGCCGTCAACATAGATAACGGCAAGCAGGCTTTCGGTACCCTTGTTTTCCTCGCCAGAGATATCGTCAAGGAACATCTCGCCGACCTCTGCGGACTTCTCAAAAGCCTTGCGTTTCAGCACGCTCTCCCGGGAAAGTGAGCAGTTGTCCTCTTTCTTTACGATGGGCATAAAAGTATCCCTGTCTACCTGTGTTATCGGCAGGGTATTGCAGGGAACAGATATCCAGTCGGTGGACTTTATCCGGCTGTTTTCCTTATAAAGGCGCGTGCGGTCCTCCTTGAAATTATCGGTGGTTTCAACGCAGGCGGCTATCGCTGATATGGTGTAGGTCTTTTCCAGCAGCATGCGGGAGAAAATGCGGTTAGCACGGATATAGGTCTCACGGCTTTTGTACATGATAAAGAGATTTCCTCCGCCCTCATATATCACTTCGCCGTCGAAGCCGCTTTCCGCAAATGCTTTCACGGAAAATTCCGCGCCGCTGCGCCAGTCTGAATTTATGCGGAGTCCCTTCTTTTCTGCGGCTCTGAAGAACATTCCGTAGACGTTTGCAAGAAGCTCCGAGCCGCCGGAGATCTCGCGTATCCTGTTGGTGCGGTATATGTATTCCTGTTTGCTACGGCAGTCGTAAAGCGCAGTCACGCAGCCGTATCCGGTTTGTGCCATCATATCAACTCCGTTCTTTTCCGCGCCGGGAGATTTCCGGGCGGTGAATTATTGTTCTTGTCAACCAGCATTTTATCACATTCGACAATTTTTGTCAATATTTTTGGGGAATATTGTAGAAAGGGGATAAAAAATCCCCCGATGTTCGTTACATTTGCCGAATATCGGGGTGGGATTTCAAACACCTCGCGGTGAAGGGGTGGTTCAGACGAGTAGTAGCAGACCCGCTGACAGAAGCCCAGGTATCGGAGTTTCAATCACCTCGCGGTGAGGGGGTGGTTCAGACTGCAAACCCACGAGCCCGCATGGTTATGTGGAAAACCGGGATTTGAATTTTTGGAAAACATTTATTATGCTTCATTTTTACCACTCCTACAAGTATAGTTTAGCATATTTGTCCCGAAATGTCAACCGTTTTCCGGCGAAAAAAGCCGCATGGTTATCACCTCCCCCTGCCCGAAACGGGAGTTCAGTCATCAGAATTGGAATTGACGATCGCGGTAGCGACAGTAGCAGCAGCGCCGATAATGGCGGTAAGTACGCCTGCACTCATGAAAATCACCTCCTTAACGTGGAATCAGAGAAAAATCACCAGAAAATGCCCCAACGGAGCGGAGAATCGTCGCGCAGGGGATTGGGATTTATGATCTTGCTCATGGTATCACCACCTTTCACTATATATACCCGAGAAACTGAACTTTTTAAGTTTTATCACTTCCTTTCATGGAAATAAGCCGGATCAGTCACGGCATGCAGGGTCGGCGGCAGCGTCAAAGATAGCGCGGATAATTGTGCCAAGAACAGAACCCATGAATATCACCTCCTTACATTGGGATCAGGTGCGGATCAGTCGTCCTCACCGCCCAGAAGAATGCCAGCCAGAACGCCGAGAATGAAGCTGTCACGATCAGCCATGGATATCACCTCCCTTCGGAACATCAGAAATCAGTAAAGGATAAACAGACGCCTGCGGCGGGAGCCGCCGAACAGGTCGTGTCTGGGCATTATAACGCCAGCCATTATATCACCGCCTTTCATATCGGAATGTAACAGGAAGTCAGTCAGCATTGATCGCTGCGACAATAACGGAAGTAACACCGCTGATGATGGCAACTATAACAGGTACCGGCATGTGGATCACCACCTTTCACTATCTATACCCGGAATATCCGGTTTTTTAAGGCAACACCGCACAAAGTCCACAAATTAGAAATTAAGCACGATTAGTAA
>OLNY01003138.1_pt1 | contig 10828 bp, 14 predicted proteins | sample 1671981 | NCBI WGS metagenome assembly OLNY01 (sample SAMEA3136632, study PRJEB25190) | human gut metagenome | biome: human gut; feature: human-associated habitat; material: faeces | place: Austria | collected 2013 | reverse complement strand
TTCGAATCCTCCTTTTCTTATCGGCTAGTATCAAAATTTATTTTGATACAGCCCCACCTATTTGGATGCACTCCATCGGGTACCCGCTTATAGTAAAAATAAGTTTAGTTATTCTTTGCATTAGCTTGGTCGCTTGGTAGATGGAACAAGCTAATGCAATAGAATATATTAGCTTATTGAAGCGTTTTAAGTGGGTGATGGGATTAGTGCCTTTATAATAGAATCAATTAAATTTCAACTTAGAGGATATCTGCTTTTAAATATTCTAATCCTAAACATTTACATATTATTATTCGGTTATGCCCTTCATATATGTAATATTTACCATCATCTTTTACTAACTTTAATTTTTCATCAAATGAATTATTTTGCATCTTATTAAATAATTCTTCTTTTTCTTCTTCATTTTTAGGAAAATTTTTATCAAATCTCTTTAATAAAGGTAAAGCTATAATCCATGGTAAATATGAATAATTAGGGTGAGTAACACCTATAATATCTTTTAGATAAACTTTTTCACTTTTTATATTTTCTGAAAAAGTGAATGTTTGAGAAAATTTTGTTTCTTTAAGAAGCTCTTTTTCTATTTCAGATTCCCAAAAATCTTTATATAATAAATCTATCTTTTTAACATTTTCAATAAATTCTTCTTCTGAAACGACTATATTAAAAACTCCTGGATTTTCTAATTTGCAAGATATCTCTTTTAAAATTTTATAATTTTCTATCATTTTATTTAAAGTTTCTCTTTTCATAATCCACCTAATTATAATAAATTTTAATTAATTACTTTTTATTTAATTATTGTATAAAGCATATTTTGCTTACTTATTATTAACATCAATATAAACATTGGAATATTGGCTATTTCCACGCCCTTTATATGCTCTACTTATATTTAAAACTTCAAAATTCTCTTTAATTTTTTCTATAGCAATATCTTTTTCTTCATCATCAGCATAAGTTAATCTAATTTTAATCATCTTTCTTACCTACCTTAACATTTCTATAATACAAAGCACAATAACCATTTCTTACCCTAAGAAATGCGTAAATCTCTTCACCTTCATAAACTGGCTGTTTAATTTCTTTACATCTAGTTTTAGATAACAAAACATCTTTAAATGCTCTATATTCACTTTGCTGGATCATAGGCTTTTTAGTAGTTCTACAATATTCAGCAGTATAGAAACCATAACTATTTAAAACAGGCACTTTCTTTTTTTCCCTCAATACTAGACCTAATTTTTCCTTCATCTTCTTTATTTTTTTCTCTAACTTAACAACCTTCTCATTTTCTTCTCTATATAACCTATAATTTTCATATCTAGCATTTCTTAATTCTTTATTTTCTTCTTTTAATTCAGAGTTTTTTTTCTTTAAATTTTCTACTTCTTCCTTCAATAAATCATAATCACCTTGTAAAAAACTATCAACATAAATAGAAAAAGATTTAGGGGAATTATAGGATATATCATGTATTTTACACTCTAATAATTCCTGGTATTTAAAATCATCATAATTTTTAATTTCACCATAAAAATAACCTTTAATTCTTTTGGCTCCAATAGGATAAACCCTTAATTTTATAGAATTGTTATTAATCCTTACCCATGCTTCATTTAAAAATTCTTTAACTGTTTTTCCGACATATTCTTTTCCATCATATCTATCTTCTTTATTTATCACTTTGTTATAACAGTATAAAGTTGCTTTACAATCAGCTAAACTATCGTGAGCATTATCTAAATAATACCCATAGTACAAACAACAATCATTTAATGATTTCCAAGTGTAGTTTCCATAAAATTCATTCCATTGACCATATATTTCAGCAAATTCTAACATTAAATCATAAATATTATTGTTAAATTTAACTCCATATTTATTTAAAAAGCCAATTTCAAAATCTGCATTATAAATAATAATTTCAGCAGCATTAGTTAATATATCACTTAAAATTTCAACATAATCTTCAAAAGGATTTTTATCTAAAACCATAGCTGGACTAATTTTATGTATTGCTTCTGCTTCTTCCCAACTATTAATATTTTTAGGGTTACAATATTCATCTATTAAAACATTTCCATCTTGATCTATGGCACTTACTTGTAATATTTCATCATATTTAGCCCTTAATCCAGTAGTTTCAAAATCTAAAACAACTTTTCTATATTTCATAATTTCTCCCCTCAATTGTTTTGAATTGCGAACTAAATAAAAAATACCGCATATTTATTTTGAATAATACGGCACTTTATAATATGTTATCTAGTTTTATAAAATAATAATTTATTTATCCTTATAATTTTTCTCTAAGGCCTTTAGAATAAGTGATGTAGCTACTCCCACAACTCCTGAAAGGTATAATACTGAAAATATAATTGCACTATAATAAGAAAACTCAGCACTACCACCATTTAAAAAACTTGAACCAGTACTTGATATTATGAATCCTATAATAAAAACACCTATACCAATTAACACTGATATCATATAAATCTCACACCTTTCATACTTAATTATTAATCTAATACTATAAGGTATATTGTAACATATATTTTCATAACCGTATTATTCAATTTTCAAATATCACTTAGTTCGCAATAATTTCAAATTATGTTCTAATTTATTTATCTACAACGACTGCTCTCCCAATGCCTGGATCATGTTTTATTTTTATAAAGTTACAAACTAATGTTAAAGATGACATTTCTATAATTTCATCAGTAAACACATTTCTTATTTTAGCTTCAAAAGTATTTGTAAATTTAATGAAATCCCAAGCACTTCCTTCGTAAATTTTAGGATTATTTGCAACCGATTTAATACAAATTAACACAATATTATTTAGGGAATTATTTTTATTAGAATTATCAAGAATATCCATATAACCTCCATCTAATTTTTAATATAAACAAATTTCTTCTCATAAATTTTTCTCCATACTAATTCTGTAATATAATTACTCAATATCTTTTTTCTTCATATTTTTTAAATCTTTATTTTCTTTAGTTAACACCTCTATTTCTAAATTTTTAGAAGATATTACATTATTCAATGATTCTTTTATTGAGTTTAATTCATCTGATTTAAACTCAACATTTTCCTTTAATGTTTTCATAATATTATTAAGTTTCGATATTTCATTTTCATATTCAGCTTTTAATTTATCAAACCTTAATTGGCTTATTATAGCTTCATTATCTTTAATAGCTTCAATTTCAGTTTTCTTTATAGAATTAAAAGTATTAATAGTTCCTTGTAGCATTTCAACATTAACTTGTAAACTTGCATTTTTCCCTTCTAAAATTACTTTCTGCTCTTTTATTAATGCTATTTCTTTTTCCATATTCTCAATAGCCTTAGAACTATTTAAAATTTCCTTATTTTTATCTTGAATGATCTTATCCTTTTCTTTTATATCATTATTTAATTCAACTACAGTTTTATTAATGTTTTCTATTTTTGAATCTAGTTCACCTTTTACTGTATTAAATCCAACTACAATAGCATTAGAATTATTTAGCTGCTCTTCCAGTTCCTTATTTTTTAATTCTAATTCCTTAACTTTATTAGCTAACTCAATATTAGCTAATTCTATCTTTTTATCTGAAGCATCTTTAATAGCTTCAAGTTCTCTATTTTTAGACATAATTTCTAATTGAGCCTTTGTAACAATTTTATCTATAGCTTTTATTAAAGTTGATGAAGCACCACTAATAGATTGTAATTCTAAACTACAGTCTAAAGATTGTAGCTTTAATGCTTCATTTGAGTTTTTTGTAAAATCCCAAAATATTCTTTCAAATAATTTAGTTTGAGATATACCTTTATCATCAGCCATACTTTTAAATTTTTGCTCAACATAATCACTAGGTCTAATTCCTAATGGTGCTTTTTGCTTCTTTTTCTCTTTTATATTTTCTTCTTTCATCATAAACCCTCCAACATTTTTATCTATACTTATATTATATCACTATTCACAAGGATAATATACTATTTTATAAAATTAATATACTAAAATAAATTAATATATTAGTAGTATATTTATAATTTTAATATACTATTGATAAATATTAGTATATTAATTAAAAATGATGTGAATTTAGTTTTGTTTTTCTATAAATTAAAAGAAAAAATAATAAAGTGTTCTCAGAGAACACTTTATATTAATTTATTGTTATTATATAAATTTCATAAAATAAGTAGTAAAAAAGTGTTCCCAAGGAACACTTTTGGTTTTACTATTTTCTTCATAAAATCATAATTTCTATTTATAACAATCAGGAATATCTTCAGTTACTAAAGAATCATCATCACAACTAATTTCATTACTATAATTTACTTCATTAATAGATGGAATAATTTCAGAATTAGTATTAGTAACATTATGTGTTACATTTGTGTTACTTGAGCTTGTATTAATATTTTCACTATTATTTGCTTTTAAAGATATAGCATTATTAAAAAGTAACTCATTAAATTTATAAGAAATATCATCAGTATTATTTTCAGAAACATATTTATAAATTAAATACCTTACAGTTTCAGAAAAATTAGTTTGATTCTCTATAAACTCTTTAATAATAGGACTATCAGTTTTTTTAAGTCCAAATGAATATACAGATCTTTTCTTCTTTTGAGTATCAGCCATAAAATTTCACCTACCCGAATTACTTATTTTTAGATTGAATATACTTAGATTTTAAAACTCCGAAAATTTTACTGTTAGTAAAATTGTATAAACCTTTAGCTTCTAAAGTAACAGCGTATTCTTTTGGAATATAAAGAAGTTTAATCTTAGCTCTATCACAGAAATTCTTTAAGTTTGCTTCTAAATAATTTCTCATAAAGATAGAACCACCACCATATACACAAACAACATCAATTTCATTATTAGCTTTTTGAATTTCAGTTTTAATATGATGTAATATTTCTTCTGCTTCTTCATCTATATATTGTTCTACAATTTCCATAGCATCATCATGGAATTTATGACTATTATCAATTAATATTCTTGAATAATCTTGTCTACTAAATTTGCTTAATCCTTTTAATGTTTTAAATTCCTCAATAGCTTTATCTATAGCATGACCTATTCCGTTATTAGTACCTTTTATAAAGTCTGGATTAAATTCTATGCCCTTAGTTATAGGAAATTCAGAAGTACCTTCACCTATAGCTGCATGAAGAACTCTAGCATCTTTAAAATAGTCATTATTTAGCTTACTATTATTTTTAAGATTATATTCTTTGAATATATTGTTATCACATTCTTTTAAAGCGAAAATGCTTGTTACACCTTCAGGTATTACTTTAACAAATTCAAAATCTATTTTAACCCTAGCTATTGAATTACCAATATGAACTGTTACTATATGTGATTTATTTAAGAACTTATCTGCAAACTCTAATGATTTTTTATGTGAATAATAACTAATAGGTAAAGCAGTTGTCATATCAACCTTTATGTTAATAATATCATTAAAATTATTAAATCTATTATAGTATTCTTTTACTCCAAATCCAGCAATTTGAGCTAAAGTATTAACCATTACTATGTCACTTTCAATTTTGTTGTTGTCAATTCCAACTTCAATATTTCTAACTTTTTGTCCCGATTTTAAAGCATAATTTCCAATATAATATATACCTAATGGATCTTCACAAGTAACTATTAAATTATCAGAAATATTTTCTAAAACATATTCCTTGTTTACTTCATCTAAATTAGGTAACTTTCTAACCTTAGCAAAAACATTAGGTTGAGCTATTGAAACACCGTTAATTATTAAATCATGCTCACTATTCCCGTTATCATTTCCTACTTTTAATATAATTTCTTTATCATTCATCCTAAATCCCTCCATACAATACGTTATTAATAAAAATGTATTACAAATATATTTCATGTTTATATTGTAATATATTCGTAATACAAAATCAATACAAAATATATAAATATAATAAAAGTGTAATGCGAATATAATAAAAATATATTTCAAATGTAATATATTTTTCGATTTTAATGCAAATGAAATACAAATGCAATGATAATGTATTACATTTATATTAAAAATACAATAACATTGTATTACCAATATTATGTTAATTTTTAACATATATATGTTATAATGATAATATGGTATGTTAAAAATATATTTTAAGGAGAATTTGTATGGTTGATATAAATATTGATGAAATTGTTAAATATGTAAATAAAAAACTAAAAATAGGATTAAACGTAGGTCAAATAGAAAAAGAAATGAAAGTTGGAAAAGATTCAATAAGAAAAAAGCTAAATAAAAATGGATATAAATTTGATAATAATAAAAGACAATATATAAAAATAAAAGAAAATAATGATAATACTAAAGAAATACCAGATGTTAAAAAAACAAAAGAAGATATTATTAAAAATGATAATAGAACTAAAAGTGTTCCCGAAGAACACTTTTTAACACAAGAAGAAATAAAGATATTAAAAGTTATTGCAAAAAATTATAATAAGACGAATACAGAGTATAAACTGGAAGGTGAAATAAAAGCTAGATCATTTAAAACATATAAGAATGTAGTAGATAAATTTGTAGCGTATTGTAAAGAAAATAAATTATGTCAAAAAGATTGTATAGCAATAGCATTATTAGATTTTATGAATAAATAGCAAAAGTGTTCCTAGGGAACACCTTTGCTATTTACTTTCTAAAAAATTTTTCAAACAAATAGGAAGCTCATTAGTTTCATCTATTGTTTTATCATTATCGCTACCATATAACAAAGTATCTTCAATTTCTTTTAATTTTTCTTCAGAAGTACCAGGCTCGAAATTAACAAAAGATTTTGGATTTATATTTGGATCATTTTCTTTTATATTTGAAAGAACAGAAGTTAAATATTTTACTGGAGCTCCAATCTTTTTCTTTTTATTATTTTCCCCCATTATACAAATAGCATTTTCTAATAATTCGGTTCCATATTCCTTTTCAAGTTTTTCTAATGTACTTATTGCTATTGATTTCATACCATATTCCTTAAATATTTTTTCATAAGAATTATCTTTGCATGGAGCATTGGCTTCTACTATTACATCATCACTGCTAAATTCATATTGTCTAGTTTCAAAATCAGTACAAGTAAATTTAATTTGTGTTACTCTTCGTCCTGATTTTAACTCTTCATATTCAACTTTCATATTTAATTTTTCGTTTATTTCTTTTATAGCTGGTTTCAATACTTTCTTTTTAAAATTACCATAAACATCATATGAAGTTCCAGGGAAAATATCACATACTTCTTTAATTTGTTCAACTAAGTATGTTTTAGTTACAGAAATATTATTTCTGCTCCATATTCTTAGCATCTGATATATTTTTTGTGTATAAAATCCTTTTGCCTGTCTAACCATCTTTAAATCAATTGGGCTATACCCAAATTCTGTATAAGTCATTAATGCCATATAAACATTTTCGCTCATACTACAAGTAAAAATATCTAAATCATTGTCATAAATATACTCAGCTATTAAGGTTGCTGAGTAATCCCTTCTCCCTAATTTAAATTTAATATTTACCCCTATAAATTTGTCTAATACTTTTTTTATTTCTTCAATCGTTGTTTTATCATTATTAGTTATTATGCTTTTAATTTCCTCTCTGCTTAGTTTTGCAGTTCGCCAATTTAAATCCTTTGTTATTTGACATCTTTGTAGTAAAGTATCATATAATTTAAACTCAGAACTAGTTATAGTTTTATTAGCACTAGCCAATATTAAACCATTTGGTTTAAATAAAATCTCGTTATTATCCATTTTCTAACCTCTCTATTTTAAAAGTATACTATAAATATACAACTAGTACCATTTGTTGGTCAAGTACTAATTAAATCCCAAAAGGTACTAATTAAATCCCAAAAGGTACTAATTAAATCCCAAAAGGTACTATTTAAGTCCCAAAAGGTACTAATTAAATCCCAAAAGGTACTATTTATCCTTCCTAAATATAGTAAAATAGCCATTTGTAGCTTGTCTAAATATATTAAATACATTAAAAACTTTAAATACATTAAACTACTGTTGAATTATTATGTAAAATAATAATTATTTTTTCATAAATATAATACGGAAATATGCTATAATTTATTTATCTATATATCGTACAAAGATGGGTACGGTGGTTTGTACATTTTTCCACCTTGGCTATTGGTGATTTATCACTAATGAGCAAAAGGTGGTGGTATTGGAGATGCAGGAGATTATAATAATCGGGGTTATAGTATTAGCTCTAATTAGAATGATATTGAAACATAACAAGGACTTTTCATTGGAATTACAGGTAAAGATACTTGGTTTGAATATAAAAATCCAAAGCAAAGAAAAAAAGCACCCATCTAGCAATAAAATGGACCCTATATAGTAGACACTCAAAAAAAGAGTATCTATCTATATAGAGTCTTTTTTTGTACAATAAATTAATGAGGTGATCAAAGAGTGAGTAAAAAAACTTTTTCAGAGCAAGATATAGAAATTTTATCAAAAAATAAATATGTTAAAAATGTAAGTGAAAAGTCTATAACTTATACAAATGAATTTAAAATTCATTTTATTGCAGAATATAATAATAAAAAATTACCTAGAAATATTTTTGAAGAAGCAGGCTTCGATATTAATATTATTGGATTAAAACGTATTAAATGTGCATCTAGTAGGTGGAGAACGGCATATAAAGAAAATGGAGTGCTTGGATTAGATGACACAAGGAGAAAAAATAGTGGACGTCCGCGTCAGCGTGAACTTACTAAAGATGAGTTAATAGCAAAGCAAAACGCTGAAATTGAATATTTAAAAGCTGAGGTTGAACTTTTAAAAAAATTAGAGCTGCACGAAAGGCAGGTGAGAAAAGGTAAACTAGTTGCAGCAAAAGCATTTACTTTAATTGAAAGAATAACTAAGGATTCAAAATTCAATTCCTTAGTTAGCCATTTATGTTCTATAGCAGGTGTTTCACGCTCCGGATACTACAGATTTTTAAATAATAAGTCTATAAAAATCAAGCAAGCTAATATTGATTTAAGTGTCAGAGATAATATATTAAAAGCTTTTAACTATAAAGGGTATAAGAAGGGTTCTAGATCAATAAAAATGCTATTGGAAAATGAGTTTGGAATAACTTATAACAGAAAGCGTATTCAAAGGATTATGAGAAAATATAATATTGTTTGTCCAATAAGAAAAGCTAATCCGTACAGAAGAATGGCTAAAGCAACTAAAGAACATAGAGTTGTTCCAAATCTTCTAAATAGAAATTTCAAACAAGAAGTAGCTGGAAAAGTACTTCTTACGGATATAACCTATCTACCATATGGTAATAATCAGATGGCCTATTTGTCGACCATCAAAGATGCTTCTACTAATGAAATATTAGCGCATAATTTATCAAATAATATAACACTTGATATTGCTATTGATACTATTCATAAACTGATGAATAATACAAAATTTAAATTACATAAGGATGCATTTATTCACTCAGACCAAGGAGCTCATTACACAAGTCCAAGATTTCAAAAATTATTAAAGTCTAAAAATCTCGGACAATCTATGTCCAGACGCGGTAATTGTTGGGATAACGCCCCGCAGGAATCTTTTTTTGGACATATGAAGGATGAAATTAATTATAGAAGTTGTACGACTTTTGAAGAACTTAAAGGCATAATCGATAATTATATAAATTATTATAATAATTACCGTTATCAATGGAATTTAAAAAGGCTGACTCCTGTAAAATACAGAAATCAGCTTTTAATAGCTTAATCCTCTTTTTTTAATTGTCCTTGACAAAGGATCCACTTTAAAATTTGAATCCTCTTTTTTCTATAACCATTTAACTTGAGCTTCTTTTCTAGGAGTAGTTCTCTTATATGTAACATTAGGATATCCTATTACTAAGCATGAAGTTAATGATTTGCTGCTTTCTAATCCTAATAAGTCAAGTATTTCTTTATTATCTTGAAGTGCTAGCATAGCAAAACCATTAAAGTAAGTTCCAAGGCCTAAAGCATCTACCATAAGTTCCATGTTAGAAGAAGCTAATCCTCCATTTAAAGGTGTATTTGATGCTACAAAAATAGCAGCTGGTGCATTAAAGAATAATCTATCTTTATTTATAGGATCTTCTTTATAAGCATTATACATATTTACCCATAGAGTTGCATATCTTCTTAAGTATTCAGTTTCAGGAGTCATATTAGCTAATATAGCTTCACCTTTTGCTTGTAAGCACTTGTATGCTAATTCTTTAAATTCTCCAAGTTTTTCAGTAAGAACGATGTAAGAAACATCTTGATTATTAGTTGAAGTTTGAGTATATCTTCCAGCTTCAATAATCTTTTCAATCTTTTCTTTTTCAACTTCTTTATCTTTAAATCTTCTAACACTTCTTCTGAATTTAATGAAGTTTAAAAGATTGTCTGCATCTATTGAAAATGTATCTTTATCATAAGATACTACTTGATTCATATCATAATCATCAGTTGAAACTGCATTCACTGGGCAAATAGCGATGCAGTGTCCACATTTCATACATCTATCATTATTAATATCAGCTTTATCATCTACAAAAGAAATTGTTGCAGTAGGACAATCTTTAATACATTGACCACAAGCTATACATTTACTTTTATCTACATTAAACATAAAATTCACTCCTAAAAATATACTTTATCATTCATAGCTACTTTCGACAGAATTATAAATAAAATTTATAATTCTTCCAGACTGTTGACAAAGTGTCAACAGTCTTTAATTTTATACAAATATGTAATATAA
>OLNY01003135.1_pt1 | contig 10834 bp, 10 predicted proteins | sample 1671981 | NCBI WGS metagenome assembly OLNY01 (sample SAMEA3136632, study PRJEB25190) | human gut metagenome | biome: human gut; feature: human-associated habitat; material: faeces | place: Austria | collected 2013 | reverse complement strand
GCCAAAACCCGAGTCTTCCACAACGCAGGCAAATGCAAGAGGGCAATCTTCGTCCTTTGCATAACCTACCATCCAACCGTTAGGGCCTTTTTCCTCGCCGACCTCGGCAGTACCTGTCTTTGCGCATATCGTAAGTCCGCCAAACAGATCGTCGCCGTAGTAATCGGTCATTGTAAAGCGCATCATATCGTCAAGCGCTTCTGCCGTGCTGCTGCTGAAAAGTTCGTTTGTACTGTCCGAGCCGCCCAATCCGAGCACACCCAGAATTGAACCGTCCTTTATCATATACGGTTCTTTTGTTTTGCCGCCGTTTGCGATTGCTCCGCAAATAACAGCCATTTGCATTGGGTTTACTTTGTCATTGTACTGACCGACGCCCGACCAGCCGAGCTGGTTTGTGTTTGCATCGCTTACATCGTAATTTCCCTTTGCGGTTTCGTTGTCATCCACCTTAAAGCTACTGTTTATGCCGGCTTTATTTGCGGTGGCAGTCATTTTTTCTTCGCCGAGTTCAACCGCAAGTTCCGCATAAACAATATTGCAGGAATGTGACATTGCCTCTTTAAAGTTTATGTAACCGTGCGGTTCAACACAGGTTACATCACTTCCGCCGATATCTTCCTTACCCGAACAATACCATGTACGGTCGTAGATGTCGGGAAGATTTTCAATAGCGCAGGCAGAAGTAATTATCTTAAAAATCGAACCGGGCGCATAGGTTGAAGAAATAGTATTATCAAGATACACTCCCTCATAGTCTTTTTCGTTTTCCTCGGTAATTTCGGGAGGCGCTTCCGGATCGTAAGCCTTTGTACTTACGGAACAGATGACCTCACCTGTTTTGTAGTTATATACAACGCAAGCACCGTCTTTGCCGTAGCCTGACAATACATCATAAGCCGCTGCGCAGGTGTCTGCATCTACCGTAAGATTAATGTCATTGCCCTTTCTTAGAGAATCGGGCATATTCAGTCCCCAAATAAGATTATATCCGATAAGCTGGGAACGGTATCTGCTCTGTAAAGCAGTAGAAATATTAGAAGAATTATCGCCTATTGTGTGCAAAAGCGAAGTTCTGACGCTTTGGTTTTCATTATAAACTCTTTTTCCGTCAACACTTTGAGCAAGAATATTGCCGTTGCGGTCATAAATTGTACCTGCTTTTGCAAGTCCGTCGGTTCCTGCGATGTGGTAGTTATAGTGCTGATCTACCCAATCGCCCGAATTTGCAACGAGCTTGTAGGCGAAAAAGCCCATACCGCCGATAAAGGCTACCGTAACCGCAAATATAAGCGTACTTCTCCGTAATACTCTTTTCATTCAAACACCGTCCTTTCTCTGATTTATTCAGAGGGTACTGCAAAGCAATACTTCATTCGGTTTTGTAAGATTATTTTTTCACCGCATATGTTCTTTCGTCTGCCGCCTTGATAAATGCAATAAGTCCCCAACAGGAAAGCACACTTGAACCGCCACAGCTGATGAACGGGAATGTTACACCTGTAAGCGGAAGAATATCGGTTGCGCCAAAAACATTGAGTGAAAGCTGTATTACAAGCAAACCCGCAGCACAGCAGGCAGAAATAGAATAGAATGTACTTCTGCTTCTTGTTGTGATTGCTCTTGCATAAATAACAAGGCAAGCTACCGCAACGGCGAGAGTAATTGCAACAATTACACCCATTTCTTCGGAAACCAAGCCAAAGACGAGGTCGCTCTCCGATGCTCCGACGCCCTTTAAAAAGCCGTTGCCTATGCCGACGCCGAAAAGTCCGCCGCTTGCTATATATGTAAGCACATGAGTTTGCTGATAACCTAAGTCATTTGCGTATTCCCACGCATGTCCCCAAGCCTTAAAACGGTCGAGAACATAAGATTTAAAGCGCAACACAATAGACACACCGAATACAGCCGCCACAATGGCAAGAATTACTGTTTTAAAGTCGCCCGAACGCATAAATGAGATTAAAAGGAAGGTCATAAAGAATATGAGCGCTGTACCGAAGTCACCCATTAATGCAAGCAATCCTACACAAACAGCCGAGAATATAATAAACTCAAACAAATTCTTTTTTGTCTGTAATCTGTCAAGTGTGTTTGCACCTATAAATATGTATATGATTTTTACTATTTCGGACGGCTGAAGAGAAATACCGCCAATGCTGATCCAGTTAGCCGCACCGTAAGTAATTTTGCCGAATACTATACTCACACCGAGCAGTCCTACTGCGGCAATCATAAGTCCGTATCTTAATTTTGTTGACGAAGTTCTGTCCGGGTCCTCAATAAACTTAATTATTACGCAGAACAGCGCCATTCCCACAACTGCGGCAATAAGCTGTACATAAGCCGACCGCTCTACCTGCCGCACAAGCAGCATTACACCCACGCCCGTCAAAAACAGCGCAAGGCTTTCAAGTTCAAAACTCACCCTTTTAAGTACCTTTGAAGAAACAAAGAAAAATGTCCATTCTGCCACTGCAAGGCATCCGAAAAGTACGAGCGGTGAATACTTGTTGGTACCGTCCTGCCAAAATACCGCCTCTACGCACATAAAGAAATGGAAAAGCGTGATTAAAAGCATAAGCTTCCACGACTTCATTGCAGGCTTGTTGTTGGCTTTCTTAAAAAACCAACTGTAACGGAGATTTTCGTCATAATCTTCGCCACGCAAAAACTGAAACTGCGAATTGCCCACACTGATAACATCGTCAATAAGCACTCTGGTTCTGCCCACAGCTTCTTCGCCGTTTACATATGTACCGCCTTTTGAACCCGTATCGCAGATATACCAGCCGCTGGCTCTTCTCAAAAGAACGCAGTGATTTCTTGAAACGGCAGGGTCATCAACGACAATGTCGCTTGCCCTGCTTCTGCCGATTGAATTTTCCCAGAAAATAACAGGAAGTTTAAGTCCTGTAACTGTATTGTAAAGTGTAACAAGAGGCTTTTCGGGCCTTCTGCGACGACGCATTGCAGCATAGCACTGATATACAATTATAATAGCATATACGGGCATTAATATTCTTAACGCAACAATGGCTAAATCGTAAATTACCGTCATATCAAGCACAGGCATCCTCCTTGTAATCATAGTTAAAGTTATACATTTATCATAATACCGCATTTTGGTAAAAAAGTCAATAAAAAAAGGCGGTTGACCCCTCAACCGCACAATATTATTTATCAAAAGCTATTATTTGCTTATTAATACCCGTAAATAATTGTCATAATCAGCATTATTACAGGCTGATGCAAAAGATATATTATAAGACTGTATCTTCCTATTACATTTAATATGGGAATTTTAAAATAAAAATATTTCTCCCATTTTATTTTCTTTATTATACGCCATAAAAATATTCCGAACACAAACATAAACAGCCACGGAATTATCGAAAAATAGTCGCTTGAAACAAAATCATACGAACGAAAGCCCAAGAATGACAGATATTTATATTCGTACAAAAAAGACGGCAGTTCAATAATCGGTATTCCCAAAAATCCTATGTAGCCTGTCGGAACTCCGTATGTAACGGCATAAAGCATAAAGCTCAAAATTGCACCCACTACAGTAGGAATTGCATTAAATAAGTCTTTTAGTGCCGAACATATAAGCATTGAAATACCCAATAAATTCAGTATTCCGAACCAAACAACCTGACTCGGTATAGCTATTGCAGTAACTGCTGTAACAACAAAACCGCATAAGCTCACTATTATTCCGTTTCTGACCGTATGATTTGAAAAATTAAAAGACACTCCCGAAATAATAATAAACGATACACAAATAAAGCGTTCCCATACGGCAAAAAATGAGTTTGTAAAAGCAGAACCGTCGCCGTATATTATAAAAATATCATACAATGCGTGAAACGCAACCATATTAATAACGGCAAAGCCACGGATTGAATCAATTAAGTCATATCGTTTTTTACTTTTCAGAGTGTCCTTGTTCATTCGCAAATTCCTTACTTATCCTGTTTCATTCTGCGGTTAAACAGCAATACAGCACAAGCAAAAATTACTGCGGCATATCCGAATACCCAAAGTAATTCGGGTATTATCTGCGAATAATTGCCCTCAAGCGCTGCCCTTAAAGCATTTACGCAATGAATAAACGGCAAAAATTCTGCGATTTTTTGAAATGCACCGCCTACAAGCGAGATGTCAAACCATATATTTGAAAGCCATGCCGACAGGTTTGTGAGTACCGCACCGCATATTATACCTACCATTTTATCACTAAATGCCGTACCGCACAATAGCCCTATTGAAATATATAAAAAAGCAGGAACAATACTTACAACCGCCGCAAGCAAAATATTTGCCGAAAAAGATAAACCGAAAATCAGCGCAAACAAACAGGTAACAAGTGTTTGCAATAAAGCCATAGGAATGAGCGGTACTGTATAACCGAGTATGTAGCCGCTCGGCTTAAGGGGCGAAGCGTAAAGTCTGATAATAAAAGCCGTGCATCTGTCTTTTGAAACCAAAAGTGCAGAAAAAAGCGACAAAAACACAAGTCCGAATGCGCTTATTCCGCCCGTAAGAATTTTAATTTCAAACAAGGTCATATGTGCCTCTTTCGGAATACTTGAGTTAATTACCGACAACAAAACAAGCAATACAATAGGAAAAGCAATACCGAAAATTGATGTTAAAACATCTCTCTGCAATTCCTTTGCATTTCTTGACGCAAAAGCTAAAGTTTTCATAATCATTTACCCTCTTCCGCAATTTTTACAAAAGCGTCTTCAAAAGATGTGGCATTAACGCTGTTTTTAAGTTCGTCAGCCGTACCCTCAGCCACAAGATTTCCCTTTACCATAATACCTATTTGGTCTGACAGCGACTCCGCCTCTTCGAGATAGTGAGTTGTAAGGATTACCGTAATCTTACCTTTTAAAGCGCTGATTTTATTCCACAATTCTCTTCTTGCCAAAACATCAAGTCCCAAAGTCGGCTCGTCAAGAAATAAAATTTCAGGGTCGCTTATAAGCACCATTGCAATGCTCAATCTTCTTTGCCAGCCGCCCGATAAAGTTTTTGCCTTTGACTTTGCAACTTCCGCAAGCTCAAAATCATCTATCATATTCTGCGCTTTCTGCACCGCTGTTTCTTTTTCAAAGCCGTATATTTCAGCTATCAGCTCAAGATTTTCTCTTACGGTCAGATTTGGCGCAACTGCGGTTTCCTGCGGTGATACATTAATAATTCTCTTAACATCTTCGCTGTCATTTACAATGCTGCATCCGTTAAGCACAGCGTCACCGCTTGTCGGCTTAATCAGACACGAAAGCATTTTTATTGTTGTCGACTTGCCCGCACCGTTTACGCCGAGCAACCCGTAAATTTCGCCTTTATTTATAGAAAGATTAATTGAATTTACCGCAACTTTATCTTTGTATTTTTTTTGTAAGATTTTCAGTTTTTATCGCTAACATAAATAAAACCTCATTCCTCAAACACAAAATCACTTGCAATAGAACGGCTTACCTTGCCTATTCCCAAGCCACGCTTTATATCCCCGACAACGAGCAGTTTATCTCCGGGTTTAATGTCAAAAACATCTCTTGCGTGTTTAGGAATAACTATCTGACCACGCTCGCCTACTTTTACAATGCCGAAAACATATTTTCCGTCCTCCGAATTTGTCGATTCCTCTTCAACGGATATTTTATCGTGTACAAGCTCATCGAGCGATATTTCATAAAGATTAGCAAGTTCGCTGCATTTTATAACATCGGGAATACTCTCTTCGTTCTCCCATTTAGCCACAGACTGACGGGAAACATTGATTTTTTCCGCTACTTCTTCCTGTGAATAACCCTTTGCTTTGCGCAGCGCCTTTAAATTCATACCAATCATATTTTTCACACCTTTCATAGCCTAAGTATAGCACAGCAAATTTACATAAACAACCAACTAAATTATACAAGAGATGTAAAGAATAGTTGCGTAATTAAACATATTCTATTAACTCAAAAAAATCAGTGATAAATATTCACAATAAATATATTTATAATGCATTTTTAACATATATTAATAAAAATGCACAAATATACAAAATTGTTTTCTGTTATTATTGCAGTTACATTTTCATCGTTTTTATAGTATAATCAAATATAAGATAAAATAAATATTAGAACTTTACCGACAAATATTTACTTTATCAGTGAAGATGTATAGTTTAGAAAGGAATAATAATTATGAAAAAAATTATAAAAGCGGCTTTGTCGGGCGCACTTGTAATGGGTATGCTTGCTGCACAGTGCTTTTCAACTTCTGCGATGATAAGACCTATAATTACAGGCGATGTTGACTGGAATTCTAAAGTAGATGTAAACGATGTAACACTTCTTCAGAATGCGCTGGCAGGAAATGCAGAAATTGATAAAAGTCAAAATTATGCAGGCGATGTTAATTTTAACGGTGTAACCAATGTTGAGGATGTTACGCTTATTCAATTACATATTGCCGGAAAGTATGAATTTGAGAGAAAAAATACTAATTTGGAACATATTATCCGTAATTTTTGCGCCGATTATGATTCCGGAAAGGCAATGGCAGGCACTCCTGTAACATTTACCGCAACAATGTATTCGGGCGTTACACCGTTCAGCTATGAATTTTTGATTAACGGCGAGGTTGTTCAGCAAAAATCTGAGTCAAACACATTTACTTATACATTTGATGAAAGCGGCAGCTATGATGTTTCGGTAAGGTGTTATAACGCTATTGATAGGTGTGTAGAGAAAACTTTGCACAAATATACGGTAGTTGACGCATATGAAAGTGAAAATCCTGTTATTGTGGGTATTCATACAGATGTCGATTATATAGGCTTTGCTGAATATACTCTTACAATATCTGCAAACGCAATTTTTGGAACAGCGCCGTACCAGTACAAGTTCACACTTGACAACGGATTGTTAGTTCAGGATTATTCCGAAAGCGCTGATTTCGCTATTGATATGGAAAGCCTTTATTATGAAGGAACACCTTTAAAAATTGGTGAGCACACTGTACTTGTAGAAGTCAAGGATGCAAACGGCAAAACCGCACAGGAAACATTTACATTTGAAGTTAAAGAACCAAGAATGTGATTGTCCGAAACAGCATAATATGATATAAAAATTCAGCCGACAAACTTAGTTTTGTACTATGTTTGTTGGCTTTTTATTATTTGTCAAAGTTGGTGGGATTAGGTTTTAGGAAATTATCGGTCGGGCAACAAAGTAAAGAAAAAGATAAACTTTCCGTCCCGAATATAAAAGTTTGGTCAACCTTTTCAAAGGTTGTGGGTGTGGGCAACGCCCACAAATGCTTTATGCTGTCGCAAATTTTGATAGCCAAATGGCTTGCCGTTTGGCGGCTTGAACATAACGGCGAGAGCATAAAAATTGCGATAGCAACAAAAGAAAAGGCACGCTACTAAAACTACTAATTTGCCTCTTTTCAAGGGCAAATTAGCCACACACAAAAACCTTTGCATCCTTTAGAGTATCTTTTTCTAAGACTGCTCAAGTGCAACTTTCTGCCACTCATTAGTCTTTACTTTTGTTTTATATTAAAATCTTGATTAATCTAAAGTTTGGTTATTCTACAATATAATTACAACTGTTTGTTTTAATTACAAATCAGTTCGCTTTTATTATTTAATGGGCTCTGCCCAAACCCGCAACCCTTTAAAAAGGGTTGACCTAAATTTTGAATTTATTAAACTAAACTTTGTGTGTTAAACATCATTTACAAATACCACCGTTTCTCCTTAATCTGCCATTCTTGCCAGTAAATTGACTTTTATGCCAAATAGTTGCAATTCTTGTCATTAATGTGTATTATATTAGTTGTAAACAAAAATATGCAATCAAAAAATTAAAGAAATGAGGTAATTGTTTATGAGTAAAGCAGGTGCAATTTTAATCACATTTTTCCTTGGTGGTTTAGGTGTACACAGATTTTTGACAGGTAAAATCGGTACAGGCGTAATTTGGCTTCTTACAGGTGGTGCTTGCGGTATTGGCTGGCTTGTTGACCTTATTATGGTTATTGCCGGTAAATATACTGACAAAGACGGTAATGTATGGGGTACAAACTGATCTTATACATAATGAAAGGGGTTACTAATGGCTTTATGTGTTAAGATCAACAACATAAAAACCAAAAATTCCTATTCTATTGAAAGTTTTTACAAAGCAATTAAAGACAAGCATTTTTCAGCCGGTGTTCCGTCACTGACTAAATACGGTGCCGCAAGTATTATAACATTCCCTGCAATTGACAGTCAAAACCAAGTATGGATTATGAAAAACGGTTTATCTACTGAGTCGCATAAATTTTCCATACAGAAATCATATGAGGCAGGACTTGATAATATCGAAAAAATCATTTATCCCGACTCTGAAAATCATAGTTCTTTCGGCTTTGATTCGATTATTAACGACAATGCAAAGAAATGCGAACATCTTGTTGACATCACTGCAAAAGAGCTTTTAAAACTTAATCTTTAAAACCGACAGGTACAATCAATTTCCGATTGTACCTGTTCTTTTTATGGTTTTATTCTAAATGTTGGGGTAACAATAATAAATTATGGTTAGCAAATTGTAAAATGAAGATGAAAGAATAAAAAAGAATATCCATAGAAACGATTTCGTAATAGAATTAAGTTACCACACCTAAATTTGAAAGAAAATCATCACTATGGATGCACTTAATTTTACACAAACACACAAAAGGTCAACACTTAACAAGAGAAATCTTGTGCTTGAGCGTATCTGATGAATGATACAACGCTGAATTTGTGCATTTGGAAAAGCCGCTTCAATAGCCAGTCTGAAACCTGTCAGACCGTCCACGCAGAACAGAAATACATCTTTTTTTATTCATAACTATAGACCTCTTGATATGTAACCTTTGTTTCATTGCATCTCCTTTAATTAAGTTTACTGTTGTTACAGTCCTGTTTCAGAGGAACTATATCTTTTTTAAGTAAGAAGAAGAGTGTACGATTTTACAGATTTTATTTAAAATAATGCTAATTAATATCGGTACAAATAGACCAAATATAAGATAAACAAAAGCCCACTGTTGCAAACCGTTTGGGAGATAGTAGTACCATATACTTGATTTAAATGATGCAACATTAAAGTCACCAAACAATGAGCCTGAAGTAATGCAGCTTAATCCGTAGAATACAAATTTTAGGCACATAAAGCCTACAAGCTGATTTACCATAATTCCGTATGTGTTGTCAGCTATAAGCCTTACAAGCTTGCTGTTTCCTATGGCAGGTACAAGCAATCTTGAAACTCTCAACCAAAATGCAATTGCTGTGATTGACGAGATATACGGAATTACAAAACCGTTGTTGAAATTAGTGAACGATGACGGCGTGTACTCCAAATTTTCGCAAAAAGTTAAAAGTATCAGCTGTACAGCAAATATAATTGCAAAGTACGCAACATTATTGAGAGTGTCTTTCTTTTCAAGCACAGCTTTATAAAATCGACCGAATTCATAACAGGGCAGGAAAAACATTGTTCTGCCAAAAAGTTTCACTATACCGTTAATTGCAGTCGGATTTTCTATTGCAGTGTTAATTCCTATCATTCCGATTGCGAGATACACTATCAAAACTATAAATTCATTGTCAAGATGAATCAGTTTCAAAAATTTTCTGAACAGCACATTTATTATACAAACCAAAAACAGCGGGTACACAAACCATGAACCGAGGTTATATTGAAAAGCCTCACCGTCAACAAACGGCATAACAAAAAGATTGTATAAATCAGGCTTTGCACCTATAGTAAATCCAAACAAACCGAGAAATGCAACCATACCACCGTAAAATATATTCCACAGATACGCAGGAATAAGAAGCCGCTTTGTTCGTTTCCATATGTATTTTCCGATATTTTCTTCATAATCGGTTTTGTAAAAATATCCCGATATAAATACAAACAGTGCCAAATGATACGAATACGGCGGAAACCAGTTATAAGCAAGTTCCATTCCGCCATGATAACAATGTCCGGAAACTATAATGATAATTCCGATTGCCGACAAAAGTTTGAATTGCAAATTCACCCCTCCGTCAGTATTAACGCTACGCAAATTTCTACCCTTTTCCAAAATTCAACTCTCCTTAATTTTTGATTTATATTAAATATTACGGCTTATTTTTCCCTTTTACTTAGAGCGTATCTGAAACCAGAAACGGAGGAACAAATATGCTCTACAAATATTTTACCGAAAAGCTCTTAGGATTGCAAGATGTTGATATAGAAAAAGTTGAAGAAATTGATAATTCAATCCATATTAACTGCCGGTTAAAACGAAAACCTCATAAATGCCCCTGTTGCGGTAAATTAACTGATAAGGTTCAAGATTATCGTGAACAGCCTATAAAGGATATTCCTGCCTTTGGCAAGCACATCTTTATTCATCTTAATAAGCGCCGATATTGTTGCTCCTGTGGCAAGCGTTTTCGTAATCGTATTTTACATATGTTTTCTCACCAAATGCAAAAAAAGCGATAGCTTAATTTACTATCGCTTGTTCATTTCAATTCTTCTTTTTCGGATTTACACCAACTATTGACATAGAGCCATATTACTCAAATTTACATACATTTAGCAGCTCAAAAGCATTTACTTAATGACAGCTATCAGAGCGACCTTGATCGTCTGCTTTGATGTGTCAAACTGACATCATGACTTTTAAAAATAAGCAAAAGAAAACAGAGCAGCTATAAAAACTACTCTGTTATGGCTCCCCCAACTGGGCTCGAACCAGTGACATCATGATTAACAGTCATGCGCTC
>OLNY01003128.1_pt1 | contig 10843 bp, 10 predicted proteins | sample 1671981 | NCBI WGS metagenome assembly OLNY01 (sample SAMEA3136632, study PRJEB25190) | human gut metagenome | biome: human gut; feature: human-associated habitat; material: faeces | place: Austria | collected 2013 | reverse complement strand
AATGGTGTATGCAGCGGATTGCAGATCCTTTTCGGTTGGAGGCTGACGGGGAGGCGGAAGTGTGGGAAGCGGCCTGACGGGTTCAACCTTCTGGGACGAAAGGAACAGCAGCCGCAGAGCAGCGACGAAGATTCCCAGAATGACCAGAAGGAGAATGGGCCACAGGCGGGTAATATAGGTCAGCAAAGCAAGCTGTCCCAGAATCACCAGTACCTCGTAGGAAATATGTCGCTGACGGTTTTTGTCGTTCATTCAGATACTCCTTTTTGTGGCAAAAAACGCACATGGGTGATCTTAGTAAGATACTCATGTGCGTTTATTGTGCCATGTTCAATTGTGCTGTGGCTCCTTACAGATTGAAGAAGTTGTTGCCGCCGCCAAAGCCTTCATATCCCGTAAAATTACCGGGCATCTGGAAGCCTTCCTGAGGATCTGCCGCAGGGGCGGGTGCGGGAGCGCTGTCATTTTGGGCGTTGGATGCTGCCTTTTGGCCGTCGCCGGAGCGCTTACCGCCGCCGCTGTACTCCAGATTATCCAGAATCACACAGGGCATACTGCGCTTCTCCTTGGTCTCCTCGTCCTCCCAGACATCCTCGTCATACCGGCCGCTCAGGCTGATAAAGGAACCTTCCTTCAGACCCATTTTGCGGATGCGGTCAACGAGTGCCGGATCGAAGCTCTTGACGGTGATGTTGATCCAGCGGTGGTTATCCTCAGCACGGGGGTCGTAGACCTTCTGGCCTACGCGGAAGCGCACGAAATCACCCTTCTCAGAGAACTTGAGGGCAGGTGCGTTTTGGTAGCCTTTGGAGACTACCACATCGGATGCGAAGAACATTAACATTGTTGACTCCTTTCTGCAGGTGCTTCCTGCAAAGCAAAAATATATATTTCAACCTGCTTCGCGCAGGCAGAAACCGAGGGCAAATAAAAAAGTGCCATCTGCCGAAAAGCAAATGACACTGATTGAGAACTCGGAAACTACGTTTTGCCTGCGCAAAACTCTGATACTATGTTGATGGCATTATACCATGGCTCCCAGCGTTAGTCAATCCTTTTGCCGCTGAACTTTGGATAAGGCTAAATAGCTGCAAAGGACCATGCTGCCGTCCATTTCATATATAGCGGCATTGTCCGAAACGTACAGGGTCATGGTATCGCCAACCGCAAGGCCGCGGATATTTCGGACACCGACCAGTTTGATGGTGTACTGTTCGCTGCGCAGATACAGGGATTTGATCCGCCTGCGGAAAGGTGTCCGTGTGATCTCTGTGCAGGCAGCTTCAATGGTGACGTATCGTTCCTGCCGGCAGCGATCATAGAGGGAAGCCGCGCCGCTGAGAGAAACAATGGCCAGCGCCGCACAGGAAAACAGGAAATGCCAATCCCGGCCATAGACGAGAAGAATCAGGAGCATGGCAATACCAAAGCCACCCCCTGCGCACTGGAGCAGGATCCGCTTCCGAAGTGGCTCCGGGAACGTCAGGAATGTATCTTTCATGAGGATTCCCCTCTTACAGAAGCACCAGCCGCTTCTTGCGCAGCAGACGGAGTACAGCCTTTGTTACCGGCTCCCTTGCATTGGAACGCTCCATCTGACTCTCCAGAATGCCATCGCCAATGGCATCTCTGGTGTAGATCCGCTCCACCAGATTCTGCGTATTGGCATTGCCCAGCAGATCTGCTTGCAGGGGTACTTCCTGATCGATGAGATAGGTCAGTTCCGCCATACTCAGAACAAGACCCGCTTCCCGAAGCCACTGAAGCACCGCACGCTCCATCCCGGTCAGCCCCCAGTAGGGGTGTTTCCGGTCGGCGGGAACCAATGTGCATTGGGTCAGGGCGCGGTACTCCTCAAAGCCGGAGCCGTCCGTCTGAATAGCCAAACCCATTCTCAGCAGTAGTAGCAACGTCTGCTCCTCGGTAGGCTTTTTCACAGTGGCAAAGCCGAACCGGCCATTCAGCCAAACGGTAGCAAGTTCTCCGGTCAAATGGTAACTCCGGCTGCCCCTGCAAATATCCAGAATGTGTTCGGTTCCTTCGGTCATGACTGCGCCAATAGATATGTACTTCATAAATTTGCACCTCACTTGATGGATTTACTTAATTACACGGTATAGAGCATCAAACTGCAACACTTAAAGTACATACATCATAACGACGCACAGCCCGATAATAAAGATTACGGCAACTGTCAGGGTGACAACCTTTTTGATCAGCTCTTTATCGAGACCTTCTTTCTCCCGATCCAGATCTGGAGGCAGGATATCGTCGTAATAGCCGTCGTATCCATCCTCGACAGGTTCCCCTTCAATTTCGGGGAGGGGAGGTTCCTGCACCTTTTTCTGCTTGGACTTTTTGCGCTTTTGGGAATCTTTCTTGGACACCTTTTGTTTGCTGGGTTTTGCATCGTGCTGACTGTCGGCTTCGTGTGCCGGAGAGGGTGCTTCCTCTGCCACAGAAAGTTTTTTCCCGCATTCTGCGCAGAAGGCAGCATCCTCTTTAAGCAGGTCAGCGCCACAGTAAGGACAGAACTTCATTTGACTTCGCTCCTTTTGTCAGTAATAAAGAAAAATGGGCCTTCAACCGAAGACCCAGAAATTCACACTAGAATTATAACACATCCCGATTCAGCGGTCATCAGCAAAGACCTGCCATTTCGTTTGCGCACCTTTGCCATTCTGTTTACAGAATCGCCACGGATTCCGCAGTACACCTGTGGCATGTGAACAACAGGGACGGTAATGTGAGGGGGTATGATGTGTGACAAAGGTTTTTATCTGGTTTGGATGGACGCCATCAATGGGAGAAGGTGGCCTTTATGTCCAAATGGGAATTGTCTGTTGCTTGGGGCGACCCAGAAGATATTTCAGCTGATGTGGAGATACCAACTGCTGTTGACTTGGAGAATATTTGGAATGTTGCGTATATGAGTGTGAAAGATATCTGCGAAGAAGCAGGTCTGACGCAGAGTCAATTGGCGACCCGGTTCTGCATTCCCAATGCATACCATCGAAGATTGGTGTTTGGGTGTCAGCAAGCGTTCCGACTATGCTCGTCTGATAATGGCGGAATGGCTTGGGGCTCTGTAAGCATGACCTCTATTTCCCCTTTATCTGCAAAAATGTGTCCCTTCTTTGCCCTTGAGAAAATATTGTAGTATATGACAAGGCGGTATGGCGAAATAGAGAATATCATAAAATTATCGATGGGCTAACATTGCATTTTGACTAAAAATGATGTAAAATACGGATATCAAATGCTGAATCATTCAATGTTATCCCAAATTCAGCGCATTTTATAGCTTCAAGAAATAATCAATACATGGAATGTGTCTGACCCAAAAGTTCACATGACAAATCTTGGAAAACGTTTTTCGTCGATTTGTGATGTTTGCTGCTTCTTGGTGTACGATAAAATAAACTGAGAAAATTCAAATTTTTCCATAAAGACCGTTATTATTGGTATTTGATGGGCGGACTTGAGTATATTTTCACATTTGCTACCGAGAGAGTATTATTTACAGAGGGGTGTAAGCTATGCCATTGGGGGAAATTGCTAGGGATGTTTACAATAGTCTACCGCCGGGGACGGTACCGTTTATTGCGCAAACTCTTGTAAGCGCATTTATCACGGCGTTTTTCTCGTATAAATCTGATAAAAAGATCGTATTTGAGACCGCAAAGGCGACATACCTCTGTGGTCAGGTAGAAGAATTACGCAAAGAAGGCATGGTGTCTGAAACTGAGTTTTTAAAATGCAAAAATCTTACTCAGATCGCAAAACTTGCTGATAAAGCAAGAGACGAGCGGAAAGGCAGAACGAAGAATAATAAAACCAACGCAGGGAATACGAATTATGATTTTGATTGGTTTTGGCGTTTCTTTGAAAGAGCCGGTTATGCTAGCAATGAAGATATGCAAAAACTATGGGCATCTGTTTTGAATGCAGAAATAGATTATGGTGGACAGTTCTCATATAAGGCAATTGAGACGCTGTTTGTAATGGGTCCCCATGTTGCTAACGTATTTATGGAATATTCGGTTGTTTCGTTTACGACTCCATATGGTGAGTGCCTAGTTCCTGCTTCTGGTGAGTTGTATGAAAATTATGATGTTCGTCGTCCTGTGGTTGTTGAAGGGGAAAGTGATATTTTTTCGGCTCTTGCAGCCGCATATTCGATCACAAATGAAAGAACAATGTATCTTGATGAATACGGCCTTCTTTCTTCAATGTTGACTGTATGTACTTTTACTATCTCCCACGAGCCATTCTTTATTTCAAATGATTGCCATGCGATTGAACTCACGCTAAAGGAAAATTCAAAATTGGAGGAATTGACTATTGAGATAACTGGGCATCGTTTTACATCTGTAGCAAGACAGCTGTTTTGCGTTATCGATGAAAAGCCCTCTTTAGAATTTATTATTGACTTTGCTTTCCTCCTACAAAAGAGATATTCGGAATTAGAGGTTCATGTGTATGAAGTAGTCGAAATTGGTCAAGATGGTTCTCTATCTATAGAAGATGAAGTTGATTATCTTACTATTCCTGACTATATTGAAAAGTCGAAAATAGCAGAACTTTGGAATGTTGATTTGCGATAAACAGGAGCCAAACTAGGCTTTATTGTATGAAAAGAAATAAAATTCATGGCGCCATTAACTATGAGCAAAAAACTAGTTGCCTATTTCTCTGCCAGCGGTGTGACTGCCAAAGTCGCAGATATCTATGAGATTTGTCCTGAAGTGCCATACACCAAAGCGGATCTGAACTGGATGGACAAGAATGCCAGAAGCACTATCGAGATGAGCGACAAGACAATTCGTTCAGCAATCGCCAAGGGAAATGCTGAGCAGTATGATGTTATTTTCCGTGGCTTTCCCATTTGGTGGTATGTGGCACCGACTATTATCAACACTTTTCTTGAAAGCTATGACTTCGCTGGTAAGAAGATCATCCTGTTTGCCACCTCTGGCGGTAGCCAGTTCGGGAATACCGTTGCGGAGTTGAAGGGCAGTGTAAGTGAGTCCTGCGAGACTATTGAAGGAAAGCTACTCAATGGGAAGCAGACGGTTCCATCAATCTCTTCTTGGAAAGATACCTTAGACATCTGAGTACATCTATCCAAACTGAAGGATGTAACGGCCCGCTCTGCATTTTCCGGCATTGGAGGAGAATGTAAATCAGCATGAGGATGTGTATAAAGTCCTGTTGGCTTTGGAGGATATCGGTACTTGTCAGACCATAGCCGATGCACAGATGAAAAGCGAAAAGCAACTCCCCTTGGATGGATGATGTCCGTCCAAGGGGAGTTGTTTTTTGCTTGCGGAGAACGCTCTGGCCGTTGCAGGTGCTTAAAAATGTTCTCTATTTTGGGCATAGAGAATCACTAGGATCAGGGGGACTTCATTCTACCAGAGACCGGCAAGCCGTGTCTACTTTTTTATGCTCTTTTCAATTTGCGCAATTTATTATACCTTATCGGACTGGTAGGCAATGTCACCGCTTTCATAGCTGTCAGAGAGCAAGTGATCGGTTGGCGATACATAATCCCCTTTTTATGGGTCTATTGCGTAGTTCAGATGGAACAAGTCATTGATCGCATGGCGTATATTAGTGGTGTCCACGCTATAATAATTTAGCTGCATTGCGTAGAGTACATACTCCATGTACATTAAATCCAAAAGGGAGAGGCCGATAAATTCTTTATCCAAATTACCATGGGCATAGTTATTCCGTTGCGACGATAATCGCTTTCCCATCTCGGAGTATTTCAGCTCCTGATTGTTCCTGCTGTACAGATTTTTCCCGAATACGCCGATAATACCATCAAGTTCTTTCCCCGTGTGAATAATCTCTGACTCAAGGCTATCTGATTTTACTAACCGCTGTAAGAACTGATATAATCTGCGTTCTTTCCTGTTGCCTGCGCAATCCAATAACTTTTGAATCTCTGTATAGACAGCATCTTCTGCACTTATTGTTGCTGCACTCTTGGTGATTCCATCGGGAAAACAGCGCCGGAATTCCCATTCAAATGCAGCCATAATCATAATAAACCGAGACGCATCAATCGAGCGACCACCTCGATAGCTTTGCGGGAGGTGCCGGAGGTTAAGCTTTCCATTTGCAATATCGGTTAGGATTTTTCCCTCAGCTCCCGCCAAATATCTTTGTTTAATATATCTGCCAGATTTCAGCTTTTCACCCTCATCATCGCCGGATTCATTAAGTATATGTAAAGTTGCAAATGCCTCAAATTTCCCACCATCCGCAGGAGCGAACAACACTGTTTCAGGAAGGAACACATTTTTGCGATAGCACAGATATTGGAAAAATTGTTTTGCAACGCGCCAAAGCTTATAGATGAAATGATAATCATTCGTCGGCTCAAATTCAAACAACATGGCAGATTCCAGTGTGATTGGAGGTTCGTCAATCTTGGTACTAAGTATTCTGGAGATGCTGAATTCTACAGAAATTTGTCTATCATCGACGGTAAAATTCTGTGGAACCGTCGTAGTTTCATCAAAGCTTTGGGTGGTAACAGAGCAAACACCCGTAGAGACGAAATTCTCCACATCCATTGAGATTCCGATTCCCTGCGAAATTGGGTGAATACGGTTGATAACAGGGCATGAGAACGACATTCTAGCGATGCTGTCACGCGCGTATTTACAGTCTATGTACGCCACAACTGGTACAAACAGGACCGAATTGCGGCTGCTGATGTAATCACCTTGCTTTGTGATGAAAATAAAATCCGTATTGGTCTCACTGCAGTGCCCAGTAAGATATGGATCATCCATAGTCAACGGATCTTCCTTGATGTAAACGCCTTTTACTAATGGTGTCATTATCCATTCTGCCTGGATAGTATCCTTTGCGTCCGCAGGAGGAATCAACCTCAATTCGTTGCAATCAAATACGAACGTGAAGTCTATATCTTTGTACTTGCACTTTCCGGAGAATATCTTAAGTTCAGATGCCATGTTTTCATCCCCTCAACTTCTGTATTGTAAAAGCATTATACCTGATAATCTGCCTTTTTTCAACGGAATACATTTCTTGGTAGATGCAGAAATGAAGTAATCCGTATCATGCTTACATAGATGCAGCATATATGGCGCAACTTCTCAATTTAATGGTAGTTTGATAGCTACTACAGGATTGTTGCGGAATGCGCTGATTATAAAATGGTGGAACAATATATGTGATATTTTAAGATCAATCATTTCGGCGACTGGACCCCGACTCAAAAGCGGCTGGTCACGAAGCTGAAAGAGCTGACCGACGCTGAAAAGGCCTATGCGAAGCTGACGGCCACTGCCGAGGATCAGCAGAAGGCCAAGGATGTCATTGACAAGATCAGCAAGATTGGCAACGTCACCAAGGATTCCGAACAGGACATCAAGGATGCCCGGAAGGCTTACGATGCCCTGACGGACCTGCAAAAGCTGCTGGTTGACAACTACGAGACCCTGACTGCGGCAGAGACGAAGTTTGCTATGCTGGATACCCTTGGAAAGGTCAGCGAGCCTTACATCAGCACCGGCGAGTACATGGAGGAACTGGGTACTCCCAATGTCGGCGCTGTTGGCGGCGAATGGATGGTCATCGGCCTGGCCCGGTCCGGACGGACAGTCCCCGGCGTGGAGGATTACTACCAGAAGGCTGTGGAGTATGTGCAGCAAAGCATTGACCCCGACACCGGACGGCTCCACAAGGCCAAGTCCACGGACAATTCCCGAATGATCCTGGCCCTGACGGCTATCGGCAAGGATGTGACCAACGTTGGCGGCTACAACCTGCTGGCTGGCCTCAGTGACCTGGAGTTCGTCAAGTACCAGGGCAACAACGGTCCTATCTGGGCACTGCTGGCACTGGATTCCGGCAACTACCCCGTGCCCTCCGGCGGCACCACCACACGGCAGGCCCTCATTGACGAGATTTTGAGTGTGCAGACCTCCGACGGCGGCTGGGCCATCTCCGGGGACCGTGCCGACTCCGACATGACCGGCATGGCCCTGACGGCTCTTGCCCCCTACTGCAAGAAGGACCCGACTGTGAAGCAGGCCATCGACAAGGCCATTGCAAGGCTTTCCGAGATGCAGGACGATGACGGAGGATTCAGCACCACTTACGGCGACGGCAAGTATATTGCCACCAGTGAATCCACCGCACAGGTTCTCACCGCTCTGTCCGCTCTGGGCATCGATGGGGACACCGACTCCCGGTTCGTCAAGAACGGAAGCTCCGTGGTTGACGCACTGCTGCGGTACTATGTAAAGGGCGGCGGCTTCAAGCACATCATGGACGGCGAGATCGACGGCATGGGCACCGAGCAGTCGTACTACGCACTGACTGCCTACTACCGTTTCCTCTCCGGTAAGACGAACCTGTACGACATGACCGACATCATCGACATGGGCGGCGATGTGGTAACTGTGGAACCCACCGTTCCCGCTGCCACCGAACCTGCCCAGGCCAATACTCCCTGGTGGATCATTGTGGTCTGCATCTTTGGCGGCGTTGGCTGGGGTATCGTCATCGGCGTTGTCCTTGTTCCCAAGCTCAAGAAGAAAGATTGATTTGACCTCGCTGGGGGTGGGTTACGCCGCCCCCAGCAAAGAAAAATGCTGCATGTCCATTGGTGGCGGCAGCTCTGCCTGTGTGGCAGGAACCAATTAACTCAACGAAAGCCGGATCATCCCACGCTGCTCAGGATTCCCCCTCTGAGTTTGCCCAGCGACGGATGGCCGGTTTTTGTGTCAATGAGGTGGAACATGAAAAAGAAGAAAACCGCGAACCTGATTATGGTTCTGATTATCGCCGCCATCGCCATTGCCGGTGTGGTGACTGCGTTTATGCTGAAGACCAGTACCGGCGACGGTCTGGGCAGCCAGTATCAGATCCGGGAGCTGAAGGACAACGCCGTCATTACCCCCGGTCAGGAGGATCATGTCTGCACAATCACCATCGTCTGCGACACCATTCTGGACAACACCAATAATCTGAACGAGGAAAAGGCACCCTTTGTTCCCATAAACGGAACGATCCTCCCCAAGACGAAGGTCAGCTTTACGGAGGGGGATACGGTGTTCGAGGTGCTGAACAAGGTCTGTAAGGCCGCGGACATCCAGATCGAATACAGCTGGACGCCCATGTACAACAGCTACTATATCGAGGGCATCAACCACCTGTATGAGTTTGACGTGGGGCCGGAGTCCGGCTGGATGTACAAGGTGGACGAGTGGTTTCCCAACTACGGCTGCTCCGCCTACAAGCTGAAGGATGGGCAGGATATCGTCTGGTGCTACACCTGCAACGGCTACGGCGCGGACGTAGGCGAAGTGTGGATGGGGTAAACGGGTACATACACCCCGCCGCTTCTTCAGCTCCAACAGCTTCTATACCACCGCCGCCCACCGCATGAGCCGTCATGTGTTTGACGGTGCTATAATCGCGGAGGACGCCATTCATCTCTATAAAAAACAAGGAGGCAGCAACATGAAGAAATCTCGCATTGCCACGCTCCTGATATTTTTGTTGGTTATTCCGGTCACGCTGTACTTTGGCCTTCGGCTGACTGGCAGAGCCTACTATCTGACCAGCACTTTGGTCATTATTGAAATCATCATCCCGTTCCTGCTGGCCTTTGAAAGCCGCAGACCTCAGGCACGGGAGCTGGTGGTCATTGCCGTGCTCTCGGCTCTGGCTGTGGCCGCGCGGGTGGCCATACCGATTCCCAATTTCAAGGCGATCTTTGCCATCATTATGCTTTCGGGTATCGCCTTTGGCCCGGAGGCGGGCTTCCTGGTGGGCGCGGTATCTGCCTTTGCCAGCAACTTCTTTTATGGGCAGGGAGCCTATACCCCATGGCAGATGTTCGCCTACGGTGCGGGGGGAATGCTGGCGGGCTTTCTGTTCGCCAAGGGCAGGCTGCCGCAAAAGCGCTGGGTCATGGCCGTGTTCGGCTTTCTGGCCTGTGTCCTGTTCGTCGGCCCACTGTTGGACACCTGCACCGTGTTCCTGACCCTGCCTGTTATCAGCGCTCAAACGGCATGGCCGCTTTACATTTCCGGCTTCCCGGTGAATATCAGTCAGGGTGTCTGCACGGCTTTGACCATGGTGTTGTTTGGCCCCGCGCTGCTGGAGAAGCTGGATCGGGTGAAGCTGCAATACGGCATGACGGAGGACGGCAATGGGGTTTGAAACCTGCCATCCGGCGGTGAATTTCATCTTCTTTGCCGCCGCCATCTATGGGACTGTGAGTTTTATGCACCCGGTGTTTCTGGCAATAGTGTACGCCGGTGCCTTTGCCTACAGCGTCAAGCGCTGCGGCAAGCGGGCGGTGGCCTTCAACCTGTGCCTATTACCGCTGATTCTGGTATTCGCGCTGTGCTACAGCTCTTATCACCATTTCGGTGTCACAGTGCTGAGACAGAACTTCATCGGCAACAACCTGACGGTGGAAAGCTTCGTCTACGGTCTGGTGATCGGTCTGCGGTTTGCAACATTGTGCATGTGGCTGGAAGCTATATTCCGCGTGGTGACTTCGGACAAGGTGGTATACCTCTTTGGCAGGGTCAGCCCGAGGCTGTCGCTTTTCCTCACGATCCTGCTGCGGTTCATTCCCAGAGTCGGTCGGGAGGCGAGGAAAATCAATCTCGCCCAAAAGGGCATTGGCCGGGGCAGCAATCAAGGGAATGTAGTCCAAAGATTCATCAACTGTCTGCGGATATTCTCCATGCTGATAACCTGGATGATCTCGGCTTTAGCACTGGAATCCGATTCCATGCGTTCCCGGGGCAGCCTGCTCCGTGGCCGGACGGCTTTC
>OLNY01003126.1_pt1 | contig 10851 bp, 11 predicted proteins | sample 1671981 | NCBI WGS metagenome assembly OLNY01 (sample SAMEA3136632, study PRJEB25190) | human gut metagenome | biome: human gut; feature: human-associated habitat; material: faeces | place: Austria | collected 2013 | reverse complement strand
TACCCATAGAGGAATTTAATAATGAATTGTATTATGAAGCTCTAGAAAACCAGCTAATTATGGAATTGGCAGCCTATGATTTCATGGTTGTACAGATTTCATTGATGGTTGGTGCTACTGCAGAATCCGTTAAGGAGAGTAACTCATCCTCAAGTTCTGAATCCGAATCCTCAGAGTCAAGCCGAGGTTCAGGTGAGGTTAAACGAATACAAACAGGTCCAACTGAGGTAGAATTCTTCAACGATACTGACTCTGAATCTAAAACCTCATCCAATGTTATTAAAGCAATGCAACCAGGCGGAGTTATTGATATACTCAAACAAAACCTATGTATGCTTGCTGAAAGACTTTCCATCTATCTACCTATTTGCCGTACGGTGAAGAAGGTAGTAGTTCCCAAAGTAGTTAACCACCGGAGGCCAGGACCACTCGATGGCCCAGACCCAGGCTTCCTCGTAAAGAAGTAGGGTATGGCACGGAGGAAAAGAATTACAAAAGGAGTATGGGACAGATACAAGGCCATTGTAAATGACTTTGTTGAAGTGGATGCAGGAAAACAACCTCTAATCTGGTTAAAGAGATTTGACCAGATTCTGTCTTACGGTGAAGATGTTGGTAATAACTACGAACCGTATTTTCTGGATGGCTTAATTCAGTATAACTATATAAGAACATGGCCTTCATTAAAAGAGACCGTCTCGGGTGAACTGGACGGTATCAATATCGTGTTATACGTAACCAAAAGGTCACTGGAAGAGAATGGACATATAACCAAAGAGGGATATTGGAACTTTGACTGGGCTCAGGATAAGTTTGTAATCAATGGTAAAGTATATTCTCCAACCGGTGATACTCAGGTTGCTCAGGCACATGATGAGGCTTTGCTCTTTTTTGTTGTACTGAAGAGAGAAACTCCGGAGGAAACGAAAAGGATACTCTCCTATATGGAGAACATCGATAAGTACGTAGAGCTGACCAAATACATTCTTGAACTGAGTGAAATAAATCATTACGAGGATGAAACCACAGTGAAGACCAATACGACTTTCAAAGTGAAACCAAAATAAAAAAAAAATGGCCGAAGTAAAACAGAACGGTATAGTTGTCAGTCCGTCGACAGGTTCTGGTGATACTACTCTCCAAGTAAAAGCTGAAACCGCCAATCGCGGTAACCGTGTAGCTCAAACTGCAACCTTCGAAGTAGAAGGTACTGGTGTTGCTGTGAAGAAACGGTTCGTAGCAAGCCATCTCCCAGCAGCTGAGTTCATCCAGTTCGATAACAATAAGCCTGCGGTAGACAAGGGGGGTGGTCCTATTACCTTAACTGGTAAGTCCAACTCCGAGAAGATTACCTTCTCGAAAGGTAATGGAGATATAATCAGTGCCGACCTGACGGCAATCAAGTTCACTGCAAACGGAGCCGGAGCTACGAGCGGTACTGCTATATCGGGTGACCCGGGAGCAAAAGCAAAGTATAGCTTCAGCTTAACTCTGACTGCAGCAGAGAACGAAACCATCGAAGCCCGTACACAGCAGATTATTGCAACGGCAAACGGTGGTCAGAGGGCAACGGCCACTCTGAACCAGACAGCTGGTGACCCATTCATCGAAGTTACACCGACCTCCATCGATGTGCCTCAGGATGGTTCGGCAGTTCAGGTCACTGTGGACACCAACACTACCTTCACAGTTACTCCAAAAGCATAGGGCTAAGGAGTCTTGGTATAGCAGGGTGGGATATCTCTGCTATGCCCCTAAATTTAACCTTTAATGTATGGCAAAAATTACTATACCTTGGAATGATGGTTCCGGTGATAGCTTTTACATTGACTACACTGGGATAGAAGGAAGCTCTGAATCCCTTATAACTTCTGATACAAACCTAACCGGAGTAGAAAGAAGGAAAACTTTGGTATTCAGGACTACAACAGCAAATGTAGGTACTGCACAACAGGCGGAAGCTTACTTAACAGTAGTTCAAAGAACTGACAGCTTGATAGTTGCTATGTTCGAAGGTGTAGTATCTATCTACGATGACAAGAAGGCAGGTTACAAAATAGACGAAGCTCAGTACCTAAGGACACAGCTTGAGGGTTACATGAAAACTTCAGAAGACGAGAAAATACAATTAAAAGAGGAATAAGATATGGCAAAATTTTATGAGATTGGTAGTTCTCAGTTTACTGAGGTAACTCCAGCCGGTACTGAACAAATTCAGATATCAGCCACACAGAAAACTACTCTGCGGAAGATAGCTAATCTTTTCAAGGCTATGTCTGCAGCCTTAACAGGGTTCACCCCTCTCGGTAAAGGAGCTCCGAGTATAGATTCAAACTCCACCATACTTCAGGCATTCCAAGCTCTGTATCAGTTGGTGGGTTCTGCAAAAGTAAAGATACTTGGTAATAATGGGTCTACTCCTGGATTTGTATCCTGGTCGGGTACTACTTGTTATGGTATTCTGTTTGATACCGCCGGTGAACAAGTGTACATCAGGAACAGTTGGACAATAAGCAATCCTTCAGGGCAAACTGATGCTCAGTGGATAGCTGCTATAAAAGCCGGTAAGGCCATTAAATTTGGTGGCAGCGGAAGTATAGCTGACTTAAAAATATCGGGTTGGTCGGATATTACTAAGTATGGTGATGTCCAAGACCCTTACATTATTAATGGGGATACTCTGATAGATGCTTTGAGGAAGTTACAGTGGATGACTGGTAACAACACCATTAAGACCTTTGGTAATGCTTCTGGAGTAGGTATGATGTGGTGGGATGGGCATGCTCAAGCTGACTTATTCACGGCTTTCTACTTCGAAATAGAGAAACGTAAGTTGTATATCATTTTTAAAGATAACTTCTCTGAATTAGGTGCACAGGCTACCAATGACCAAATTATAAGCTACATTAGACTTAATGGATCTAGTATATACATAGATGATAATTACCAGGCTCCTATGACATATACCAATCTTTCTTCAGGGTCTTTAACTCTCAATGGTAGCTCAAGCGTTTGGTATACGGGTAGTACTAATCCAACGGTAACTGTCAATGGTGGTTCGTTTGGTAATAAAAGGCCTACGGCATGTTTTATATGCCCATATAATATAACTCCAAACTTTAAATCCTTATCAAATACAAATACAATATTACACCTTCATCCGACCCCCAGTACGAGTCCCATTTCAGGTTACAGGGTGTATACTCTGTATTGTCAGAAAGTAATACCTACAAGTCAAACTAGGATAGTCGACAATACTAGAAGTCACATTTTTATAAACTTAGATTTGTATAAATAAACTACATACCACATGAAAATCTCAAAACTTGGCTGGTTATATATCGGCCTGATTATTGTATCGGTAATAATTTTCTCCTGTATCTGGCGATGGCTGGATAATGGGCTGGTAGCATTCCTGCTCATCATATACCCGATAGCATATTTCATTGCTGGGTACTTTGCACATTATCTCAAGATAAAGCAAAAGGCTGACGCAAAGGAGAAATAGGCAATGTCTAGTATCCTAAAAGAACATTCCCATAAAACTAAGTTGGGCAAGTTCTTGCATACTCTGGTACATATCTTTTTGTATATTTGGCAATTACCACAAAACTTTGCCGGACTTATATACCGGATAGTTCTAAAAGGTGAGAAAAGAAGCCTTAAACAAAGAAACACTGCTTTCTATGTGGCTCCCACAATGAATGGCGGTGTAAGTTTAGGAAACTACATCTTCCTTTCAGAGAAGTCCGGATTAAAGGAGCCGGTATATGACCACGAGTTTGGTCATTGTATACAATCCCGAATTTTGGGTCCCTTATATCTACCAACGGTTGGCCTATGTAGTGGCTTGCACTGCTTGTTCCACAACAGTGCTAATAACTACTACGACTTCTGGACAGAAAAATGGGCAAACAAACTCGGGGGAGTAGAAGGATATGCGGGTGAGTTCCATTATCACAAGGATGGTGTAATCAGAACTGCATATACAGAACTGAAAGCTTTTTACGGTAAACATTTTTAACAAATGGCAAGGAAGGTTAATATCACACTTCCCAAAGTATCTGACCTTGTTCTTCAGGTAAAGCTCAATGGTGAATGGCAAAAGGTAGAATCCTTAGTCAGTAACCTTGGGCCAAGTATGCAGAGGGGATATGATAAAGCCGTGAGTAAATTCTCACGTAACCTCCTTGCAATCGTAAAGAAGTCACTAACTTTGGGAATACCACCAGTAGGTGGAGGAGTAACCTGGCAACCATTAGCTCCTTCAACTATAGAAAGGTATGGACAACATCCAATCTATAACCTGACTGGCCTGTATTCCAGGTCAGTTGGGTTGTTTAGATATAAGTCGAGGGTTCTAATTGGGTTGCCTATTGGAACCAGACGCTCTTCTCAGAAGAAGCTAACCATGAACCAACTATCCATTATGTTGGAATTCGGTTCCAATGATGGTAGGATTCCCCCCCGGCCCGTGTGGGCACCATCTCTCAAAGCCGCTGGTGGTAAGAATAAGCTCAATCAACTTATCCTAACGGAGATACGTAAAGAACTTCAAAAGTATGGTGTAAGACCCAATCAAGTAAAATGGTAAATTCTCAGGAAATTATAGAGAGGTCCATATACGTGGCCTTATTAAACATGGCTATAAAGTTGGGCTACACTATAAACCCAGAAGACTATCTTCCAACAAGTGAAGCGAATGCAAAACGCTTCCAGGAAGACCTAAAAAAGATTACCGATGATAAGGGTTTCTACGTCGGTATATTTGGAGTGGGTAATAACCATTCCCGAGGTATTAAAGAAACCCCTTGCATCGTAGTTGATTCAGAAGGATTTTATCCTGGAGATATCGGACTACCGAAACAGATAATCGAGAAAGAAGAGGGCATAGGCTACACTGCCACAGAAGTAGCCTTTGAAACCCTATCACAATACCTGAACATACGGCTGTGTGCACACTCTGCAGAACACATGAGATTGTTGCATCAAATTATGTTCTGGGCAATTCCCCAAAGAGGGTACCTAAAACCTTACGATGAACCCAAGTTCTTATTTACTGGAAACATATTCCTCCGGATAGTTAATTTTTATAACATGCCGGATTTGGATAATGGGTTGATGGAAAAGGTATACCAATTTGAAGTACAGGATTGCCTCTTAGAGGGCAACACTCCTCCAGAGGTAATTACTCCTATAAAAGATATTTCTGTACTTCTAGAGAATGCCGATTACACTCTGAAGGTTCCCAAAGAACCCGACCCCCCCTCTACCACCTATCAATAAAGGTTCATACTTTAAGGTTAGTGTGGGTGGCTTCTTTGAATATGCTAACTAATCAAAAGTATGACTAAAGAAGAGTTAAAAAACCCAATAACGGAAGTTGTTAGGAAAAACGACATGAGAAATCGTCATGGTAAAAACCTCCATATACTCCTGGGTATTTCGGATTATATAGATTCAAATATATCTTCTTATGATACCGATGGCAATGTAGTATTGAAAAGAGGTTCAAAACTGTTAGGTACTGATGAGAATGGTGATACTTATCTACTTATTGCCTTAAACCGTTATCCTAACGAAGACGGTAGTAATAAATATGCTACCGAGGTAGGTTCTACTAAAATATCTCTGACTCTGAATACCAGTGAGGAATCTAAATATGGTAACAAGGTTCAGGTAGATACTCCAAGGGGAGAAAAAACTCTGGTATATTCAGAGGGGGCCCCAAAAATAAAGAATTCAATTAACCTTAATCAATAACAATATGCCACAGACTCCAAGAGTTAGGTTCAACTTCAAGAACCTGAATGTACAATCGAGTGTGCCTCTGTTGGGCGTAATCAACATGGTAGCTCGTACTACCAAGGGCCCGTTCGAAGACCCTCAGGACCTGATTTCAAGCCCCTCACAGTTCGCTCACATCTTCGGTTCGGAAATAGTTCCGGATGGTTCGGTATCGAACATACTTAAAGCCCTTGAAATGGGTGCAAAAGTCCGGGTATCCCGAGTAGCTGGTAAGGGGGCTACTTACGGATGGGCAAAACCCATGACTGTAACTAGGTCAGAGGGACGGTCAGTACCTTCGGTAACTGTTCCTGAAGGGTCTTCCGTAATCTCTATAGTAATCTCCGACCCGAGTGGTGCTGAGAACAGCCTGACTATGCACATGGCTATCCGTACTAAGGAAGCAGGTTCCCCGGTATTGGATTATACGGGATTAAATCTCAACCGTCCTTTCTATCTGAAACTGAATATGTCCACGGAACCAACTCTCCGTGCAAGCATTATTCAGTACGGTGCAAGGGATGAAACCTCCAATGTACCCACTTATGACAGCATACTTAATGAAATGCTGTTCTTCTCGGCTGTATCTGCAAACACCACCGAGGGAGTAACTAACCCCTCTATCAACGTGAATACTCTCCAGAACTTCCTGGACAATGCTCCTAATATTACCTTCGAAGCCATTAAGGGTAAAGAAGGAGATGGACAGGGTACTATGAAGAGCCTGGCTACCGGTATCCAAACAATGGAAGATATTATATCTATTCTTCGTCAGTTCTCTAATTGGAACTCGATGATTACTATAGGTAAGATTACTTCCGGAACTGTAAGTGCCGATGAACCCAGTAATTCAAATGTATACATGGAATGCTCGGAGGGTAGTGCAGGTACAACTCCTACGGTTGGTGAGTGGCTTTCGGCTTACCAAGCTAGCAAAGCTTACTACGAAGCATACTCGGTAATCCTTTCCCATATCCATCAGCATCTGCCCGATGACTACACAAAAGTGTATATATCGGTAGGAACGGATGTTCACAATACGTTCGAGAACATGCTGTATGTGGAGGTACCGAAATATGCTCCGGGCACTCGTACACCAGCCACGGTAGCAGAGACTCTCTCTGCTCTGAAAACTCTAGTACAGGCTATAGGGGCAAAGAAGGAAGTAGCATACTTCGGCGGTGGTATCAAGTACTACAACGAAAACGGTTCTCTCCAGAAATGCGATGTACTTGGTTCGGTAGCCGGACTGGATGCAACATGTGCTTCTACCTACGGACCGTGGTACTCATTCTCCGGTATGAACCGTGGTGTAATAACCTCGGCACTCGGTCCGGTAATGAAGAACCTCGGAGGTCCTGCTGATGTAGATACTCTTAACGAGTTCGCTCAGTGGTACATGAACCTGTTCGTAATTAAGAACACCCGTACTCAGGGTCAGCGAACTATGCTTTGGCATGGTTTCACCTCTAATCCGGTGGATGATTCCGAGAAATTCATTTCCATTGTACGTCTCAACTTGTATCTGAAGAAGAATCTCCGGCCTATTCTGGAGAGCTACATCGAAGAGCCAAATACCTTCGAGTCGTGGAAAAGAATATACCACGAAGCAAAGGATATTCTGGACGACCTGCAAACCCGCAATGCCCTTACCTCATACGAGTGGCTGGGTGACCAGGATGCTCAGAGCTACGAAGACCTTCAGGTTAACAACGAGGCCGATGTCCGCCAGGGTAAGTACAAGGCTCAGCTGAAGTACAAAGAAGTTGTTCCAATGCAGGACATCGAAATGGATGTCATCATCGACATTGCTATGAATAAGAGCACCGGTGAAATATCCATCTCTGCCCAGTAAAACTAACCAATAAATAAGATAATACTATGGCAGGAGCTAAAGTAAAAAACCCGAGGAAGAAGTTTTTATGGCAAATCATATTTGTCAAGCATCCAATAAACGCATTCCTCTTTCAGAAGGTGGGTATTCCCGAAATAAGTATCGAACAGGTATCACACGGGGATGTAAACTACGATGTAAAAACAGGCGGCCGGGTATCGGTGGGAAACCTAACTGCTTCAAAGTTGGAAACAACTTCGGGCTCTGATACCTGGTTATGGGACTGGCTGATGTCGGTTCAGGATATGCTGCTCGGTGGAGGTTTAACCCCAAGTCAGTATAAGGAAACAGTACTCATCAACGAGTTGGCTGAGGATGGCGTATCTATCCTTAACTCTTGGACTTGTACCGGAGTATGGCCTTGTAAAGTAAATGGACAGGACTTAGACCGAATGAGTTCGGACAACACCCTGGAGGAACTTGAGTTCTCTGTAGATACTTGCGAGAAGCTGTAATAAGTTAATCACTAAGGGAGAGCTCTGCAATGAACTCTCCCTTTTTTCGTTATCAAAGATTATATTAATCGGAATACACTTAACAACTCAACAACATGGAAGACCAAACCCTTTACGGTAAGAAATTTACCTTCAAACTCCCCAGCGGTTACGAAGTAACCATAAGGGAACAGAATGGAGAGGATGATGACATCCTCTCAAACCCTGTAGATGCCAGAACATTTATGAACATATCTAAGTTCATTTCTGGTATCGTAACTGACACAGACATTACAGCAAATAGATTGCTGAGTGCAGAGGATGTACAGAAGATGCCCTCACTTGACCGGTATGCAATCATGTTGAACTCACGAATCTTCTCATTGGGCAAGATTCTTGATTTCAGTTATGATTGGGAAGGCCCAGCAGAGGGTCAGGTACGAACCATAGATTACGAAGTAGACCTTCAGGAAGAGTTTCTCTTCGACTACGGTACAATTCCAACTATGGAAGAGATGGAAGCAAAGCCCAATGCAATTCCTTTCTATCCGGTACCAAAGCAAAGCAAGGGTATTCAGATAACTACCAAAAGCGGTAAAGAGCTTTGCTTCGACCTACTCAGTGCAGAGGGTGAATCCTATGTAATGAATCTTCCAGCAAAGGAGAGAACGAAGAATCAGGAACTGGTTGCACGTAACCTCCAACTGAAGGTGGGAGAAAACTACGAGCCGGTAAAGAACTTCCGACTCTTTTCTTCTCAGGATATGATGGATATCCGTTCTGCAGTCAAAGGCATGGACCCCGTATTCAACGGTACTACTCAAATCGAGGACCCGGAAACGAAACAGAGAATCATGGTACCGGTAATGGCTGTGGATAATTTTTTCTACCCCAGGGAGAGCTAGAGGATGTATATTTATACATAATAAAGGCAAAGATTAGTATTGACTTTAATACTCTAGCAAAACTCCCCTGGCGGCGCAGGAAGAAATTTATAGAAGCCGCCTCCAATTATTATGAACAACTTGAAAAGGAGAGGGTCCATTCTTAGGGCCCTCTCTCTTTTGTTCGTTAAATCTGAAACTATATGGCTTTTACAAGTGGTAGTCCTTCTGCAGGACAACTCGAGATAGGCGTAGCTCTTGTCCTTCAGGATAGGTTTTCAAATCAGGCAAGAGAAGCCAGCTCGGTTATACGAGGTTTACATAGGGATGCCAAAAATGCTGTACAGGCTAACTTAACTGCAGTTCAGTCGTACGCTAACATGGCAAGTGGTGTAGCTAACTCAATTGTGTCAACGTTAACTACTACCATTGAGACTGGAGCAGACTTCATTGACATGATGACTACCGTGGGTGCTATCTCGGGAGCCACCGAAAACCAAATATCTGGGTTATCAGAAACAGCTCAGACATTAGGTTTAAGGACCATGTTCATGTCAAGGGATATAGCTTCAGGTATGAAATACTTGGCAATGGCCGGTAATGATGCAAATCAGATTCAGGAAATGATATCTGGTGCTGCTATGATGGCCAATGCTACCGGCATGGAATTGGGAGGTAAAGGAGGTACTGCCGACTTATTAACCAATATCATGAGGACCTTCAAACTTGAGGGTCAACAGGCTGCTGATATAGTTGGTGACCAGCTTACTAAAGCTGCCATGTCATCCAACGTATCAATGGCTGACTTAGCTGAGTCAATCAAATACTCGGCTGCATCGATGGTAACTCTGAAACAACAGTTACCACAAGTAGCTGCAATGATTGGTACCTTAGGTAATGCAGGTATACAAGGTTCCATGGCAGGTACTTCTATACGAAATATGGCTGACTACCTGACCCAGTCTATAACCAACCCTAACTTCAAAGGAGCTAAAGCCCTGGCAAAACTGGGACTGGGTAAACAGGACTTTGTAGATGCTAACGGAGACCTTCAGGACTTTGCTGTCATATTGGAAAAGATTGGTACAGCTACTCAGGGTTTATCTACTGTAGACCAGAATGCTGTATTCAAGAGTATCTTCGGTGTACGTGGTATGCGTGCAGCAGTTGCAATCATGCGGGATACCGAGGGTTACTTTGACCTGCTAAACAAGATACAAAACAATTCTGCCGGGTTTGCTGAAGAGGTAGTGGGAAAACGAATGGAAACTCTTGCAGGTAAGATTGATATTGTTCAGTCTGCTGCAGAGAACCTTATGACTACCTTTAGTGAGGCACTTGGTAAGAATCCTATAATAATGGGATTCCTCGATATGGTTGGTTGGGCAATATCTCAACTCCGAGATTTGATGGCAACTCCATTCGGACCATGGATAGCTGGATTTGCTGCTATTGCGGCTGTCGGGTTAAAGATAGGTTCTATCTGGATGGGACTAAGAGCTCGTTGGTTATTACTCAACGGAGACTCTCAGGTTTCATTCCGAACCATGGTAAGACTCATGATAGGGGGATGGAATCAAGCCACCATATCTGCTCAGGGTTATCTCAACATGGAGAGAGCTATCCTTGCTCAAAGGGAAGCTGGTATTGGGGCAAGTGCTGCAACCGTGGCTGCTATGGGAGGTATGCCTGTTTACTACTACAATGGCAACACTCCAGCAAAAATGGGAGCTAATGGTAGGTATTATGCAAATACTGGTAGAGGAGCTTCTGGATGGACTCCTGTACCGGCAGCTATGGTAACTACTACTAATGCAGGTAAGATGACCCGTAGTCTTATGGGAGGTGCTGG
>OLNY01003120.1_pt1 | contig 10864 bp, 14 predicted proteins | sample 1671981 | NCBI WGS metagenome assembly OLNY01 (sample SAMEA3136632, study PRJEB25190) | human gut metagenome | biome: human gut; feature: human-associated habitat; material: faeces | place: Austria | collected 2013 | reverse complement strand
TTTTTCGAATGGCTCCTGCGACTGGGCTTGAACCAGTGACCGTCCGATTAACAGTTAGAGAGTTTGATAGAATACCCCTTGGAACGATTGGGCAAAACGGCTTCATTCCAACGGTTTAACCTCACTTGAGGGTCACTTGACCCGCAAGTGAAGGTCAAATGGAAGTCTGAGAATGTCTGAGAATATGGAAGCAAGGAGGTAATCATGGCACGCAAAGCAAGAAACGGCATCGTCTACCCATACAAAGTCGAACGGAAAAAGAAGCTGGCCGATGGCACAATCAAGGCTTACCCCAGCTTCGAGTTCAAGATCGACGGGAAGACCTACAGCTGCAAGAAGTACGCCGACGCGAACCGGCGTCTGACCGAACTGCTCCAAGAGCGAGCCAAATTCGGCAGTACCAGCAACATGTCAGTCACGTTGGGCGCATATGCGGAACAATGGTTGGAACGACGGCAGAGGGATGCAGACCCGAAGACTTTCGCCAACTATCGAACCATCGTCCGCAAGCATCTACGCCCATACCATTCGCAGAAAATGTCGAACCTGAACGCCGCAGTCTGCGACCGCATCGTAAATGGCCTTACCGTCGCGAAGACCATCGACGGCAAGAAAATGCACGTGAAGGCCAGTCTCAGCCTCCGCCGCCAGACGCACACCACGTTGAACCAGATTTGCAATGCCGCCGTAGCGGATAGGATTCTTCCCACGAATCCGATGGGTGGCGTTCCCACTCCGAAGGACAAGGACATCAGTCTTGCCGACGAACGCAAGAACGAAGCCCACGAGCGTACCGCATTCACCGACGATGAAGCCAAACGCATCCTCCAAGCCGCCAACGAACTAGGCATACGGAACGGCGCGAGGGAATGGTTCAGACTATGCACCGGCATGCGCCCCGGCGAAATCTTGGGCGCATCACTCCAAGACCTCGAACTGACCACCACGGCAAACGGCATCCCCTACGGCGAATACACCGTCAACTGGAAACTGGAGGAGTTGAAGAAGGAGCACGGTTGCGGCGAACCAGACCGTAAAGGCGTGTACCCGTGCGGATACAAGCGTGGTGCCGCATGTCCGCAATGGAGGTGGCGTATTCCAGACGGCTTCGACATGATCGAGTTGCAAGGCCGCTGGTGTCTCACCCCGCCGAAATCGAAGCGTGGAAGGAAAGTGCCAATCATTCCCGCATTGGCGCAGACACTCGAAGCATACTTGGTGGATACCGCTGAAATACCGAACCCGCATGGACTCCTGTTCCGTCATGATGACGGCTCCCCTATCGAACCGGAAGAGGATATCGAACAGTTCCGCAAACTGTTGGAAGCGGCGGGAGTACCCAATGCGGAGCATAGGAGCCGTCACGAAACCCGTCATACCGTCGTTACCATCCTCATGTCAATGGGCGTGGATGTCGGACTGGTCGAGGAAATCGTGGGCCATTCCAGCCGTCTGATGGTCGAACACTACCGTCATGCCGGGTTGAAAGAACGGTTGGCCGCAATGGAAACGATGAACTCCGCATTAGACTTGAAGCAGATCGAACAGAAAGGTGTCGTAAATGCCGCATGAGCTTGATGTAGTTTCGTATAAGGAAGGATACGGTCGAGGATTCGATGAAGCATTGAGACTCGTAGAACGATATGGGTACGTACTCAACGCGCCCAGAATGGTGATAAACGGAGCTGGCTACGACGGCGGGCATCCAGAAGACGAGTTCCCGAAGAAAATAACCATCACCGAACAGCAGTTGGACATTGAAAAACATGCGGCTGTGCAATCTGTGGTGGATTGCATCAGGGAAAAGCATTGCAACATGTATCAGTGTCGCTATTACGACCAAATGGGCCAGCAAATAGACTTCGGCGATGGAGATAGAGCCAATCGAACCGCTGACTAGGAACAAGCCCGATGCAGAATAGGACGCCTTGGAAACGTTGCAATACTGCGGAAACCTGTAAGACGATTGCAGAATAGGACGCCCTAAAACACAGAAAAGCCCCTCCCACAGCACGGAAGCTAAGAGAGGGGCAATTCAGACTCGCGGTAGCATGTCATACAGTTTTTGAGTGTCCAATGTCACGCCATGCATTCGGCTGAAATCAGCCTCACCGCCGTGTATCCTGTCGGCCTTCACATCCTTCGTGAGCTCGCGCTTCCACTTCGTCCAAAAATCATCATGCTCTTTCTTGGTCATGATGATGATTCTACCGTGCGAAACACAAAAAGCCCCTCCCCCAGCGTAATCGCTGAGAGAGGGGCAAACTTGTACACAGGACGTACTAGTTGGGCATAGTATTCTTACACTTCTCCAACATCATGTTAGAGAAATGAAAGGTTTCTACTCGGAATACCGGGCCTTCAACTCGCTGACGCCAATCAAAGCGCCAACCAGCACGGCCAGAGCGTTCAACGTGGTCACGATCTGGTCAACGCATGGAAGGTTCCATGCTGGGCCTACCACATGCACGAACACGGCCAAAGCGGGCAACGCGATAAGCGCCAACCACTTCAGCACCTTGTACGCTTCGTCCGGCAGGATGTAGTTGTTTTCCTCGCCAGTTTCTTCCTGCGGCTTTTCGCCGTCATTCTGAGTCTCCTTGACTTCATCGACCATAGTTACTCCAATCACCAGTAGAGGGTTTCGCCCGGATAGATCAACGCCGGATTGCCGGAACGATACCCGTGGATGCTGTACATGTTGACCCCGTAATATGCGGCGATGCCGCCGAGGGTGTCGCCGGAACGAACCACGTACCGTCCACCGGTGGCGACCGTGCCCGTGCCGGTGCGACGGCAGACGGTCTCGCCAGCGTAGATGACGTTCGGATTACCCGAACGGTACCCCGTCCACTGGTTCCACGAACCACCATTGCTAGCTGCGATGGAACTCAACGTGTCACCGGACTTGACGGTCACGCACAGGCTGCCGCAGTTCACCGCAGTGGACGCGCCACCAGAGCCGCCGAGACGCTGGTTAACTATCGCCATCACCGTGTCATAGGCACCGCCAAGAGCCTGACGACGCTCATTGCCGTTGCCGTACACGCCGCGAATGACCTTCGTGGCCATGTCATTGTAGTCCGGCGTGGCAGTGACCTGCGGCCTGACCGGATCATGTCTCACCTCGGCATGGGTCTTACCCCTATCGCCGTTCGCGATCTTCTGCCAAGCGTCACGCTCACCGAAGAACAGGTTCAAATCCAACGGGCCGACACCGTTCAGATAGCCGGTGGACGCATACTGCACCATGCCCTCGCCCTTGCTACCAGCATTCCACGGAGTGGACTGCCAGCCGGTCGCGTTCATGGAAGCGTACTGAGCCTTCCACAGCATGCAATGGGCGCGCACGTCGGACGGAATCTGATACACGGCACTGTCCTGCACGTACACGATGGGCCAAACCTTGGTACGCGAATACACCTGGTTGACCCACTGGCGCACCCAGTCGCCGTTGCCCCAAGCTGCGTTGCCGTTGGACTCCCAGTCCAACGCGAGCACGCACTGGCCCACATAACCGTTGAACTGATTCAGGTAATGGTTCACCTCGGCGGTGACGTTGCCGTCCGCGTAATGGTAGCCGCCGCAAGCCTTGCCGGTCTGACGTGCCCAATCGGTCTGGCTGCGCCAAGACGGGTTCACGTAGCCGCCACCCTCCGTGATCTTAACGATGGCCGCGTCGGCGTCCACCACGCGCGTCACGTCTGCACTCTGCCAGCCGGAAACGTCGATGATGTTCATGTTCGCGCTGGCGACCGGCGCGACGGCGACGCACAGCACCGCAGCCAACGCGGTCAGCGGCTTGCCGATATGCCGACGCAGACGCTTGTGCTTCGGCTTGCCTTTGTTGTTGAGGATGCCCACATCCTCTCCTTCCCGCCCCCAAGTCAAGGGGCAATAGAAAAGCCATCCCGAAGTGGGATGGCTTTAAAAACTGATGCGAAAATCAACGCAAGTGCGCGTTGAGCAGCGCGACCGTCATATCTTCCGTGACGCGCAGTTTCGCGGTCGTCACGCTGTTGGCCGCGAGCTTGTCGGCTGTGACCGCAAGAGCGGTGATGTGCCGCGCCTGCACGCTGTTCGCAACCAATTTGCCGGACGTAACCGCGTCAGCCACCAGCTTGTCCGTGGTGACAGCGCCAGCCGGAGAGCCTGACTTCTGATGCGCGCCATGATTGAACACGAGGACGAGCGCGAGGAGCAGCAGGCATGCGCCGCCTGCGATGGCTAGATGCGTCATTGCCTGTCCTCCAAGTATTTTTCGGCGGCAGCGATTATCCAGCATTGCGCGTCCAATTTCTCAAGCTTCGACAGCTCGTAGCTGACGGCCTCGCTGTGGTCGGTGTCCTTGTCGCCGTAGATCAGGCTGATGATCGTGTTTTTGATCGTGTCCCGGCATAGCTCGTCCAAACGTCCGTCGAATTTCTCGGTACGCTCGCCGAGCTGTCGGGTCTTGGCGAAATGCTGCGAGAGCGGACTGTCATAGGGCAGGCGTTCCGGCCGCACGTGCGCGTACAATCCGGTTGCAAGCGCGTCCAACGCGCCCGGCCAGACTTTCAATCCGAGCGTGATGAGGGCGCACGCGCCACCCACACCCCCGAAACCGGCTAGAAAATTCTGCAGCACATTACATCTCCTTGAAATCGTTTAATCTTTTGGCATGGTGTCGCCATCGAAATAATTGCCCGGCAATCCCAACGAGACGAGCTGCTGCCACTGGTCTTGAGGCACGCACAAGCCTTTGCTCAGATTGACCGTGCAATTGTTCAGACCGACGAGAATGCCGTGAGTGGTGCTGGCGGCGGTGAAGACGTAATCCACGCGACCATTCGAAGTGACCAGCCCACTATCGCTGCCATTGGTGGTGAGACGCAAGCGCGGATTGTCGCCACTCGTGGACAGCATGTAACAGACGACGCTCACATGGTATTTCACGCCCGCCGTCAACCCCGTGAAGGTGATGTCCGATGGTGTCGTGTTCGTCGTCTTGACGCTCACACCGTCTTTCGGCATGACGCAGTGATTAACGATGGGAGTCATGCCACCACCCCCAAAGGGGTTAGGCGCGTGGCATCGTATCCCCGGTGAAATATTCGATGCTGTCGAGCAGGGTCTTGTTCGCCTGGTATTCGTCCCACGTGCAGAGGAGTATATTTGTCACGGTGACGGTCGGACTGCCTGACTTGACGGAATAATTCACTGATAGCGGACTGGAATTGTCGACGTACGTCATGTAGCTGACACGTTGGCGTGCGCTGAATTCGCCCTGTGTTCCGATAATCGAGACAGTGCCGCCTGTGACGTTCATATCGAAACTGACCCAATATGTCATATATCTCACGCTCGGAACGGTCGTGAGATGCACCCAATTGTTGGCTCTCAAGGTGATGGTCGAGGTTGGGCTCGGGCATAGGTTCGTGATTATCATCGGACATCACCCGCCCGACGGACGCTCCTATGCGCGTGGCATCGTGTCGCCGGAGAAGAAGCCCGGAAGCCCCCCCCCCACGGCTTTATCGTAAGTGTCGGCCAATTCCAAAATCGGATTGGCGATATTCGCGGCACTGCCGTTCGGATAGAATTCGACACGTATCCGGCCACTGCCGGTGGAGTTGAATCGCAGGAGCAAATTGTTCGCATTCTGGGAGACGGTGGCATAAGCGATAGGCTTGGTGTCGCTTGACTCGAGACTGTACACCGTGAGCGGCTTCGGATTTTTGTCGTGTTCCGTCCAGAGGAAGCAGGCGAATACGAGTGCCGCGTTTTTCGGCACGGTGAGATTGAAACCATAACCGCCATTGTTGCCATAGATGTTCAGCTGCTTGGTGTCGGCGTTATATGATGCCTTCACTTCACCGGAAATGTTTACGTCGGCGAATGGGCCGGTGAAATTCGGATTGGTGAAATAGTTAATCCTCTGCATGCGTATCCCCCTTCACGCTTTCGAGCACGTCGGCGGGAATCAATTTCATGGCCGCGTTGAGCTGACTGGTCAGGATTGCGATTTGCTTGTTGAGAGTGCCGATCTGTTGCGAGAGCTGGTCGATGACCTCGTTCGCGTCGGCTGGAATCTGAGCCAAAATAGTCTCCTTAAATACGAAACCCCCGCAATCCGCGTGGATTGCAGGGGTTGAAAAAACTGGAATGCTGGATTAGTCTGCGGCGGTCATCGTGTCGATACGCGTCACGCCCTTAAGCTCGTCCAAGGTGAGCGTGCGGGTAACGTGAGTGACAATATCCTCCAACAAGACACTCTGGCCAGTATCATCAAACGTTGCACGCACGCCACGCGAATCATCCTGCCAAACCTCACCAGCATCCTGAGCAAACGTGAACCGCAAGCCCAAACGATACAGTTCAGCCTTCAAACTCTCCTTCGGCGGGCGCAAATCCAAAACGCCAGACGCAGACGCAGTAGTAGTTTCGGCATTATCAGCCATAATCAATCTCCAATCATCAAAATCAAATAGTGAACATCATGAACACGGAAACCCACCAGGCGACGGATTGCTGTCGAGTGCCGACGTGGAGGTGACCGCGCAGGTACACGCCGTCGCCGTTGATGTCCGGGTCCACGGTGCTGGGGACCGTGTTTCCGGGAACGAACGCGCCGCCATACTGGCCGTTGTTGAAGATGCAGGGCACGTTCAGGCCGATTTTCGGGGTGAATCCTTCCTTGAACCAGCCGATGTCGAGGTAGTCGCCTGCGTTGAGCGTGACGCTCTTTTTGTCGGAACGCTGCAATTCCAACTGCATGTAACAAGTGTTGCCGATCACGGTCATGTGACTGCGGTAATCCTTGCCGCTATCACCCGCGTAAGCAGTCCAACCCGACGAAGGAACGAACCAGTCGCTCAAATCCGTGTACACGACAGGGTCGATACGCGAACCATTCACGTAAATACCCAAGCCGCCGATATGTTTCGACCAACCATCCTCACCGTTGATGTCCACACGGCCAGCATTCATCTGAATACGTGAAGCGCCGGAATTGAAACGGACGACCGACAATTCACTATTCGACGGGTCAATACCAATGTTCAAACGCCGGTAAGCGCCAGGGTCGTTCTGACCCGACGGGTTGAAACCATGCGACTGTCCCTGCGTATACCATGCGACACCATTCGCGTCATAGCATTTCAGTAGACCATACACACTGCCGTCACTGGCCGTCGTATTGTTCAATACCAATCGTGGGCCTGACAATGCGGTCTGGAACCTGCCGGAAAGCAGATTGTCGGTACCGTTCAAATGGATGGTGCGATTGTTCGACTTGTCGTAGAAGTCCAAAGCTCCACCGGACAGTTTGAAACCGGTATTAGCTGCGGAACTCGACTGAATCGTGCCACCAGTAATCGTTCCACCGGTGATCGTGCCACCCTCCAACGTGGCGGCGGTTATCTTACCGTTCGTCAGTAAAGCGCCATTCATCTGAATGGTGCCGTCAGACTTCAACGTGAACTTCGCGTTACCATTCCCGTCGTAGGCGACGAGACCACCGGAAGTGAGCTTCAACCCACGGTTGGCAGTACTGGAAGTCTGAATGGTGGAACCGGTCACGGTCACGCCACTCAAATCCGACCCCGACTGGATACTGCCCTTCAACGACAGCACGCCGGATTTAGCATCATACGAGAGTTTGTCTCCCACGTAGAAGCCGGAAGAGTTCAGTTTCGTCTTCCCGTCAGGAGACGTGAACGCGCTACCAGTAATCACAGCGCCGGACACCGTGCCGCCAGTGATCGTCGAACCCGTCACGGTGCCACTGAACGTCGCACTGCCGGACGCGGCATTCAACGTGACAGTGGCCTTGCCCTGCGTGTTCCGCAACACCAAGCCGCTATCGTTCAGCAACATGCGCGAGTTCGCGGTACGGAACTCGCTACCCACAATCGACGTGCCGCTGATCGTGGAGCCGGACAGTATCTCACCGCACATGGCGACCGTGCCGGACTGAGAATCCAGTACGAACGACTCATCATCAGCCAAATCCACAGTCACCAGCACGGACGGACTATTGTTCGGTTCGCCCTGCCAATATGTGTAATACGCCTGACGTTTCCTACCGGATTTCGCCTTGGCGACGATACCAGCATCATTGATGACCATCCGCCCATCGGACGTGCGGAACACGCCACCCTGAATCGTCTTGCCATACAATGCGTCGGCCTTGATGTTCTGACCGGTCACACTATTGGCGGCAAGCTCACCGGCCTGAATCTGATGCGCCTTCAAAAGCGCGACGGTCATATCCTCAGTGACCTTGAGCTTCGCCGTGGTCACCGAATTGGCGAGAATCTTATCCGACGTGACAGCGTTCGTCACAATCTTGTCAGAAGTCACCGCGTTGGCGGCGATCTTTCCTGAATTGATGGCGTTGGCTATGATATTGTCTGATGTGACCGCGTTAGCCGCTATATCCCCCGCCTGAATCTGATGAGCCTTCAGGAGAGCCACCATCATATCCTCAGTGACGCGGAGTTTGGCCGTGGTCACGGAATTGGCTGCAATCTTGTCGGACGTGATGGACAGTGCGACGATATTGCGCGCCTGCACGCTGTCCGCAGCGAGCTTGCCAGCGGTCACCGCGTCGGCGACCAGCTTTTCGGTCGTGACCGAATTGGCTGCGAGCTTGTCAACGGTGATGGCATTGGCCTTGACCTTCTCGGCGGTCACTGAGTCGGCGGCGAGATGCTTCGCGGCCACCGTGCCAGCAGCGAGGATGTTGTTCGCCACGAGGTCGAATGGCTCGAATCTCGTACCGTCCCACGTCAGGACTTCCACCACACGATCGGACAAGGGCACCAAGACGCTCGGACTGTTGTTCGGCGCGCCCGTCCAGTACGTATAAAAATCGGCCAGCATGGACGGCGAATTGTTCTTCTCACCCTTCCACCTCGTCCAATATTTCTGCGTGCGCCACCACATGTCCCCCGGCTTCAAGCCATCATGATTCGGCTCGTCGGGGCCACGGTAGATGAGGTTCTTACCATCAGCAGTGGTCTGCGCCTTCTGAGCGGCGGCCTGAGCCTGATTAGCCTGAGAAGCCGCATTGGCCGCAGCCGTCTGCGCCTTGTCAGCGGTGGATTGAGCGGTCTTGGCCGCATCATTCGCCTTGACAGCCGCATTCGCGGCGTCAGTAGCGGCCTTGTCGGTCACAGCCACCCAAGCCGACCCATTCCACCTTTTCGGCGTGTTCGCGCCATTCGTGGTGTCAATCCACAAGGTCGAAGCCTTGCGCATCGACGTGGCCGGCGCCGTGCTCTGAATCAGCACGTCGGCCTTGCCATTGGCCACGCCAGCGGCGGCAGCTGCTGGCCGGGCTGCAGGAGGAGCTGGCCGAATCCGCGCCCGACTGCGCCACGCTGGACGCCTTGATCGCCCAATTCGGCACCCCGGATGAAAACGCACAGGAGCTGCTGAGCAGCATCTCCCCGGAGCAGCTGCAGACCTACCAGAAACAATACCGCCGGCGCTGCATTCTGGCTGCGGCGCTGGCCATCCTGCTCATCTGCTGCGCCGCGCTGGCCTATTGCCAGAGGATGATGCAGTCATCCATTGCCTACGCGACCGAGCACATCACGATCCTGCCGACGACCGACCTGTCCGAGACCGCCCCGGAGCAAAAGACGCCCGAACCTGACCCGGAACCGGCACCCGACGCCGACGGCAAGCAGCTTCCGCTCCAGACCCTGACGCCGCAGCTGCAGACCCTGTATGAGTCGTTTACGGCAGGACGAGCAGAACCGATCGACGAGACAAAACCGATCTATTTCTTCGCCGATGACTTCGACGGCGATGAAGTGGAGGATCTTCTGGTCCTGTTCGAGACGAAGCAGGAGGACCCCGATGCGCGGGACGCAAACGTGAGCATCGTTTCCGGCGACAGCCACGGGGGCAACACGATCACACTGGCAGCCGGACACGGCTGGCCCATTTCCGACACCGTGACGCCGTATCTGATCGACCGGACCGTCTATGTGACCCTGACTGAAGCAGACGGGACCCTGCACCCCTATAGCCTGACGATCCATCGGACGGAGTCCGGCATGGATTATACCGTCTGCTCGGACGAGAACGTCCGGTAAACAGCACAATACCGCACCTCGCGCCCGGCATGACCGGAGAAAGGATGGGAACTGACATGCGCGCCAAAAAGCTTGTGATCCTGCTTGCTGTCCTCCTGGTGGTGGGGCTGGGCCTGTTCGGCTGGTTCCGGCCGAGGGAGGTCGTGCTGCCGGAAAATTGCCGTCTGCGAGTTACCATAGACAGTTTCAGCGATGACCGTATCTTTGTGGAGGATCCGGAGAAGAAAGCGGAGCTGCTGGAGCTTCTGTCGGAGCTCCGCGTCCGGCGGTATTTCAAACAGCCAGAAAGCGATTTCCCGCCCGGCTTGACCCTGCGCGTCGGAGAGTACGCGAGAGTAGAGGTATTCGATCCGTCGAATGGGATCGTCGCCTATTATACCGTCTCTCTGATCCAGCCGCCCCTCGGCACCTTCACCAACCTTTCCACCCAGACCCGCTGGCGCCTGCAGGACAACGAAGCCGTCGTAGTTGTCGTACTGCTGCGCGATCAGTTCCGCGATGCGGTTCCACTCGTGCACGGTCATATTGGAGGAATCCAGCAGCGGCGAAAGCTCCATAAAATCCCACGCGGGCATTTCAGGCGAATGAAGGTCTGAAATGGCGTCGAGCGCATTGCGGAAATAACCCGAGCGCGGCGCGTAGCCGTTTTCGCTGCGCGTCATGCCGATCGTGCCGCCGGTATAGATCATGAGAACGTGTTTCATCAATCTCTCCTGATAATTTTATTTTTTATACGGGGTATGGTCGAGCGGCAGGCTGCGCCGGCGCTCGCCGTC
>OLNY01003119.1_pt1 | contig 10864 bp, 8 predicted proteins | sample 1671981 | NCBI WGS metagenome assembly OLNY01 (sample SAMEA3136632, study PRJEB25190) | human gut metagenome | biome: human gut; feature: human-associated habitat; material: faeces | place: Austria | collected 2013 | reverse complement strand
AATGAAGGCTTCACCGGAACTGATGCCGACCAAGGAGCAGAGAGAATATATTTACAAAGCACTTAATGACATTCCGGGAATCAGTGCAGTTAAACCCAAGGCAGCATTTTATATTTTTCCTAAGATTGATACAAAGAAGTTTAATATATATGATGATGAGAAGTTTGCACTTGACCTTCTGCGTGAGAAGAAGATTCTCATAATTCACGGTGCTGGATTTAACTGGGGAGAGCCGGATCATTTCAGGGTTGTATATCTTCCAAGAATTGAAGTTCTTAAAGATGCAGTAGATAAGATGGAAGACTTTTTAAAGACTTATAAGCAAAGATAATACAGATTTTAATATGCTGTAAAAACATATTTATTTTAATAGAACATCAAACAAAGATAGATTATTCAATGCCATATAGAATTTTAGAATATGAGGTTGCAATAATAAAAAGTGCAATAGATATTGAAATGATAAAAAACAAAAAAAGCAAATTACCACTAATTATACCAATAGTACTATATACAGGAAAAAAGAAATGGAATGCAAATAGATATTTAGAAGAGTGCCAAGAAAAAATAGATGGAATGAATATAAAATTTGGAAACTATAATTTAGTTGATATAAATGAATTTTCAGAAGAAGAATTATTGGAGGATGATACATTAATATCCAAAATGATGCTAATAGAGAAAACAAAAGATACAGAAGATATGATAAAAATATTAGAAAAAGTAATAGATAATATAAAAGATGAAGACAAAGAAACACTAAAAAGGATAATAAAAATGATTATTGAGAAAAAAATAGGACAATATAAAGCAAAGAAATTATTGGATAAAATTGAAGGAGGTAATGAAGAAATGTTAGCAGTACTTGAAATGATAGAAAAGGAAAATCAAATGTATATTAATAGAGGAAGAGCACAAGGAAAAAGAGAAGAAAAGAAGAAAATCTTAGAAATTGCAAAAAGATTGTTACAAAAAGATATTTCAAAAGAAGAAATATCAGAGATAACAGGTTTAAAAACTAAAGAAATAGAAAAAATAATGATTAATAAAAATTAAATAACTGTAAAAACATACCAGGAAATTTTTTAACAATTATGTTGAAAAATTTCTTTTTTATTTATATAATTTATTATGACAATATATTAATAAAAGGAAGGAAAAAGTTTGAAAAATAATTGTAAAATACAATATTTTCATGCAAATTTTATGCCTTGAAAGAAAGGAATGATTGTAAATATGAAAAAAGCAAAATATATAAGCTTTATACTTATATTAATATTATTGATAAACATAGCTTTACCAATAATTTCAGAAGCAAATAATATTATCAAGAATGAAGTAAATGAAACAGAAGCTGTTAATAATACTAAAACAGTTGAAAATGAAATAATAGAGAATAGTAATATTAGTAATACAATATCAGAAAATAATGTGATAGAAAATATAGAAAAAGAAAATACAGTATACGAAAATAAAATAGAAAATAACATATCTGATAGTAATAGTATAAAAGAGGAAGCAGAAGAAGTAGAAAATTCTAATAAATCAAAAGAACAGGAAACAACTAATATTTTAGTCGAAAACAAAAAGAATAGTACAGAAAAAAATACAAAAGATGAAATATCAATGCAAAATGAAGAAAATGGAATAGCAGTATTTAGTGAAAAAACGACAGAATTAGGTGTTAAGTACTCTTCACATGTACAAGACTATGGATGGGAAACAAAATGGAAACAAAATGGAGAACGAAGTGGAACAACAGGACAAAATAAAAAAATAGAAGCAATGAAAATTGAATTAACAAACAACTCGAATAAATTACATATTAAATATCAAACATATGCACAAGGAATTGGATGGCAAAATATCATTTCAGATGGAAAAGAAGCAGGAACAACAGGTAGAAATTTAAGGATGGAAGCAATAAAAATTTGGTTAGAAGGAACTGAAGAATATTCTGTAATGTATAGGACACATATTCAAGACTTTGGATGGCAAGATTGGTCTTATGATGGTGATATATCAGGTAATTTAGGAGACAACAAAAAAATAGAAGCTATAGAAATAAAAATAGTATCTAAAAAAAGCAAAGATTTCTCAATAACATATACAACACATGTACAAGATTATGGTTGGCAAAAAGAAAGTCAAGAATATGATATATCAGGAACAACAGGACAGAATAAAAAAGTAGAAGCATTAAAGATAAATTTAAAAAATGCACCATCAGGTGTGTATGTTAGATATAAAGCATATGTAGAAAATAATGGATGGCAATCTTGGAAAACGGCAAATGCAGAAGCTGGTTCAACAGGAAAAAACTTGAAACTATTAGGACTTAGAATTGAGTTACAAGGAACTACAGAATATTCAGTGTATTATAGAACTCATATACAAGATAGAGGATGGACAGACTGGAAAAAGAATAGTGCAGTAGCAGGGGATATTAGTTTAGAGAAAAAGATAGAAGCGATTCAAGTAAAAATAGTAAAAGAAAAAAATACAGTGTCAACTGAATTTGGAGTAGAGTATTATACATGTTTACAAGGAAGCTCAAGTAATGAAAATAAAATAGAAAGCAATGGAGAAATATCAGGAACAGTAGGAGAAAATAGAAAGGTAGAGGCACTTCAAGTTGAACTAAAAAATGCTCCATCAACATCAGCACATATAAAATATAAAGCACATGTAGAAAATTATGGATGGATGGACTGGGTAAAAGATGGACAAATTGCTGGAGTAATGAACAAAGGGTTAAAAATTGAAGCAATAAAAGTAGAACTAGAAGGATTAGATAATTATACAGTTGAATATAAAGCACATGTACAAGATTATGGATGGACAGACTGGTACATAGATGGAGAGACAGCTGGAACAACAGGAAAAAACAAGAAAATAGAAGCAATTCAAATTAGAATAGTTCCTAAATATAAAAGATATTTTAAAGGAATAGATGTATCATATTGGCAAGGACAAATAGACTTTGATAAATTAAAAGCGTCTGGACAAGTTGATTTTATGATTACAAGAATTGGATGGTACAAAGAATCCAAAAAAGAACTAAATGTTGATACACAATTTGAAAGAAATTATAAAGAAGCAAAAAGAAAAAACATACCATTAGGAGCATATTTTTACTCTTATGCAACATCTATTGATGAAGTAAAAAGAGAGGCTAATTCAGTTGTGGATTATTTAAAACGTACTAAACAAACAGATTTTGAATTACCAATATTTTTTGATATTGAAGATGGTAGTCAAATAAGTTTAGGAAAAGATGTAATTACTCAAATGAGTATTGAATTTTGTGAAATATTAAAAAAGGCAGGATTTAATAAGGTTGGAGTATATTCATACTCATATTGGTTAGAAAATTATATGTATATATCAAAATTGCCAAAAGATTACTCTATATGGGTAGCGAATTATGGTAAAAATGATAGTGGAGAGTTACCTGATAATATATTTAAGTATGCAGATACATATGATATTTGGCAATATAGTTCAAGTGGAAGAGTTAATGGGATTAATGGTAATGTTGATATGAATATTTGTTATAAAAAATATTTTTAAATACTAAAATTTTAATTTTTAAAAATTGTTTATATGTAGTTATTAAGGCTTTTTTACCTCGAATATATTATAAAAAAATTTGGTTCCCCTTATTAAGGATATCCACCAATTTTTTTATAATATATTCGAGGTAGGAACTTAACAAAAAAATTTGGTTTTCCTTTTTAAGGATATCTACCAATTTTTTTTTATAATATATTCGAGGTAGAAACTTAACAAAATAATAAAAAATGAATTTTTTAGAATTATTTAAATTTTATAATTGAAAGTGAAAATTAAGGGAGAAAAAGAAGAAAAATATGAAAAGCAAAAAAATAGATGAATTAGATGCAATAACAATTTTATTATTTTTAGCAAATCTGTTTTTATATGAAATAGGTTTCTGCAATTTAAAGACAATAGTAGAGAATGGAAGTTATAATTTTTCATTATTTAGAATTATTGTATATACAACAATAATAGTGTTGTATATTATATTTTATAAAAAAATTTCAGAAGAAGCAAAGCGAATTTTGCCAAAAAAGAAAAAGATGATAATTACATATATGATAATTATTTTGCTATGTGATATATACTTGTATTTTAAAATTCAACATATATACCAATTTATATTAATAATAATGGCAGAAATAAATGGATTATTATTTTTATTATATGTTTCAAAAGATTATGTAAAAAATATAATTATTACAGCAATGGCGGCAGGGAGTATTTTTTCTATAGCAACAGATGCATTTCATAATATTGATGAGAAAAAACACTTTGTTTCAGCATTAAATATTAGTGTTGGAAATTTTAATTATATAAATGAAGCATTAACAGATACAACATTTAATAATATACAATTTAATACACCAATGATAGATGTTGCAATGGAATATTTTGATAAAAAATGTGATTTTAATCTTGAAAGAATACCACAAGATGAAAGCATTTTTTCGACGCCAGCAAATTATAATTTTATTGTATATTTGCCAAGTAGTATAGGAATGTGTTTGGCAAGATTTTTAGGCGGTAGTTTTGCTGATGTATTTATAGCAGGAAGAATGGCTAGTATATTAGTATATACAATAATGCTGATCATTATGTTTAAATTATTACCATTTAAAAAGAATTTGTTTTATGTTATATATATGATGCCAATGGTACTTACACTTGCATCATCGTATTCTGCAGATACAATGACATTAGGATTTGTAGGAATTTTTATAGCATATATTTTTAAGATATCTAAAGAAGAAATAAATTTAAAGAAATTTCTAATAGCAGTAGTTTTATATGCACCAATATTACTTTGTAAAGGTGGTTCATATTTTGGTATTATTACTCTTGGTTTGATGTTACCAATAATAAAATTATTTAAGCAAAATAAAAAAATATTGTTTGCAACAATTATAATTGTTGCAATTGCACTTACAGTTGGATTGACACAAGGAAAGCAACTATTTAATAATCCAGATGGAGATGATAGAATAGAAGAAGCTAGTCCATTACAACAAGTTAATTATCTAAAAGAAAATCCGACTCATATAGTTAAAGTATATGGATATTTTATAAAATTGAATATTTTAAATATAGAATGGTATCAGAGACTAAATATAGCAGATTTTTATGGAATAAATAGTATACCAATAGGAGCAATATTAATTATATATATTATTTGTGTAGCAATTACAGATATTTCATATACATTTAAACTTAAAGAAAAAATTGTTTTAATTTTTACATATAGTGTTGTTGTAATTATAACTATATCTGTTCTGTATTTTGCATATAGCAAAGTAGGAGATATCATTATTAATGGATATCAAGCTAGATATATAATTCCTATACTACCATTATTGTTAGGCTGTATAAATAGTACAAAAATCTCTATTAAACCTGATGAAAAAGGATATAGTGATATAGCTATAGTAAGTGGAATGTTAGCTTTAGCAGATATGCTTTCAATGATTATAACATTATAAAAACTTTACAAAAAACAAAAAAAGATGTAATGTTTTATGAAATTGTGATACAAAGTAATTGGAAACTCTTGTACTTTTTGTCATTTAATGGTATTATATTAAAGAAAATCAAAAGAAAGAAGGTTAATAATATGAAAATATTAATAACAGGAGCAAATGGAATGCTTGCAAAAGAAGTAAAAGAAAAATTTGCTATAGAAAATGAAATTATAACAACAGATGTTGCAGAATTAGATATAACAAACGAAGAAGCTGTTTTAGAATATGTAACAAATTTAAAACCAGATTATATTATAAATTGTGCAGCGTTTACAGCAGTAGATAAAGCTGAAGAATGTTATGAATTAGCAGATAAAATAAATGGAGATGGACCAACAAACTTAGCAAAAGCTGCAAAAAAAGCAGGAGCTAAACTAGTACATGTATCAACAGATTATGTATTTGGTGGAGATTTAGATATTTCAAAAGATTACAAAGAAGATGATAAAAAAGAACCAGTAACAGTTTATGGAATAACTAAACTACATGGAGAACAAGGAATAGAAAAGAATATGGATGAATATTACATTTTTAGAACAGCTTGGCTATATGGAATTGGAGGAAATAATTTTGTAAAAACAATGACAAAATTAGGAACAACAAGAGACGAAATAAATGTAGTAGCAGACCAGCATGGAAGCCCAACATATGCAAAAGACTTAACTGAAATAATATATCAAGCAGTAAAAAAACAAATACCATATGGAGTATACAATGCTACAAATGAAGGATATACAACATGGTATGAATTTACAAAAGAAATTTTAAAAGAACAAGGAATTGAATGTAAAGTAAATCCAGTTACAACAGAAGAATATATAGAAATGATGAAAATTACACAAGCCAAAAGACCATTTAACTCACAAATGTCAAAAGCAAAATTAGAAGCATGTGGAATTAATGTACCAGAATGGAAAGACGGATTAAAAAGATATTTAGCAGAATCAACCAATGGGGACGTTCTTTAATTGGTTTATGGGTAAATCCATTTAAAAAACCTAAATATATTATATAAGGAATTAAAAATGAAAAACAGAAAAGGAATTATTTTAGCAGGGGGAAGTGGAACAAGATTATATCCACTAACACATGCTATATCAAAACAAATTATGCCAGTTTATGACAAACCAATGATTTATTATCCACTATCAGTATTGATGGAAGCAGGAATAAGAGAAGTATTAATTATAACAACTCCAAGAGATAATGAAACATTTAAAACATTATTAGGAGACGGTTCACAATGGGGAATGAAATTTAAATATAAAATTCAAGAAAAACCAAATGGACTTGCAGAAGCATTTATAATAGGAGAAGATTTTATAGGACAAGATAATGTTGCAATGATTTTAGGAGACAATATGTTCTATGGATCACACTTATCAGAAATGCTAAAAAGAGCAAATGAAAGAGAAAATGAATCTACAATATTTGGATATCAAGTAAAAGATCCAAGAGCATATGGAGTAGTTGAAATAGATGAAGATGGAAAAGCTATATCAATAGAAGAAAAACCAGAAAATCCAAAATCAAACTATGCAGTACCAGGATTATACTTTTATACAAATGACGTTATAGAAATAGCAAAAAATGTACAACCATCTGCAAGAGGAGAATTAGAAATAACAACAGTAAATGAAGAATACATGAAAATGAACAAACTATATGTTGAAACATTTGGAAGAGGAATGACATGGTTTGATACAGGAACACATGATGCATTACTAGAAACAGCAAGTTTTGTTCAAACAATTGAGAAAAGGCAAGGAATGCAAGTATGTTGCCCAGAAGAAATAGCATTTCAAAATGGTTGGATAACAGCAGAAGAATTATCTAAACTAGCTGATAAATATATGAAAACAGACTATGGAAAATATTTAAAAGCATTAATAAAATAAAATAGAACAAGGGGGACGTAGGAAATTTGTTCCAAAATCTTGTCAAAAAATGTCAAAAAAGAATGGAGATAATAAAAATGGGAAAATTCAAAAGAATAGACACATCTATTGAAGGAGTATGTATTGTAGAACCAACAGTATTTGGCGATAACAGAGGATATTTCATGGAAACTTATAGCAAAGCTGACTTTGAAGAAATAGGACTAAATTATGACTTTGTACAAGACAACCAATCAAAATCTAAAAAAGGTGTTTTAAGAGGATTACATTTTCAAAAAGAAAACACTCAAGCAAAGTTAGTAAGATGTATAAAAGGAGAAGTATTTGATGTTGCAGTAGATTTGAGACCAGGAAGCAAAACATATGGAAAATGGGAAGGTGTTATATTAACAGAAGAAAATAAAAAAATGTTTATGATACCAAAAGGATTTGCACATGGATTTTTAGTATTATCAGATGAAGCTGAATTTGCATACAAATGTGATGATGTATATAATCATGAAGCAGAAGGTGGACTTAAATGGAATGACCCTGATGTTGCAATTGAATGGCCTATGGGAGATTTAAAACCAGAAGACTTACTAACATCAGAAAAAGATGGAAAATGGCCATCTTTAAAGGAATTAAAAGGAACAGATTTATTTAAAAAATTATAAAAAGGAGATATACATATGAAAAATAAAATTTTAATTAATATACTACTAATAATAGGAATAATAGTTTTTTCTAATACTTTAGTCAAAGCTGAAGATAAATTAGACAATGTAGACATGACATTAGATAAAATTTCTATAATCGGTGATACAACAACATTTTCAGAAAAAGATAAAATATATTTTGATATTAAAACGACAGGCGATGTAAAATTTATTTCATTAGCCTTTAATTATGAAAACTTAGACAATGAATCAACAGGATTATTATTACATGCACAGAAAGAAAATGATAAGTATTATATAAGTCTTTCAGATATTCAAACATCTGGAACACTAAAATTATATGAAGGAACATATAATTTAGATTTTGTATATTTATGTTCAGATGCTGGAGGAGGAAGCACAGAAAATAATTATATATTTTACAGTAAAGATACATCTTCTATAGAAGATCATAGAAAATTAAATGATGACATTAGTTTTACTGTAAAAAATAGTATTACATTAGATAAAATTTCTATAATAGGTGATACAACAACATTTTCAGAAAAAGATAAAATATATTTAAACATAAAAGCAAATGAAGAAATAAAAGAAATGTTTTTAGAAATAGTAGATGATACAAATGATAACGTATTCAATGCTCAGGTATTAGATGTTAATAATGAACCATATATTGATTTATCAAAATTAGAATTAGCAGAAGGTCAATATAGTGTAAATATGGTAACTCTAACTTCAAAATATATAAGCAGTTATAAAATATATTCGAAAGAAAATAATGAACAAATTATAACAGAAGATTTAAAAGATGATATAAAATTCTCTGTTGTAAAAAACAATTCGAAAAATGAAAATGCTATAACAGAAAATACTACAAAAAATCAAATAGATAATACCGTATCAAAACAAAAATTGCCAAAAGCTGGTAAAACAACAATGGTAGTAGCAATATTAGTTTCAATATTGTTATCAAATATATTATATATATGTTATAAAAAATATAAAAGAATAAATTAATAAGGAGAAAAAATATGAGTAAAAATGTATTAGTAACAGGTGCTGCAGGATTTATAGGAGCTAATTTTGCAGAATATTTTGTAAATAAACATCCAGATTATAATGTAATAGTATTAGACAAATTAACATATGCAGGAAATTTAGATAATTTAAAAAAGGTAATGGATAAAATAACATTTGTACAAGGAGATATCTGTGATTTTGACTTTGTACTAGATTTGTTCAAAAAATATGATATAAATGGAGTTATTCATTTTGCAGCAGAATCACATGTTGACAATAGCATTAAGAACCCATTTGTATTTACACAAACAAATGTAATAGGAACACATACTTTATTAGAAGCTGCTAAACAAGTATGGGGAGAAGGAAGCCCAAATAAATTTGTACATATTTCAACAGATGAAGTTTATGGTTCTCTTAAAGAAGATGGATATTTTACAGAAAAATCTCCGATCAAACCAAGTAGTCCATATTCAGCATCAAAAGCAAGTTCTGATTTAATAGCATTTGCATATCATGAAACATTTAAGATGAATGTAAATGTAACAAACTGCTCTAATAATTACGGACCATACCAACATAATGAAAAATTAATTCCACATATGATTAAATTAGCATTAAATGATGAAAAATTACCAGTTTATGGAGAAGGATTAAATATTAGAGATTGGTTATATGTAGAAGACCATTGTGAAGCAATTGATTTAGTATTCCACAATGGAGTAGCTGGAGAAAGATATAATATTGGTGGACACAATGAAAGAAGAAATATAGAAATTGTAAAATTAATATTACAAAGATTAGGTAAATCAGAAGATTTAATTGAACATGTTGCAGATAGAAAAGGACATGATTACAGATATGCAATTGATCCAACTAAGATTAAAAATGAACTTGGATGGTATCCAAAAACAAAATTCGAAGATGGTATTATTAAAACTATTGATTGGTATTTAGCAAACCCAGATTGGTTAAAGTAATTAAGAACTATTGACATTAACATAATATAAATGCTATAATTTTAGCTGTAAAACATTGTAAATAAAAAAATTCCTCAGTTTTATTATGAGGCTTGACATAAATGTAACTATCAACAAATAAAATATGTGCGTAATGCAGGAGGAAAAAGATGAAGGAACGATTTTTAGAGGCAATTAACTTTGAAGGAAATGCAGAAAAAAAGCGAAAATTGGTAATAATTATGAGATTATTTTTGATGATTGATCTAGTTTTTATAATTTCACCAATTTTTAAAAAAATGTTGAAGAATTAAAAAATGATGATAGCTAACCCTGAAGAGTTAGCTATCATCATTTTCTCGTGGATTAAATTTTTTAAATGAAAAACAATAACGTTCTGTGTAGTATGCTTTCTCATTGATAGTGAAAGTACATACATAGGTTCCTTGATAATATGAATTATCATAGGCTTCGAATTGAAAAGAAAATTCAGATGAGTTAAAAATATTATTAACAGCATCTATAGTACTAATTTTTTTTTTGGTATTTTCATCAAAAATTTTAGGCCACTCTTTTCCGTTATGAGATGGATACTGAAAAAGATAAATGCCTTTAATTGGTACATATTTTCCATTTTTTAATGTAATATGTAGCCAAACATTTTCCATTAATCCAATCCCAGTAATTCTTCCACCAAAACCAAGAATATTTATGTTTAATTCTTCTTTAGAATATCTTGCTGTTTCAAC
>OLNY01003116.1_pt1 | contig 10867 bp, 12 predicted proteins | sample 1671981 | NCBI WGS metagenome assembly OLNY01 (sample SAMEA3136632, study PRJEB25190) | human gut metagenome | biome: human gut; feature: human-associated habitat; material: faeces | place: Austria | collected 2013 | reverse complement strand
TCTAAAAATATTGTATCTTCTTCTCTTCCAAAAGCTTTAGTTATATAAGTTGATGGTATTACAACAAACTTAATAAATCCAATAAGCTCTTGTGTTGATTTAAATGAATACCAGTTACAAAAGAAATCTCTACTATAAGAATTTATTAAAGAAAACTTTAGTACATATGCATTAGGTTTAATATCTGCATTATCCTGATTCACTAAATAATTTTGCCAATAATAAATTAAATCATACTTTTTCAAGACTACACCTCCCAACACTATACATTATTGTTTCTTTTAGCTTGTACATTTGTATATATAAAACTTCTTTTTATATTTTATGATTATGATTTATAACATTATTTTATCCATAATTTATATTTTTATTACTAATTCCCAATCTCCCTCCCCCTAAAACTTAAATTTAAAGCTACAAAAAATTATGTAGCTTTAGATTTAATCAACTTTTGAAAGTTCTTCACAATATTTATCTACAGATTGTGAAACACATTCCATTAAAAGTTTTTGATATGATGGATCTGATAACATCTTATCTTCGTTATAATTACTCATAAATCCCATTTCTAATATAACTACCGGTACTCTAGACCAATTAAATCCTGTTATATCACTTCTTTCAAATATTCCATTAACTTTAACATTATTATCTTGTAATTTTTGTTTTAAAATCTCAGCATATCTATTACTTTCACAATAAATATTTTTAGTATGCTGACCATCTTTTGATGGCACTAAAATTGTTGCTCCAGTTTTTCCACCATCATTAATGCTATCACAATGAATTCTAATTGTAATATTAGCATTTGCATTATTAGCAATTTCAGCCCTCTCCGCGTTACTAATATTAACATCCTCTGTTTCTCTAGTCATAATCACATTATAGTTTTTTTGAATTAATAACTCTTTTAATATCATTGCTGCTTCTAAATTAACAACATGTTCTGCTTTCTTTGTTGCAACTCCAGCAGTTCCCGATGATACTCTTGGTTTTTTATTACTAGAACCAGGTGCAACAGGTTCACCTTTACTATCTCCCTTCCCTTGATGACCTGGATCTATACATACCGTAAAACTCTCACTTTTTTCACCTAATTTATAAGCTTTTATAGTAATTGGTGTAATTAAATTAAATATAATTAATATACATATTAAAGATATAAAAATTTTTTTTCTCATTATTCCTCCATTTATTTTAATTAATTAAGAGGCCAATACTTAAGTATTTAGCCTCTTATATTTTTTTATTTAGGGTACATATTTATTAGTAATAAGAATCCTGGAATCCAAGCAGTAAATATTCCATCAAATACTGATAGATATCCTACAAACTTTCCTAAATTCTTTTTCATTACAAGTTCTATAAATCCAGTTAGCCATAATAATCCCCATAATAACCATATAAAGATCCAATATATATTTCCAACTGTAAAGTCTATAAATTTTAAAGTACTACCATCGATAAATGCTAAAGGTATAGTATTTATTGCAACAAATAAGCAATACCAGCCATATAACCTTCCATCCAAATTAAAAATACTTCTTGCTGCAATATAGAGATAAGTAAAGCCAAATAATAATCCTGTTCCTGCAGCAAAATAATTACCTTGTATTACTGCTACTATATTTAAAATGAAGGACAACATACCAGTAAATACATTAAATACAGCACTTGATTTGGCATCTACATCAGAAAGCCTTCCTATTCCATTTAAAATAAGAACTACTCCAACATAGATTAAAACTACGCCTAACATATTTCTCCTCCTTTGTGTTTTCTATAAAATATCTTATTAATCCACTTTAGTTTCATAACTTTCACCAAAGAATTCTTGATCTAATCCTTTTCTTTGGATTTCTTCACTTACTTTAATTGATTTAGTCATATCAACTACTTTGAATATTATAAATGTTACTAAAATAGAATAAACTCCTATTATTGCAGCTCCTAAAGCTTGAATTAAGAATTGATGTAATCCTGCACTAACTCCATTTATACGTGGATCTGCAAATATTCCAATTAATAAAATACCTAATAATCCACCCATTCCGTGTACTCCCCAAACATCTAGTGCATCATCCCACATTTTTCTTTCAAACTCAACACAGAAGAAACATACTAATGCACCTAGTGCACCTATAATTAATGCACTTAAAGGAGTAATATATCCTGATGCTGGTGTTACAGTTGCAAGACCTGCAATAGCTCCAATTATTGCTTCAAGAAATGATGCTTTCTTAGCATACATTACATGTAAAATTAACCATACTATCATTCCTGATGCTGAAGCTACACCTGTGTTTGTAAAAACGATTGCTGCTATATCTGCTGCAGCTATTGTTCCGCCTGCATTAAATCCGAACCATCCAAATAGCAATAAACCTGCACCTATTGCAACTAATCCTAAATTGAAAGGTCCTTTTTCATTTTTAACTTTTCTTTCTCCAAGAACATAAATACCACCTAAACATCCAAATCCAGACGTTATATGTATTACAGCTCCACCAGCAAAATCAACAAATCCTAGTTTACTTAGGAATCCACCACCCCAAACCCAATGTGCAACTGGGAAGTATATTAAAATCATCCATAGTATCAAAATTTTAACCCATCCACTAACAGTTAATCTATTTGCAAATGCACCTGTCATTAAAGGTGCTGTAATAATTGCAAACATCATTTGATACATAAAAAATAGTATAAATGGTATTGTTTCGCTATATCTTAAATCTACTGTAAATGTTACATCATTAAATGCAAAAAATTGCAATGGATTTCCTATAACTCCACCAATGTCATCACCAAATACTAGACTAAATCCTCCAAATATCCATAATAAAGCTACTATACCTATTGCAATAAATATTTGAAACATTATAGTTAGGGCATTTTTTCGTTCAACTAAACCACCATAAAAAAATGCTAATCCTGGTGTCATAATTAAAACAAGTGTTGTAGCTAATATCATAAATGCTACGTCACCATGAATAATCATAGAATCACTCCCTTAATTTTTCATTTGATTGACTCTTAAATAAAATTTTTAGTACTTTCTTATAATTAAATCTTTAGATCCTAAAAAGTTTTTTCTAATATAATTATGACAAGCCCCTGTTACTTGCTCTATATGTTGTGTCAAATTTCCTAATACTCTGAGAACAAATCCATTAACCTCTAATTTTGATATTCCAAAATCTACAGGTAGATTTAATTTTCTAATTATTCCTCTTAATTCTTCTATTACTTTATCATCCACATTATTATTAATAACTAATAATGTTCCAAGATTTAGATATTTCTCAAAAAAACCTAACTGTGTTACATCATTATTATTAGGATTAACAATTAAATTATCTAATAATACCAACTTATTATTTACAAATACATTGCTTTTTAACTGTACACTATTATACTTAAAGTTTTCTCCTTCTGGAGACCATCCGGCCGTAATTCCATCACTATAAATTAATGTTGAAGTTTCATCTAAATATATATTATTAACCTGTTTATATATAGCATCCTTATATAAAATAACATTATCAGTTATATATTCTAAGACACTATTTTTTCCTAATTCTATTTCAGTTTCTTGTTGTGTCTTAATATTATTTAAACACTTATATACCTTTGCTGCTGCTTGAGTTGTTATAATAGCTCTTGCATCATCTTTTAATTTGAATACATTCTTATACTTTTCTCCTTCAATATACCCTCCACCAAGTTGTAATAAATAAAATGTAGGTATATTTTCTCTATCCATTTTGATAGTTGGAGACACCTTTACTAATCCTTCATAAAACTTTTTAGTTGCAATTGTTTTATTATCTTTTTTTTCTAATACTAAGTCTATTACTCCAGAATATTCACTTTTAATTTTAGCTTCCTTAAACATATTATGAAATTCCTTCTAATAAGCAGTTTTTCTTAATCCAACTAATTACACTTTGAATTCCTTCATCAGTTTTAAGGTTAGTAAAAATAAAACTATTCTCATCTCTAAAAGCTAATGTATCTTGTCTCATAATTTCTAAATTTGCTCCAACATATGGTGCTAAATCAATTTTATTTATAATGAATAAATCACTCTTTATCATACCTTGACCTGCTTTTCTAGGAATTTTTTCTCCTTGTGCAACGTCAATAATATATATTGAAAAATCTACTAAATCTGGACTAAATGTTGCAGCTAAATTATCTCCACCACTTTCTAAGAAAATAATATCTAAATCATCAAATCTTCTTTTTAACTCTTCTAATGCTTCAAAGTTCATTGATGCATCTTCTCTTATTGCAGTGTGTGGGCATCCTCCTGTTTCGACTCCAATAACATGATCTTCACTTAAAACAGAATTTTTAACCATGAACTTAGCATCTTCTTTAGTATAAATATCATTAGTTATAACAGCGCATTTATATTCACTATTCATTACTCTCGTTAATCTTTCTATAAGTAATGTTTTTCCACTACCTACTGGTCCTCCTACCCCTATTACTACTGGTTTCATATACAACACCCTTTCATAATTCAATATAAAGCTTTATTGCAAAAATATTTTTCAAATTTAAAGCTACTTAAGACATAAACAATCTAAACTCCATAATTTCATGCTTAATTTGAGACAATTCTAATCCTGGACTATTAGCTCCAAAATAATCATCATCTAAATTCATAATAGTCTTATATAGACTTTCAAAATTTTCACTAAACTCTTTTAGTAATAACTGACCATCTTTTTGCCCTAAAGGAATAGTTCTGACAGCATTACTAATAAGTGTAGAAACTGTACTATACATATGATAAATTATAGCTTCCTTTAAATTAAAACCTAGAGAATACATTAACATTCCAAATACAATTGCTGGATGTCCAAAGGCTTCTTTATTAGTCATTTTTCTATTATATTCCTTTAATAAATCAAAATCATATAAATCCAAGAATAGTTTAACCATTCTACTTGCAACTAATTTCCCACCATTTCTACTTTCTATAGCTACAGTTTGAACAGTAATACGATTATCTAGATTCCATATACCTTCTATATCACCATTATCTAAATATTCATATAACATTTTTATTGCCAACCCATCACTAAATATAAATTGTTCATTTAAATAAACCTTTAACCATTCTCTAAAAGTTTCTGTATTATAAATCTTTTTTAATCTTAAATACGTTTCCATACCATATGAATGATTAAATGAACCAACTGGGAAATTTGAATCACATATTTGAATTACCTTTAAAACATCTGCAACGTTATTATTAATTGGCATGTGTATGAGTGTGCCCAAATTCCACGTGCCTAAAAGCTTTTTTAAGTTTTAAGTTTTCTCTAGAATAATTTATTTTATCTCGCTTTAATTCACCTTCTACTAATGCATCATATTGAATTATCATTTTTCCATCTTCAAATTGTGCTTGTAAATGTCTATTTCCAAGGCTATGTGCTATAATACCCATTTCTGTAATATTAGTTGGTCTTATAACTAAAACATCATCACTCTTAATTTTAACTATTATCATATTCTTATCATCATGATAAAGTATATCTCCGTCTTTTAATTCAACATTTTCAGATAATGCTATTCCATATTCATGATTATGATCTGAATTAACTCTCATTATCCTTTTTAATGCATCTTCACTATTTATATATATTTTTTCAATATGTAAATTGTTTAAATCATTTATATCATCTATATTTCCTAATACTTGATTAAAAATCATATAAACCTCTCCTTATTATTAGAATAAGAAATATCTTTGTGCTAATGGTAATTCACTTGCTGGTTCACAAGTTACTAATTCTCCATCAACTGTAACATCATAAGTTTGAGGATCTACTCTAATTTCTGGAGTAGCATCGTTAAGCTTCATATCTTTCTTAGTCAAATTTCTAATTCCACTTACTGGTAAAACTGTCTTTTCTAATCCTAATTCTTCTTTTACTCCGTGTTCATAAGCATATTTAGAAACGAAAGTTATACAAGTTGTTTCTTGTGCCTTTCCAAATGCTCCATAACAATCTCTATACACTACTGGTTGACATGTTGGGATAGAAGCATTAGCATCACCAATTATTCCTCTAATTGCCATTCCACCTTTAATAATTAAATGTGGTTTAACTCCAAAGTATGGTGGTTCCCAAAGTACTAAGTCAGCAAGTTTTCCAACTTCTACTGAACCTATATATTTAGACATACCTTGTGCTATTGCAGGATTTATTGTATATTTAGCAATATATCTTCTAACTCTATTATTATCGCTATATTCACTATCATCTGGGAATGTTCCTCTTTGTTTCTTCATTTTTGAAGCTGTTTGCCAAGTTCTTGTTACGACTTCCCCAATTCTTCCCATTGCTAATGTATCAGAACTCATAATACTAAAAATACCCATATCTTGGAATATATCTTCAGCTGCTATTGTTTGATGTCTAATTCTTGAATCAGCAAAAGCTATATCTTCTGGTACTTTTGCATCTAAATGGTGACAAACCATAAGCATATCTAAATGTTCTGCTATTGTATTAATAGTATACGGCTTTGTTGGATTTGTTGATGCAGGTAAAATATTTATTTGTGATGCTACTTTCATTAAGTCTGGTGCGTGACCGCCTCCTGCACCTTCAGTATGATATGTATGAATTACTCTACCAGCAATTGCTTGAATAGTATGTTCTACAAATCCACCTTCATTTAAAGTATCACTATGTAAAGCAACTTGAGTATCATATTTTTCGGCTGTTTCTAATGCATAATTTATAGCTGATCTTGTTGCACCCCAGTCTTCATGAACTTTAAGTCCAATTGCACCTGCTTCTATTTGTTCAGCATTAACATCAATATTAGCTCCGCTACCTTTTCCTAAAATACCTACATTTACTGGCCATCCGTCTGCTGATTGAAGCATTTTTCCTATATTCCATGGTCCAGGAGTAGAAGTAACAGCATTTGTACCATCAATTGGACCTGTTCCTCCACCTACTAATGTAGTAATACCATTTTCTAATGCAACTTGAGCACATTCTGGATGAATATAGTGAACGTGAGTATCTATTCCACCAGCTGTTAAAATTCTTCCTTCACCTGCTAAGGCTTCAGTTCCAACCCCTACTACAAAGTCAACATTATCCATTGTGTCAGGGTTACCGCCTTTACCTATAGCAATAATTTTTCCATCTTTAATACCTACATCTGCTTTATATATTCCAGTGTAGTCTACTATAGTTGCACCTGTTATAATTAAATCAACAACTTCTGGATTTTTGCTAGTTTGAGTAGCATTTTGACCCATACCATCTCTAAGAGTTTTACCTCCACCAAACTTACACTCGTTTCCATATCCTGTATAGTCTTTTTCAATTTTTATGAAAAGGTCAGTATCTGCAAGTCTGATACTATCCCCTTCTGTTGGCCCAAATAATTCTGCATATCTATGTCTATCAATTTCAAAACTCATTACTTTTCACCGCTCCCTTTTGACATTCCATCTAAGAATCCATCGCACATATTTCTAATTCCATAAACTCTTCTATATCCACCAATATTAATTAAGTTTACTTCCTTCTTATCTCCAGGTTCAAATCTAACAGCTGTTCCTGAAGGGATATCTAATCTTTTTCCCCAAGCTGCATTTCTATCAAAATCTAAAGCATCATTTACTTCATAAAAATGATAATGTGATCCTATTTGCACTGGTCTATCCCCAGTATTAAGAACTTGTAACTTTATGGCTTCTTTCCCTTCATTATATTGAATTGTTCCTTCTTGTATTTTTAATTCACCTGGTACCATACTTCAGCCCTCCTTATTTAATTGGTTCATGTACTGTTACTAATTTAGTTCCATCAGGGAACGTACACTCAACTTGAACTGCATGAATCATTTCTGGAACACCTTCCATAACTTCATCTTTAGATAAAATTTTTGTTCCATAGTCCATTAAATATTCAACTGTTTTTCCTTCTCTAGCACCCTCTAGCATTTCATCTGTTATTATTGCCATAGCTTCAGGATAATTTAGTTTTAGTCCTTTGCCTTTTCTTTTACGGGCTACATCAGCTGCAACAGCAACCATCAATTTTTCTTGTTCTCTAATTGTTAAATGCAAAATAAATTCCTCCTTTTTTTCTTATAATAAACATAAAAAATTGTTACATATTTGTTATTTTTCCTACATTTTTATATTTTATTCTTTTTGGTTAGCTTTTTTTCTTATTCGTTAAAAGTTACCTTTCCACCCAAGTCATAATAAGCTCCAACAACCTTAAGTTTACCTTGATTTATAAGAGCCTTAACTGCATCATCTTCTGATACTTCTTTAACTACAGCATCTACATTTGCGTGAATTGCATCATCTATTGTTCCATCTTTATTTATACTAGGTGTTATTTTTTCAACAAATGATTCCATATTTCCAGTTACTTTCTCGCCCTTAACTACTTCGTTGTATGTTGCAGTTACAGCTCCACAGCTTTGATGTCCCATGACAACTACTAAAGGCGTATTTAATTCCTCCACTGCATATTCAATAGAACCCAAAGCATCATCATCAACTACATTTCCAGCTAATCTGACATCAAATATTTCACCAAGCCCTGCATTAAAAACAGTTGTAGGCGTCACTCTTGAATCAGAACAAGATATAATTACTGCATAAGGACTTTGACCATCTTTTAATGCATCTCTTCTTTGCTGTCCTACATTTCTTAATATTGAAGTATCAGTAACAAATCTTTCATTACCCTCTTTCAACATTTGTAGTGCCTCATCTGCTGATGATACTTTTGTATCTACAACTACAATTTCAGCAATACTTTGGTTAGGTGTATTATTTGTTGTATTATTAGTTGTATTATCTCCGCATCCTACTAATAACAAAGAACTAATAAGTAAAACTGTTATTAAACTTTTATTCATTTTTCTTTCCTCCTTCTTATATAAATAAAATTACATATATTTTTTATTACATATGCTAAATATAATATGAACGAAAATTTAATAACATATTCATAAATTTATTTTTCTATTAAAATTATGAATATTTCCCTTGGCTTAGTTATTATATTTATTTTAAAATTTTGCATTTAACATTTTAATTTTTTATTTTTAAATTTATTCTAATTCCCATTCTTCTACATTCCAAAATATCCCTACGCCATGGTGCCCTAATATTGTTTCTGTTGATATTCCTTTTATATTACTCTTAGCTATATAAATTGCATCTATATATGCTAAGAATGTATATGGCATATCTTTTGTCATTTCTTCTTGAAATTCTTTATAGTATTTCAATCTTTCTTCAAATACATCTATATGCCTTGCTTCAGTAAGTAATTTATCTATTTTACTATTTGAATATGCATTAAAATTATCACCACCATTGGTTGTAAATACTTTATATGTATGATTATCAGGATCAAATGGACTTCCCCATCCTACTAAAAAGGCCCCTTGATTTTTCCAATCAATATTTGCATTTACAACAACTTTCACATCAACTCCAACCTTTTTTAACTCTTGTGATAAAAAATTTGAAATATCTAATCTTTCTTGGTCACCCTCCATAGAAACTAATTCAAAACTTAATTTTGTTCCATCTTTTTCATATATTCCATCATTACCAATTTTCCATCCTGCATCTTCTAATAACTCTTTAGTCTTATTAGGATTATAGTCGAATTTTTCTATATCAGGATTATTGTATTTTCCCATTTGTAGAGGTGAATATGCAACTTCACCATATCCTAATAAAATGTTATCTACTATTTCCTTTCTATTTACTGCATAACTTAAAGCATTTGGTAACTCTCTATTTTCTTTAAATAATGGATAATTAAAATTGTACATTATTCCTCGATAATCAGAAGTCTTCATAACATCTATTACAAATTCATTATTTCCTTTAAATGTATCAATATCTTTTGGTGTAACTTGTGCTAAATCTAATTTCCCACTTTTTAATTGAACTACTCTAGCTTTTGTATCATCCACTATCTTAAAAATTATTTTATCTATCTTAGGGTCACTTTTGAAATATTCCTCATTTTTTATAAGTGTTATACTTTGACCTTCATCCCAATTGCTAAACTTATATGGCCCAGTACCTATAGGATTTCTATTAAATTCAGAAGTAGTAATATCTTGACCTTCCCAAATATGCTTAGGTAATATTCCTACCGTTAAGTAATCTAATAAAGCAACATTTTCATTTTTTAAAACAATTTTTAAAGTATTGTTATCAATTATTTGGATTTCATCTATATCTATATAATTAGATACTATTTCTGATCCTACCTCTGGATTTAAGATAGTCTCATAAGTAAATTTCACATCTTCTGATGTAAATGCTTTTCCATCATGCCATTTAACATCATTCCTTAAATAAAATGTATATGTTAAATTTTCTTTATCATATTCCCATTTTTCTGCTAAAGAAGGTACTATATTATTATCTTTATCATGAGATGTTAATCCATTAAACAATAATAAATTAATTTCTCCATGCTCATACAAAGCTGGATTTATACTTGTATAATCATTGCTTCCATATACTAATACATTTTCATTTTTTACATTTTCTTCACCTTTACAGCCTATACTCACCATTAAAGTAATAATTAATATAATACTCACTAATCCTTTTAACTTCATAAATGTCCCTCCAAATAATTTAAAAATAAAAACCACGAAAAAGATAACGAAAAAACTTTCTTCGTTAACCTTCGTGGTTAATATAATTACATTTTATTATTTTATTACTAAATATAAGCCCTCGTGACTTATATAATTTTAAAATTATATAAACTATAAATATTAGAGTTCATAACTTATATTATGGTGAAATCTAATATAATAAATC
>OLNY01003113.1_pt1 | contig 10870 bp, 10 predicted proteins | sample 1671981 | NCBI WGS metagenome assembly OLNY01 (sample SAMEA3136632, study PRJEB25190) | human gut metagenome | biome: human gut; feature: human-associated habitat; material: faeces | place: Austria | collected 2013 | reverse complement strand
AAAACCCGCACCTCCCGCCGGGAAATTCCAATCCCAAAGCAGCTGCTTATTATGCCAAAAAGCTGTGCGGAAGCGCCGGAAATGCTGCATGGTTCCTTTCCGGCAGCGAGTCCAAGCCCACCGAACCCCGCTGCTACCGGAAAAGCATCAAAGGAAATCACTCTAATTTCTCCATTACTCAAATGGAAGATACCGCTTTTTAGTATTCCTCTTTTTTTTGCAGAAGAGTACACAACTGCTTTATTTTATGCTAAAAGACCCCTGCCCACACAAAAAGCAGAGGTCCGATTTTTCATGGTCTGGGGAGACCAATCAACCTTCCAATCTTATAGAATAGGCCCTGCCTTCCGGATTTTTAACTTCCCCCGGTTACCTGTCATCATAAGACCCAAATGAATGGAAAAGCAAGAGACCACATTCCTTATCCGCCATCAGCACTTCAACAAGAACTTCATCAAAGGCACAACCTCGATCTTAACGTCAGAGTCATTGATGACTTTTTCTTCTTCATACGTCACGATCACATAACGGTGCGTTTCTGTCGTGGTGGCTGCAAATTTTTTCAGATTTCCGACTTCGCGCTCATAGGCATCCCCCTGAATGGAATACGCCACCTGAACGACCTGCCTTGCCGACGGAACATAAAAATCAATGTCGATTCCAGTCTTGGGAGATTTCAGATAAAATACGTCTTGCGGATGGTTCTGCGTCAGATAAACCGCAACCGCATTCTCCAACAGTGACGGCTTCTTATCATCCAAAAACAGGTTCAGCAAACCATTATCACTGAAATAGTACTTCGGGTTGCTTTCCTTCTCTGCAAATCTGGCGTAATAATTCTGAACGCTGAAGATCAGGTAAGCATCCTTTGCATACTGAATGTAGTCGATAATGCTTTCCTTTCCCACTGAAATACCAATGGATTTCAAAATACCATGCAGCTTTGTGTAGGAGATTTTGCTCTTAACAGATTCTGCCAGCTTCTTCATCAGAATTTTGATGGCATAGTCATTCCGAATACCATTCCGTGTAATGATGTCACCGAGAAGAATCTTCTGATAGACGCTGGAAATGTATTCACGCTTTGCCGTGTACTGAATCGCCTCCGGAAAGCCTCCATACTGCAAATATTCCGCGCAATAACTCCGGATGCGTCCATTTGCCTTGGTTTGGAGCAGTGCTCTGGTATCATGGGGAACATTCTGTGCAGTCAGGTATTCGTCAAAGTCATACGGAGTAACGTATTTCGTCAGATAGCGTCCGCCCAGTGTTGTAGAGATTTCTCGGCTTAACATGCTGGCATTACTTCCCGTCACATAGACGTGCTCCTTGGCATCTGCCATCCGACGGCAGAACTTTTCCCATCCCGGAACGATCTGAATCTCATCGAAAAAGAAGTAACCCCGTTCTGCGCTCAGTTCGCTTTGCACAGAGAGAATGTCATTAAAATCCTCTTTCTGGAACTCAGAGAGCCGCTCATCCTCAAAGTTGATGTAAATAATCTGTTCCCACGTAATTCCCTTTGCAACCAGGTCCTGTACAATTTTGAACAGCAATGTGGACTTTCCAGCCCGGCGCAGTCCAACCAGAACATAGTTGGCATTCGGTTCAAAGCTATACGATGGACGGGCTACAATGTCAGCATTTTGGATCAGTTCGTGCTGATCGTAGATAATATTCTTCAGCAGATCGTGGTTCATAGCAGTTCCTCCCTCAGCTCATGTTGTCCATTATATAAGACATTATATCACATTCCGTGTTCTACATACAAGACGAGAAAAACGATTTTTTGCGTCATTTTTTGTCGTGCATTATATTATTTATATTACAAATTCTGACGCATCTCAATCAATTTCCAATACATTGTCTGATAATTTTCGCCGCGCCTTCTATCTCTGTCACTCACAATTTTGACTCCATACCCTTGAAGCCAGTCATTCAATTTTACTTGTCCTGGCATTCTATCGTAATAGCGTTCAATATATCCAAACTTTATAATTTCTGCTGTCATTTCTTCTGGATTCATCGGTTGATTCAAATGCGCATAGAGCCACTCTTCCAGATCCTTAAACCGATACGCTTTGATTGGCTGGTGCAGGTCGAACATCGCATACTTCATAAAAGCCTCCGGGTAGCTTTTCATCCCCATAATGTCATACAGCATCTCGAGATCATTCTTCACCTGCCTGACACCAAGCGGGTTCAGATGGTATCCTGTCACCACATTATGTTCCAGTATTTTGCTCTTATCGATGCGCTTCTGGATTACTTCCGGGGTGTCACTGTGCAGATACTTCTCAAATTCTTCTTCGCCTGCTATATACGCCTGTGCCGGTTGATATTTTGTCAGCAGCATATTTCGAAACTTTTTCAGGCCGCTGTTTGTGCCCCAGTACCAGTCAAGGCCATAGTCCCGAAAGTAAACAGTGCAGGTATCGTCCGCATCCAAAGTTCTCTTGCGTCCAAGGGACTGAGCTATTTCGAGAGGATGCCACTGATCAATAAAAATGTGCTTCACCGTACGGTCTTTGATGCCGATACCCACCCCCATAGCCTTTGTCGTGAACAGAATATCTTTCAGCTGCCGACCATCTTTTACACAACATGATAAATCACTGTATTTCTTCTGATATCTTTCGTTGTAAGGTGAACAGTAATACCCGGCGGCATCCCCGAAGATTTTCTCCATCTCCACCAGATCATCACCCATTTCCACGAACACAATAGCCTTTTCACCCGCCGGGAGGTTCTTCAGGATCGCCACCAGATTATAACGAGCGTAGAAATAGGCTGCCTTGACATGTTCATAGCTCTGGGGCAGCCTGTAAATATGTTCAGGTGAAGTTGGACCTCCTTGTTCCTCTATAAGCTTCCATGTGTCCTGCCCTGTTGCGCTCATGTAGACGACGGTATGGTCTTTTTCTGCTACCAGAATCGCTTCCAGTGAATAGTGGGTGTTGATGTTGAACGAGGAAAACTCGGACCAATAGTGACACTCATCCGTCACAATGATCCTGTGATGCGCCAGTAGTTCTGCCAATTCTTTTTGATCCTTTTCATCGCCCCGGCAGAGCTTTTCCATATGCTGGTAAGTTTCGATTGTCAGGACATCCTTGTACAGGTCCCATTCATTCACCATCTCTGATCCAAAAGCAGCTAAGGCTTCCTCTTTGCGCCGACTTCTTAGCTCCTCTTTTAGAATCGTCAGCGAGCAGAGGTACAGAATGCGATTGCTGTTGTCCCCATGCAACATTTGGTCCACCGCCCAGCCAGCCATCTTCCGGATAATAAACTCGCTCTTGCCACAGCCCGTTCCCATATCCAGAATAACCCTTCCATTTCCCCAATGCTGAAATTCATCGCCAATCATCTCAGATGCATATGACCATCGCATAGTTTCCGCCGGGATCAATTCCAACTGCTGTTTTGGAACGACCTCCGGCTTGTTCTGTTCGGACTCCGCGTTCAGCCGCTCCAGTTCTTTATTCACGGCCTTGGCTTGTTCCTCCTGCTCCTTCTGCTCTTCTTCAGTCAGTGGCTCTTCCTCGCATTTACGCTGATATTCCTCATATTCGCAAGTTCCATTCTGTTCATCCAAAGGTTTCAGGAAAAAGCCTCCAAATGGCATTCTTGTCTTCATATTGTAGTGCCTCCTCTATATAATAAAAAAGCACATAGCCCAGCCGCTCTGCCAGACCATGTGCGGGGTACAATCATTTCTTGATAAATATCCCTGTATCTGTTAAAATAGAGGTAGGAAACTGTCTGGACAACATTATCCCACTTCTATCGCCGCTCTGCCTGTCGCAATCAGGCAAAGCGGCTTTTATTTTGGGGTCAAAAGGGCCACTCATCTTCCATATCGTCGGATTCATAAACCCACTCCAGCTTATCCTTATCATCCATCTCCTCCAAATCCAGATCTTCATGTGGGCAAAACCATATTCCCGAAAAGTTCCTGCCCATGAAATCACAGTACGAATCCCATGCCTCTTCATCATTGTACGTGGACAGCCTATCAATCGTATCAAGTGCCGCCAACAAATGATCTCGTCCGCTATCCTCGTCCAGTCCGATTGCCTCCAGTTCTTCTTGACCCATCTGCTCGATATACCCTTTTACGATTCTCGTGTATGCAGGAACCCTAGACCGTTCCGGTTCTTCATCCAGGGACTCATTTTCACACAAAGGCATCTCTTCATCGCATGATCTGCATCTAATCAGAAGCACGGCTTCGCCGTCGTCATTTATTCCTGGTACAAGGAACACTTCCGTATCTGCCTCTTGCTTTGGTTTATCACCCAACCGCAAGGTCACACCTTCACAAAGCGGCCTGTTGCCAACAAGGGGTTTGATGCACTCGTTATACACCAAAGCTTTTCCTTCCAACGTATTTTGCAGCGCCCACCGAGCATTCATTTCATTCTTAGGGCCAGATGTGCTGATAGTCATCGTATTATTATAGTTGTATTCCATAGTAACTCTCCTTTACAATTGCCTTTTCTATCATCACTTGCTCCATAACAGGTTCCATCTGGACGGCTTACGGTGTTCAGCTTCAAGGGGAAGTTTCACTCCCGGAAAATTGGTATCCATAAAGTCCCAGAATTCTTCTTCTGCCGCTTCCTCACTGTAATCTGCCAGCATATCGATCATTTCGATTCCCAAACCAAGCCGATTCTTGCCTTCTTTTTTATTGTGCCCCATCAACATCAACTCGTTGTCTGTCAGGTTCCAGATAAATCGGTACATTACGGCGATATAGTCACGCAGCGTATAGTGCTCCTTGGCTGGTTCAATTCCAAGTTCCATCGTATACGCCGGTTCATCCGCTTCTTGCTGTTCCTCATTCGCTGTAGTGCAGCAAATTTCCAGCGCGGGTGTACCGTCCACATCCAGCGCCGGTGTAACATACAAATCCGTCCCTTCGCTCAGCATCAGCCGGAAGCCCTTGCTCACCGTAGAATCCGCTTCGCTGGGACAGAGGCACCCACCTAAGAATGTTGTCTTTCCGGACAGAGCACTATTCAGAATGAATGCCGCCTCCTGCTCTTCCTCGGGAGTTTCAGCATGAACCTCCACACCGTCCATATTGCCAAAATACACATCTAACATAATCGTACTCCTTTATCATTTCGTTGCCCCACAAGGGCGATATTTTCAAAGTCAGCTATACTCCCGGCGGAGCACGTCCTTTACCCTACATTCCACTCATCCTACAATATCCTCCTGAATATAACCCCGGCAGTTAGTTTTAACTAATTTCAAGTGGTAAACTTTAAAGACCTCATGCATGAGCTTTTTCCCGAATCTTGATGACACCTTCCAGCGCATCGGCAGCAGCTGCATCAGCACTTTGGATGGCTGACGCATAGAAGTTCAAGGTCGTGGATGTTTGTGCATGGCCCAACCGACCCGAAACCGTTGTGATTGGTACATGAGCCGCAATCAGCAAGCTGGCGTTGGTATGACGCAGGCTGTGGAAGTGGACTGCGGGGAGACCGTGCTCTTCCAAAAAACGCGGAAACCATGTTGAGACCGTTTCCGGGTCCAGCGGTTCCCCATTCCATCTGGTAAAGAGCATGTCATTGTCTACGACCTTGCCATTTTCAATCGTCACTTTCCGTGCCCACTTGGACCCGATTCGAAGCCTCTCCTGAATTTGGTGCTGTCGGTACTCCTTCAGAAGTTCCAGGCAGTCTGCGCCGATGCGGATGCACCGCCGGGAACGCTTGGTCTTGGGCGATGTGAATACGATTCCTTCTGCGGGGATGAACTGCACCGTCCGTTTAATGGACAATGTCCCCTTTTCGAAATCGATGTCCGACCAGCGCAATCCGCAGATTTCGCCTCTTCTGGCACCCGTCAGCAAGGCCAGCTGTGTGATCACACTAAAATGTACCGGTGCACCAGCAAGCGCCTCCAAAAGCCTGGCGATGTCCTCTTCGTCCAGCGTCTCCACATCAATTTCTGAAGCTTTCGGACGTTCTGCTCGTGCGCAGGGATTTTCGTTGATCAGCCCCCACTGAACCCCTTTCCGGAATACACTGGACAGCATGGCGTGATAGTGCAGGACGCTGTTGCTGTTCAGTTTTCCACCTTTTTTCGGATGCTCGTTGAAAGCTTTAGAAACAGCCAATCCCACTGCGGCAGATACCTTTTCGGCAGTCCGCTTGCTGACACCCTTGCCCGCATAGACCATCCTCATTGTATCCTGACCCACTCCGGCTTCCTTTGCCAGTGCTCCACATGCGCCATGCGGCAACAACTTGAGCAGAGCAGTGGTCGCCGTAAAAGAACTGTCCTGCCGGATGCCCTTCTCTTCGAGATTATCGTAGAACGCCATCAGGTGCGCTGGTTTTATTTTGGACACCTTCAGGTGCCCCAGACCGGCGGTGATCCTTGGTCTCATCCTTTTATAATCGTACAAGGTCTTGGGCTTGAGATGCTTGTTGGCGTACTCCTCAAACCACCGGTCAATGAGATCGTCCAGCAGCATATCCGAGTCCAGTGCCATGCCGTTCGTGACTTGCTGTTCAAACAGCATCGCCTGCTCCTGTACCCACTTTTCAACCTTCTTTCCGCTCATTCCCGGCGGTGGGACCACGGTCTTGCACCTCGTGATGACCTTGTCTGACTGAGTTCGGCCACTGTACACCCGGATGGTATAGGAAACTGTCCCATCCTTCTTCTCTCGTCTCGTAACCTGAGCCACGAGAATCACCCTCCTTCCTTATTAAGAAATGATGCGGCGGACCCCGTTGATGACCTGCGGTTCCTGTTCGACCGGATCACCCTGCGTAAAGTACTCTGCCAGCGTATCCACGTTGACCAGCCGCTTGCGGCTGGAGATCGTGGTATAGCGGATTTTGCCCATCCGGCAGAGTTTGCGAACGTACGCGGGTGAAACCCCAAACCGGACTGCCGCCTCCTTCACGGTGGCCATTGTTGGGTAGCGGATGGGGTACTCGATTGTGTTCGTCATGGTTTTGAACCTCCTGATCTTATTTATAAAGGTATCGGCCAGGTCCAACAGCCACAAGATGAAGCTGACGGACTCAGCAGCGCCCTTCGGTGATTACATTCTAGCACAACTTGATTACATAATCAATAGTCAAAAAGATAGCCTTATCAAAAAATTTTCCGCTTTATTTTACGTCAAAATTGTGCTATACTACTTTATCAAGAGGTGAAAAGACAATGTATGGTGAGCTTATCCGCGCAGCAAGAAAAAAGAAAGGATGGACGCAGAGCGACCTGGCTTATAAACTTGGTATCAATCCAGTCGGCATTGTCCAGTGGGAGCAGAATCGACGCAATCCAAAATTTGAGACCCGGCAGAAAATTGCACGAGCCTTGGATATTGATATCACAGAACTGATGCTGCTATCTGAAAAAGAGGATTACGAGAAAAAACATGGAGATTGCGAAAGTCGTATAAACTTTGCCGTTTACGAGATTGAACGACTTTTAGACGAAAAAAACGAACAGATTGAATCCTGCGGTGGTACGGTAACACCTGAACATGAAAAAAAATGGGTTCTTGAAAATTTGGATTGCTTTGCGGAGAAATATAATGTTTCAAAAGGAGCCGTAAAAGAAGCTCTAAATCACGACTTGGCCCTTTGGCCATCAATTCCGGACGAGAAATCTCCTGTTCCCAAAAAAGTACCCCACACACAAAATCCAGCAAAGGAACTTACCCTTATTCTGGAAGGGCTTAATGAATCTGGCAGAGCGGCAGTTCTCCACCACGCCCGGGAACTGTCTAAAATCCCAGACTACCAAAAAAAGGAGCACTGACCACCATAAGGCCACCGTGTTCCATCACAATTTTTGTTCCAAATTTCACTTTTCACCGGCCTGATTTTATTTGATGGTTCGTTCATTGTCCACGGCTCTTGCTCTCACATTTTTGTATCTGTCGCAAAAATGTCGCAAAATCCGGCCAGAAAAGTTCAATAGAGCAAAAAGAAAAGCCACGATTCAAACCGTCTTTTGAACGATGAATCATGGCTTTTTCTTTGGTGCGCTCGAGGGAACTCGAATCCCTGGCCCTCTGATTAAAAGTCAGATGCTCTACCGGCTGAGCTACGAGCGCATACATTATAAAGCGCAGTATAACACGATACTGCCGAATAATATTACCATACTCCCGGGCAAAAAGCAAGCTTTCTGCACAAAAAACTTTCCCAAAGCCGTCATCGGGCAGATTTTACCACGAACTGCCCCTTTACAAACCGGGCAAGAACCAGTACAATCAAAGCAGTTCATTACAAAACTGCAACCGACCTGCCGGGCGCACTTCCGCGCCGGGCAAGCCGATCCGATAGGAGGGCTTTTTCCATGAAAATTTCTCGACGGTCCGTACTTCGCTATTCCGGGCTGACGGCGGCGCTGCTGGCGCTCACCGGCTGCTCTGCAAACCCCGGCAGTGCCATTCTGGGCGGTGACCTGCCCGACTGGATGAAGAGCCTGTTCTGCGGCTCGGCGGCATCCTCTTCTGCTTCTTCTGAGGCCGCTGCATCCTCTGCGGCCGCAGCCAGTGAGGCCGCAGCTGGTGAGGCAGCCGCCTCCTCGGCAGCGTCCAGCGAAGCCGCAAGCTCTGCGTTCAATCTTCTGCCTGCCTACGACGCTGACCCTCTGACCGGCGAAGCCCGCAAGAGCACCGGCCGGATGGTGGGTGTGATGGTCAACAACATCGCCAACTCCGAAAGGCAGAACGCCCGCCCCCAGCGCGGCATCGGCTCGGCAGACCTGCTCATCGAGAGCAAGGTGGAGGGCGGCATCACCCGCCTGTGTGCCGTGTTCCGGGATGCGGACACCATCCCGGAGGTCGGGCCGCTGCGCTCCGGCCGCGACCAGTTCCTGCAGCTGCTCATGCCCCATCAGGCCCTCTATTACCACGATGGCGAGAGCATTTTCTGCACCCAGTTCATCAATGTATACGATTACTCCGGCCTGAACATCGGCGGCAAGAGCTACTTCAACACGCCGGTCCACCCCCACGTTGCCCACCGTGACAACCGCGGCCGCAACGTAGCCTATGAACACACCGAGTTCACCTCCGGCAAGGAGATCAAACAGGCAGCCGGTAATGCCGGCATCGGCCTGACCTACGCCAACGAAACGCCTTTCTTCCACTTTGCCGATTACCGCACCGCGGCCTCCAATGACCTTCCCGGTGCCCCTGCAGCCAAAACCATCAGCATCACCCACTCCGAGAGCTACAGGACCCGCCTGACCTACAACAGCTGGGGCCGCAGCTACAAGCTGGAAATGTACAACCGCTCCAAAAAAGCCTATGAGAACACGGTGGACGAGCTGACCGGCAAGCAGCTGGCCTTTGACAACGTGGTGGTCTGCTTTGCCGATATCGCCGCCTATGCGGGCGATTCTCACGATGTCCAGTCGGTCAACTATGTGGCCGGTGGGCAGGCGTTTCTCTTCACACGGGGCGGCGTGCAGGTGGGACGCTGGGAGAAGCCGCATCCCACCCATCCGCTCAAGCTCTACACCGAAACCGGCGAGGAGATGACCCTGAACCGGGGCAAGACCTATCTGGCACTGGTGGACAATGATGAGTGGAGCAATTTCAGCTACTAAATCACCCGCCCTCCGGGGCAGAAGAGGGAAATCGATGAAACGCTTTTGGATGCGCGCTTTGCTCTGTTTTGCGCTCTGCGCCGCACTGCTGACAGGCTGTGCGCTCAGCCCCAGCTCCCGGCCCGCTGAAAGTCCCACTGACCCGCTCACCGGGCAGGAACTTGTCTGGCCGGGACAGCGGCCGGTCGCCATCACCATTGACAACGCGGCCGCCAGCACCACTCAGTGGGGGCTTTCCACAGCCTCGCTGGTGCTGGAAGCCCTGACCGCACAGCAACAGGCCACCCGGCTCTGCCTGGTCTACCCTGCCGTGGGGGCCGTGCCGCAGGTCGGGCCTGTCTCTGCCGGGCAGGACCTCTACTGGCGGCTGCTGGTGGGCCAGCAGCCCATTCCGGTACAGCGGGGCGGGGGACAGTTCGACCAGAACTTCCTCGATTACTATTCCATCCGGGCCGTGGATGCTCTGGAAGCCGGGCGCACCGCCTTCGACTGCGGCAGTGAGTGGAGCAACGCACCGCTGTGGTACACCAGCGGCGAGGCCATCTCTAATGTCTTGGACGAGCTGAGCATCTCCTCTGCTCTGACGGAATCCCGGGTGACGAGCGCCGCATCTGCCGCGGCGGACAGTGCGTCCTCCGGGGCCGACGCAGTGCTGTCCATCCCTGCACTTCTTCCGCAGGAAGCAGACGGCAAACTGCCGGACGCCACCGCGCCGGACGCGGTGAATGTCCGGGTCTGCTTTGACGACGACAACGCCACCGGCTTTTCCTACGACGCCGACAGCGGGCTTTACCGGATGCTCCACGCCGACGGCACGCCCCAGCTGGACGCCAACAACGGCCAGCAGGCCGGGTTCGATAATCTGCTGGTGCTGTTCAGCGCCTCCGAGCTGCGGGACGACGGCAAGACCTACGACTACGATTTGAGCATGGGCGGCGGCGTCTGGCTCAACGGCGGGCATCTGTGGACCATCACCTGGACGCAGGGCCGGGACAACACGCTGCTGCTTTACGACGCCGATGGCCGCACCATGAACATCGAGGCCGGGACAAGCTATATCGCTCTTGTCACCAGTCTGACCGGACAGGAGCTGACGGTCACAAATTCCAGCGGAGAAGCGATCCTTGGATAAGCAAAAAGACTTCTGCACGACGAAATGCAGAAGTCTTTTTTATTTCCAGGCTGCGGCGCGCTGGTAGCGCGGGGGATGTTTTCTCTTTTGGTCAAGCGGCTTGCGCTCCGCGCGGGGCAGAGCGCTCTTTCA
>OLNY01003105.1_pt1 | contig 10891 bp, 15 predicted proteins | sample 1671981 | NCBI WGS metagenome assembly OLNY01 (sample SAMEA3136632, study PRJEB25190) | human gut metagenome | biome: human gut; feature: human-associated habitat; material: faeces | place: Austria | collected 2013 | reverse complement strand
GTCAGCCACCAGGCCGCGCCCTGCCATCAGCTCGGAAAGCCGGGGATAGCACGCGGTCACGCGCTGGCAATCCGACACGGTGTTCAGATCCCCGTTGTAGCAGAGGGGGCCTTTGTAGTTGTCAACTGCGCAGGCAAAGGCCTCCTGCCGCACGTCTCCCTTATAGTAGTCCGTCCGCAGGCGGGGGTGGATGATGAGCAGGGAGATGGGGTAGCGGGCAAAAATTTCTAAGAGAGCAGGCCACTCGTCCGGGTCCGAGACGCCGATGCGCGTCTTGACGGAGACGGTCATGTCCAGACGCCGGAAAACCGTGTCGAGAAAGGCGTCGATGCCCTGGGGGTCGGAGAGAAATCCGGCCCCTTTTTTCTTGGAGACAACGGTCCCGGAGGGACAGCCCAGGTTGAGGTTCACCTCGTTGTAGCCCAGGTCTTGCAGACGCCGGGCGGCGCTGATGAAATCATCGGCCTTGTTGGTCAGCAGCTGGGGGACCACGGGCACGCCCTCGTTGTGTTCCGGCAGGACATCGTTCAGGCCCCGGCCGGTGAGGGGGCTGTCGGCGGTGGGGGCGGAGAAGGGCGTATAATACCGGGCCAGGCCGGGAAACCTGCTGTGGTGGACCCGGCGGAAGAGCCAGCCGGTGATCCCCTCCAGCGGGGCGAAGGACAGCGGCAGAGTGGATTGAGCCATGGGGGAACCTCCTGAAAACAAACTGCATATAGTATACAAGGACTTTGTGGCAAAGAAAAGGGGGAATTTTCCACCCATCCGGCCCCCGGCCCTTGCAAAACGACCAAAAACTGGGTATACTGTTCCTGTTGGCACACAACGTACATCCCACCATAGGAGGCAAAGCGTATGGCAGAATGGAAAGACATCGGCAGCAAGGCCAAAAACCTGACCCTGGCCGGTCTGGGCAAAGCCCGCGACCTGGGCGAGAGCGCCAAGCTGAACCTGGACAACGTCTCGGAAGAGGAGAACAAGAAGCGGGTCTACCTGGAGATCGCCAAGCGGTTTGTGGAAGAAAACCCCACCGCCCCCGTCGGCTACGAGGACCTGTACGACCAGCTGGCCGCCGTCGAGGCCCGCATCCAGGCCAACAAAGAGCGCCTGGGCCAGCTGAAAGACTGAACCAAACTCCCCCCGAAACGCACGCGCCCCCTTGCCAGTTCAAGCAAGGGGGCGTTTTTACAGAATGATTTATAGAACGTTTTTACGTGTGTACACTGCGGACAGCTTGCGGCAGGGTGCCCTCATTCGTCTGCTTCGCAGCCACCTTCCCCCTCGGGGAAGGCTTTTTTCGTGGTCGATCAAAAGGATGTGGTAGCAAGTTTACACAGCGTTGGCAGAGCCTTCCCTTGGGGGGAAGGTGGGCCGGCGTCAGCCGGGTCGGATGAGGGCAACGTTGTGAAAGTGAGCCGTAGTGTATGATGCACTATCTATTCTATTGATAAGGCTGCACAGAAATGCGATCTGATCTCCTCTGGAGTTAGCCAGCCTTCTGTTTCACCGGAGCGACGCCCTTTTGCCAATTCACTCATCAGCTGTAAGGTAGCTTGCTCCCTTTTGTAATCGCAGGTATTATCGGTGTAATTTCTCAGGTCAGAAATGGGCTTGATGTTTGGCATAGTTCTTCGCTCCTTTCTGCCCTTAGTATACCGAACAGTGTTGTAAAATTCAACAGAAACTTTTACAACAAAGGGAGAAAAAACTCCGACCTTCTTCCTGGGAAAAAGATCGGAGTTTCCTTCCAGTTTTGAAAAGTGGGGCTTGTCCAGCCGCTTACACGATCCGCCGGGCGGCGAAGTAGTTGGTGGTGTAGTAGCTGGTGTTCAGGCTGCTGATCTTCACACCGTCTTTGGCGGTGGAGGCGTGGACGATGTTGCCGTCGCCGATGTAGATGCCCACGTGGGTGGGGTAGACACCGTTGGTGGAGAAGAAGACCAGGTCGCCCTGCTGCAAGTTGGACTTGGAGACGGCCACGCCGTTGTTGACCTGATCCTTGGAGGACCGGTTCAGGGTCACGCCGAACTGCTTATAAATGTAGGACGTGAAGCCGGAGCAGTCGAAGGTCTCCGGGCCGGCAGTGCCGTAGACGTAGGGGTAGCCCACGTATTGCAGCGCGGCGGACACGATGGAGTTGCCCTCCGGGTTGGTGGCGGCGTTGTCGTCGGGGTCGGGCTTGGAGACTTGGTCGCTGTCTTCCACCTTGGCATACTGGGCGGAGACATAGCCTGTCCGGCCGTTGCAGAGGATCTGGTACCAGCCGTTGGTCTTACCCGTGATGGGGAAGGTGTCGCCGTCCTCCACGGAGCAGAGGATGCCGTAGTTGGTGCCGGGGCCTTGGCGGACCCGCAGGGTGTCGCCGTTGGTGGTGACGCGGGCGTAGTTCTCTGCCTGGGCCGCCACGGCGGCGATGGTGGCGGTGCGCTCCACGCCGTTGGCGTCCTGGTAGACTACCTTGATCTGGCCGCTGGCCTGACTGGGGTCCACGGTCACGGGGCTGTCAGTGCTGGCACTGACGCTGCTGGATGCGTTGGTCGTCGGGTCGCGGTCCACACGGATGGCGGTGCTGGAGCTGACAGGCGCAGCAAAGGCCGAGACGGACAGGGCCGAGGCGGCCAGCAGGCTCATGGCCAGCAGACGAGGCGCAAACGAGGAATGGTGCATAGGGATCGAACCTCCTTCTGGGGACGGGGGTCAGCGGGCGGACAAGGCCCGGTCCAGCCACACAGAGGCGATGTCGATGGCAGCGTACAGGCTGTCCTTCTCACTGCGCTTGACCACCCGGTCCCGGCCCTTGAGGTCGGGAGAGGTGAGCTGGAGCTGGATGCTGACCTTAGTGGCTACGTTCAGGTCTCCCACGGGCTTGGTGTCCAGAATTTGCAGCTGGATGATGTGGGAGTCGGACATATCGCCGTAATAGATGATGTTGTCTTTCCGGCGCAGGGGATGCCCCTTATAGGTAAGGGGAATTTTCTCGTTAGCCATAAAAACCTCCAATAAATAGGAAAAAGCTCCAGGCAGGCGCTGATTTTACAGAAAAAATCGACCTCCCGCCTGGGAGGGTCCAGTTGCCCTCATAACAAATGTAACCAAATTGTAACACACAAGACCCTAGTTGTCAAATCCCCCTGCCCAGGTATATAATAAAACCATCCAAACTGCGAAAGAAAGGGGAAGCTGAATATGAACGAAGTTTTGAAGGCCATGAAGGAGCGCCGCAGCATCCGCGCCTTCCAGCCCACCATGCCACCCAAGGCCGATTTAGAAAAAATCATCGAGGCGGGCCTGTACGCCCCCAGCGGCAAAGGGGAGCAGGCCGCCATCATCGTTGCCGTGACCAACCAGGACCTGCGGGACAAGCTCGCCGCCGCCAACGCCAAGATCGGCGGCTGGAAGGAAGGGTTCGATCCCTTCTACGGCGCCCCCGCCGTCCTTGTGGTGTTGGGCAGAAAGGACTGGTTCACCCACGTCTACGACGGCAGCCTCGTCATGGGCAACCTCATGCTCGCCGCCCATTCTCTGGGCCTGGGCAGCATCTGGATCCACCGGGCGAAGCAAGAGTTTGAACAGCCGGAATACCAGCAGCTCCTGAAGGACCTCGGCGTCGAGGGCGAGTGGGAAGGCATCGGCCACTGCGCCGTCGGCTATGTAAACGGAGACATCCCCGCCCCCGCCCCTCGCAAAGACGGCCGGGTGCTCTGGGTGGAGTAATTTATCAAGCAGGTCGACCCAATTTGTGAAAAACCGGTGCGATTTTCCGAGTAAAACCCCTTGACAGACGGGGGGAAATGGGAGATAATAAACTACTGAATATCCCGAAGTAAATTGCTTTGGGTGGAAGGGAGGTGCCTGCCATGGCGGAGAAGAAAAAGAAATCCGGCGACCGTAAGATCGCGAAAAACAGCAAAGCCTTTCACGACTATTTCGTGGAGGACAGCTACGAGGCGGGCATCGAACTGGCGGGCACGGAAGTGAAGTCCATTCGCATGGGCAACGTGAATCTGAAGGACGCCTTCTGCACCATCAAGGACGGGCAGATGACGCTCAACGGAATGCACGTGAGCCCCTATGAAAAGGGCAACATCTTCAACCGCGAACCCCGCCGCCCCCGCCGCCTGCTCATGCACAAGCGGGAGATCCAGCGGCTCTTCGCCAAGATCAAGCAGGACGGCTACACCCTCGTCCCCCTGAGCCTGTATTTCAAAGGCCCCAGGGTGAAGGTGGAGGTCGGCCTGTGCAAGGGCAAAAAGCTCTACGACAAGCGGGACGCCGCAGCCAAGAAAGACGCAAAGCGGGAGATGGACCGGGCGCTGAAAATGCAGCGGCGGTAAAGCTTCTTTCGCAGAATCGCAAATCATAAGGAGTGTATCGACATGGCACAGAATCCTATCGTTACCATCGAGATGGAAGACGGCGGCAAGATCGTCGCAGAGCTGTATCCTGACCTGGCTCCCATCAGCGTGAACAATTTCATCAGCCTCGTCAAGAAGGGCTTCTATGACGGCCTGATCTTCCACCGGGTCATCTCCGGCTTCATGATCCAGGGCGGCGACCCCCAGGGCATCGGCATCGGCGGCCCCGGCTACTGCATCAAGGGCGAGTTCTCCGCCAACGGCGTGAAGAATCCCATCAGCCACAAGCGCGGCGTGCTGTCTATGGCCCGCGCCCAGGCCATGGACTCCGCCGGCAGCCAGTTCTTCATCATGCACGCCGACGGGGAGTTCCTGGACGGCCAGTATGCCGCCTTCGGTATGGTCACCGAGGGCATGGACGTGGTCGACCGCATCGCCGCCACCAAGACCGGCATGAACGACAAGCCCAAGGCCGACCAGCGCATGAAGAAGGTCACCGTGGAGACCTTCGGCGTGGACTACCCCGAACCCGAAAAGCTGTAATCGAGCGTTCCGTTTCGGGATTTTTGCAACGACTGTATCCAGCCCTCCCACAGGTCGGGCCAGACCTGACCTGTGGGACTGGCCGGTTCCAACCTATTTTATATAGGGGGGCGTACTGGTTTCGACGGGGACATGGGTGCAGGAATAGCGGGCGGATGTGTCTGTCATCCTTAAAACAGGCAACTTATAAATTAAAGAACAACGATTACGAAGTTCTCGCTGCGGCTTGACGCAGCCGTCCAACCCAGAAGGACCACGAGCTGGGCTTGGGCGTGACCTGAGTGGTGCACGTGACCGGAGTAAGCTTTGCCTCCGGCATGAACAATGAAGCTACCAAACCATGCAGTATGACGGCTTACGTCATGGCAAGGGAATGTAAATAACCGTCTGCGCCCGGAGAGGTTCCTGAGGAAGTGTTTTCGGACGGGGGTTCAACTCCCCCCGCCTCCACCACAAGACCACCGTAATTTTGATAGAATTACGGTGGTCTTTTTTTGACGAAACGCTCTGGTTGAGCATTATTGACATGGTGATCGTCCACGCCGATGGGCGGATGACCTTCCAATTCCAAGGCGGAACGGAGATCGATGCATACGCCCCAAAAACATAAAGGCCGCAGGTTTCGTTGCCTGCGACCTTTTAACTTGTTGACAGACTTGGAAGATATGTCCGATTGGGGTGGAAAGTGTGCGGGAACAGCCCTAAGAATTGCGGGCCTACTTCATTGCGTGGAGAATCGGACCGCCCCAAGCAAAGCCCGTGTGACAGAACGCACGATGAAACGGGCAACCAAAATTGTCAGCTATTTTTTGAAGCACGCCCAATATGCCTATTCTGTTATGGGGGCTGATAAGACGTTGCACGAAGCCAAGTACATATTGCGGAGGTTGGGAACTCAGTCCAAGGAAGAACTGACAAAGAGCGGTTTATACCACCTGTGCAGAAACAAAATCTTTAAGAAAGCTGATGATATGCTCCCCGCATTGGAACTGCTCATTGAATACGGCTATTTGAAAAAGAGGACTTATCACCAAGCGACAGGCGGAAGGCCCAAAGGGGACAGTTATCTTCTTAACCCGCTCTATTTCAATAAATAATCCCCCCACTGAATGGCTTTTTTGGATTAAATGTAAAAAAGTTTTTTCCTTTTAATCCTAAAAAAATGATGACCATGCTATTCCAAAAGAGTAGCATGGTCATCATTTTTTAAGGCTCCGCCAACAAAATTTGCAGCCTGTTCAACAGGGCAAGAAATACGCCGTTCTTTATCGCTGTTCCCCAAAGCCCCTCGCAAAAGCGTTCTTGACGAACATAACAAGTTAGGATTGCTTTGGCAAGGGGCAAATCAGCCGTTTCAATTTGTTCCGATAGACCATTATTCATTTCCAGCCCATACTTCTGAAGGGTTTCCCCATAGGAAATATCCATTAGGTCGCTATGGGAAACATCTTCAATAAACTGGAGGAATTTATCTTCATATACTGGATAGCCAAAAGTACAAGAACCATCTTTAAGCCGTTCACCCTTTTGCCACTGGCAAGCATTTTCTGTGTCCAGTGTTTCAAAATAGGATATGTAACCATAGATTTTCTCAAATCCCAAAAGATTATCTCCCATATTGTGTAACTGCTCCTTTTCCTGATATACAACCATTATATCATGAAATTGAGAGGACTTCCATGCCAATCTGCTTTTCCCATGCAGTTGTGGTAAGACACAAGACAGAGCCGCCCTCCATTCTTCTGCCTTTTCCTCAGTCCCTTTTCGATTCTGACCACTGGGAGACGATACGCAAATATAGGGGATGGCTGTATTTTTGAAGAATCGCTTAAAATATTTATAGGCGCTTTTGCTATGAAACAGGAGCAGTTTTATATTGGGGTATTCCTCCAAAAGCTGGGGGAGGTCATTGGGCTTTTCGTCCATCAGATCTTTGTCACTGGAAGTCCCCCGCACAGCGGAGTCTAATATATCCCATAGCGCAATATTGTATTTCTTTAGTAATGCTTCTTTTGCCTGGTCCGACTTGTCTATTTCTTCACCGCAGGCTATGAATAGTATGTCCCAAAACTTGTTTAATGGGTCGGCATAATATTTGCCATGCGTCAGGGACATATGGCCGGGGAGTGTCCCTAAGATAAGGACTGCCGAATAGTTATCAATGCTTGGGGGCAATCCTTGGATGCGTTCTTGATTATTGTTCATATCCACACCTCACTATCAGGCTATACATAGCCCAATAGTATCACGCATAGCCTACAAAAGCAATGAAAATCCCTTACGCTAATCGTGTAAGGGAGAGTGGGCTATGAATACGGTAACAGCGGTACGCAACAGGATACTGCAACTTTGTGAGGAACAGGGAATCACAATCAACGGGCTGGCTACCATATCTGGCTTGCCGCCATCATCCATTAAGAATATCCTTTATTGAAAAAGTTTGAATCCCAAAATCGTGACAATTAAGATGATTTGCGATGGGCTGAATATCACCTTGAGGGAATTTTTCAGCACACCCGAATTTGACGGTCTGGAGCAGGAAATGAAGTAGTCCCACATAAAGGGAAAGGCTCCCCCCGCCTTAGAGCAGAGAGAAAGCCTTTGAAATAAGCGTGGCGACTGATGTTTTGTGGGGTAAGAGAGCGTTATGCCCTGATTTTCTGTATATCCAGCATCAGGGCGAAGCCCCCAATGAAGCAGACGTAGTTCTTATTTGGATTATCTCGCTCCACCACAAGACCACCGTAATTTTGATAGAATTACGGTGGTCTTTTTTAGCTGAAATTCTATGTTCAGGCCTTCTTGTTGACTGCTTCAAAATATGTGGTGCTGTCCACGGCTTCCAACCATTCATTGCTGGTTTCGTCTCCCGGAACCTCTACCGCCAGATGAGAAAACCAGCTATCCGGTGCAGCGCCGTGCCAGTGCCTTACGCCCACAGGAATGTTCACCACATCGCCCGGATGAAGCTCCTGTGCCGGTTTGCCCCATTCCTGATAGTAACCGCATCCGGCCACGCAGACGAGGATCTGCCCGCCGCCGCTTTTCGCGTGATGAATGTGCCAGTTGTTGCGGCAGCCCGGCTCAAAGGTCACGTTGTAAATGCCGACCTGCGCGGTGGAAAGGGGGGCGAGGTAGCTTTGCCCGACAAAGTATTTCGCAAAGCCATCATTGGGTGCGCCGATGGGAAAGACCATTTCGTTCTGGTGTTTGGCTTTTGCGTCGGCAGCATCGTTCTCCGCCCATACCTCCTTTGCCATACGGAAGGCCGCCCACGCCTTGGGCCAGCCCGCATAAAATGCCGCATGGGTCAGAATTTCCGCTATTTCCGTTTTCGTCACGCCGTTGTTCTTTGCAGTTGTCAGATGGTACTGAAAGGACGAATCCGTCAGTCCCTGTGCCATCAACGCAACCACGGTTACAATGCTGCGGTCCCGCAGGGAGAGTTTGTCCTCCCGGCTCCACACCTGCCCGAACAGCACATCATCATTCAATTCCGCAAATTTGGGAGCAAATTCCCCAAGAGCATCTCTGCCTGCCGTTTGTTTGACTGCCATAGCTCACACCTCCTTGCCCATCTGATAGGCTTGCTCCAGCGCGACATGACCGGCGATTTCGCCCACGCCGTTTACGCCGCCTGCGAACACGGTGCCGGCCAGCGTGCAGCGGGGGAAGCAGTCCACCCAACCCTGCACGGCCTTCTCCGTGCCCTCGAAGGTCTCCGGCGCATCCTCGGCTGCCGTTGCCAGCAGATACGCTTGGGTAAAGGCATAGTCCGTATCATAGAGCGGATTGGCGCGATCCAGCATGGTCTTGAGCTGACCGCTGACGCAGTAATAGTAGACGGGCGTTGCGAACACCAGCACATCCGCATCGTGCATTTTGGCGGCAATTTCCACGGCATCGTCCTGGATGACGCAGTACCCCAGCTTCAGGCAGGCAAGACAGCCCTTGCAGAAGCCAACCTGCTTTTCCCGCAGAGATACGGTTTCTACCTGATTGCCTGCCTCCCGTGCGCCCTTGGCGAAGGCTGCCGCCAGCGTTTCAGAGTTGCCACCCTTACGGGGACTTGAGGAAATGATCAGCACCTTTTTATTCATCGTAGAACACTCCTTGTATTTTTATATTCTTTGTGGTATTCTCATAGTAATACCTAAACCTAACTTCAGGTCAAGATATTTTTTGAAATTTTTCGGAGGAAAATTTATGTATTCGATTGGACAGGTGGCGGAGATGTTCGGCTTGCCCATCTCCACGCTGCGCTATTATGATAAACAGGGGCTTTTTCCGAACATGGAACGGGCGTCCGGTATTCGCAGATTCAGCGACACGGAGATCGAGGCACTCCGCGTCATTGAGTGTTTGAAAAAAGCGGGCATGGAGATCAAGGACATCCGGCAGTTCATGGATTGGTGCGCGAAAGGCCCGTCCACTTATCCGCAGCGCAAGGCCATGTTTGAGGAGCGGAAAGCCCACATGGAGGCAGAGATCGCCCACATGAACCAAGCGCTGGATATGCTGAAATTCAAATGCTGGTACTATGCGCAGGCGATCCGGGACGGAAATGAGGAGAGACTCACCGACATGATCCCCGACAAACTGCCGGAGGAGATTCGTGCCATCTACGATAACTCCCACAAAGAATGAACCCTATTTTGAGCCTATATGAAAACAGGAGCGCAACAGAAAAAACAAGGCACCCCCTGAGCGGGACACGGCACAAAGCCCCGCGCAAGGCAAAAATCTCCCCTGCCACAGACGTAGCAGGGGAGATTTGCTTGCATGGTTTGTTCAGAGGGAGAACGCCAAGATCAGGCCAGAGCGGCGGTGATGATGGCCATCTTATAGACCTCATCGGCGTCGCAGCCGCGGGAGAGGTCGTTGATGGGGGCGTTCAGGCCCTGCAGGATGGGGCCGTAAGCGGCGAAGCCGCCCAGACGCTGGGCGATCTTATAGCCGATGTTGCCGGACTGGATCTCCGGGAAGATGAAGGTGTTGGCGTGGCCGGCGACCTTGGAGCCGGGGAACTTCTGCTGACCGACCACGGGGGAGACGGCGGCGTCGAACTGCATCTCGCCGTCGATGGCCAGCTCGGGAGCGGCGGCCTTGGCCTTCTCGCAGGCGTTCTTCACCTTGTCCACAGACTCGCCCTTGCCGGAGCCCTTGGTGGAGTAGCTCAGGAAAGCGATCTTGGGGTCGATGCCGAAGGTAGCGGCGGTCTTGGCGCACTCCAGGGCGGTCTCGACCAGTGCATCCTCGTCGGGATCGATCTGGATGGCGCAGTCGCCCATGCACAGGCGCTCGTCCACGCCGTTCTTCTCGCGCTGCAGAATAAAGCAGGAGCTGACGTTCTTGTTGCCGGGCTTGGTCTTGATCAGCTGCAGAGCAGGACGGACGGTGTCGGCGGTGGAGTAGGTGGCGCCGCCCAGCAGGCAGTCGGCCTCGCCCATCTTCACCAGCATGGTGCCGAAGTAGTTGCCCTTCATCAGGTTCTTGCGGCAGTCCTCCGGGGACATCTTGCCCTTGCGCAGCTCGACCATCTTCTCGACCATGGCGTCCATGCCGGCGTAGGTGGCGGGGTCCACGATGCGCACGCCTTCGATGTCATAACCGCCCTTGGCAGCAGCGGCCTTGACCTCGTCCTCCACGCCCACCAGGATGGGGGTCAGGAAGCCGTCCTTCTTCAGACGAGCGGTGGCCTCCAGGATACGGGCGTCGGCGCCTTCGGTAAAGACCAGGGTGCGGGGATTGGCCTTCAGAGTTTCGATCAGTTTTACGAACATGTTAGCTTACCTCCAAAATCATAAGACGAAATCCGTCTTTTCCTTACGAATCAACTTGTTTATTGTAACACCATCTGACCGGGGATGCAAGAGGCTCTGCGTCTCAATAAAAATTTAAGAAAAAGTTCATAGAGATTTCTGAATTCTTCTGATATACTATGGGCCATCAAGACAAAAGGAGATCATCCCCATGACCAAGACACACACCAA
>OLNY01003103.1_pt1 | contig 10897 bp, 10 predicted proteins | sample 1671981 | NCBI WGS metagenome assembly OLNY01 (sample SAMEA3136632, study PRJEB25190) | human gut metagenome | biome: human gut; feature: human-associated habitat; material: faeces | place: Austria | collected 2013 | reverse complement strand
CGCGAGCGCGCAGGGTCTCGGCCTCGCTCGCGGCCTCGCCCGCGTTTTTCGACAGCTCCTCCGCCTGCTTCAAAAGCTCGGAGAGCGCCGTTTCGACTTCGTTTTTGCTTCTCTCCAGCTCTTCGATGCGCGCGCGCTGCTGCGCAATCTGCGCATCCATCGATCCCACGCGGTCAGACTGGCTTCTGAGTTCCTCCTCCACGCGTGCAATGTTCTCTTCGTTGTGCGCGATGCCCGTTTGCAGCACCGCGACGGCAGATTCCTGCTCTTTGACCTGCGCGTCGAGCTCGGAAAGCTGCGCGCGCTTTTCCTCCTGCGTGATGTCGTTCTCGTGAATGCGCGCGGAGAACTGCTCGGACGCAGCGTACAGCGCCTCTAAGTCCGCGTTCGCCTTTTTGAGCTCCTCGCGCGCGAGCGACAGGTCGGTGTCGAGCTTGATGGCGTTCGTCTTGAGCGTTTCCAGATTTTCAAGCCACACGGAAATTTCCAAAAGGCGCAGTTCGTCGCGGTAGATAAGATACTGCTTCGCCGTCTCTGCCTGCGCACGCAGGGGTTCGACCTGCAATTCCAGCTCGGCGATCTTGTCGTTGATGCGCACTAAGTTTTCTTCCGTGCGCTCCAATTTACGTTCCGTCTCCTCCTTGCGGTAGCGGAAGCGCGAAATGCCCGCCGCCTCTTCAAAGATCTCGCGGCGGTCGCCGCTCTTTTGCGACAGGATCTCGTCGATGCGGCCCTGACCGATGATGGAATAGCCCTCGCGGCCCATGCCGGTGTCCATGAACAGCTCGTTCACATCGCGCAGGCGCACAGACTGCTTGTTGATATAGTATTCCGATTCGCCGCTGCGGTAGTACCGGCGCGTGACGGCGACCTCGGTCTCCTCCATGCTGGGGAAGATGTGCTCGGTGTTGTCGAGCACGAGCGTCACCTGCGCAAAGCCCATCTGGTTGCGTGTTTCCGTGCCGCCGAAAATGACATCCTCCATCTTCACGCCGCGCAGCGACTTGCTCGACTGCTCGCCCATGACCCAGCGAATGGCGTCCGAAATATTCGATTTACCGCTTCCGTTCGGCCCGACGATGGCGGTGATGTCCTCACCGAAGTTGAGTACCGTCTTGTCCGGGAAGCTCTTGAACCCTTGGATCTCCAATGCCTTTAAGTACACGAGCGATATCCTCCTTGGAAAAAGGCGTCATCCCCCACGATAAGGGTATAATGACACATTTTGACTAATACTATATACCATTTTTCCGCCGTCTTTTCAAGTGGATTCGATGAACAAAGCGCAAAAAGACGCCCGAAGGCGTCTTTCTTTGTCTTCAAAAAAGCTGCCTTGGCAGCTTTTTTGAGAAAGTTTCGCTGCGCTTCGTGCCTTGCCGCCCAAAGGGCGTCTGCGACATTGCACCGTCGCGGCATTACGATTCCCGCGCCCTTTCAGGCGCGCCAATCGTGCCGCTTCCTCGAAAACGGCTTGCTGTTTCCGTCACAGACGGCGCTTCACCGTTTTCCGCTCCGCGCAAAGTGTTTTCTGCCAGAAGGTGAATTGCCCCGCAGCGGGCAAGAGAAGCCCCTCTGGAGGGCGCACATGTCGCGGCAGAAAACGGATTTGAATTGATTTTGTGCCGTGCGCGGCACGAAACTCTGCGAGGCTTTTTACTTCTTCTTTTCGTCAATGAGCACATACAGCGCGTCGAGCGCGTCGGAAAGGCTTCCGAGGCGCTGGATGAGACCGCAGGCCACTGCTTCTTCCCCGTAGAGCACGCTGCCGACGTCAGAGGCGAGGTCCTGCGTGTCCATCATCAGGCGCAAAAACTCGTCGCGCCCGATGCGTGAGTTTTTCGTCACAAAGCGCACAATGCGCTCCTGCAAGCGCTCAAAATACTGGTACGTCTGGGGCGCGGCGATGATCGTGCCGCTCGTGCGCACGGGATGGATGGTCATCGACGCCGACGGCGCGATCATCGTCACCATCGGCGCGACAGCAAGCGGCACGCCGATGGAGTGTCCCCCGCCGAGCACGAGCGAGACCGTCGGCTTTTTCATCCCTGAGATGAGCTCGGCGATGGCAAGCCCCGCCTCCACATCGCCGCCGACGGTGTTGAGCAGGAACAAAACGCCGTCGATGTCGTCGCTCTCCTCCAGATACGCCAGCAGCGGCAGCACATGCTCGTATTTCGTCGCCTTCTGCGTGTTCGGCAGCTGCATGTGGCCCTCGATCTGTCCGGCGATCGTCAGGCAGTGGATGGCCGCGCGGCTATTTTTGATGACGACCGAGCCGAAGTCGATGACCGGCTGAATGGGCGGCAGCAGCGGCTCCTGCCCGTTTTTCTCCTCGTCCTGCGAGGGTTTCGTTTCGCTTCTCATCGCAAAGTCCTCCCGAAAGTCATTTCCGGTAGGATTTGCAGAAAGCGCGAAAAGCATACCCTTTGTGCCGTCGGAAATACGAGCCTCAAACCGGGAAGCACTTTAATATCCCCAAGTCATCAGTTTCCATTCCCCGCCATCGCTGCGAGCCAACCACCAGGACCATGTGTATTCCGTGTCCGGCTCCCAAGCTCCGCCGCCCTCTTTCGGAGAGCGAAAGCTGCTGTCGAACATGATGCATTGTGTAAAAGCCAGATCGTTGTCATTTGCCTTTTCCAAATCATTCATCCACGAAAGGTTCTTTTCATCCGTGCAGATGTCATCTGACGAATATGAAATGCTATGTAATTCGCAGCCTTCCCACGAACCGATCATCTCTTCGATCACCTTTATCGCATCATCCATATCCTGTTCTGTGTAGACAGCCGAATCGCCATAATCGACCGTTATGTTTGACGTTTCCTTGTTGCCGCATCCAGCCAGCAGGGCAAAAAGCACTACGCAAATAACCGATAAGCTGTATTTTTTCATCTTATGGCCTCCATATCTCTCATTTTTCTATATTTTTATACTGCTTATTATACCAGAAAGCATTGTCCGAATCCAGCGAAAAAGCGCCCGAAGGCGTTTTCCTCGGGCGCTTGCAGCTTTTTATTTGTACGTCAGCAAATCTTCCACGCTCTTGCGCTTCGGCGCGGCGGGCTCCTCATCGGGATAGCCAAGACCGATAACACAGCCGACCTTCTGATTCTCCGGCAGGTTCAAGAGTCTCGCGATCTTCTCTTCGTCGAAGTAGCCCGTGATGACCGTGCCGACGCCGCGCTCCCACGCGGCAAGACAAAATGTCTGCGCGGCGATGCCCGCGTCGAACATCTCAAAGCCCGCCTCCTTCGGCGTCGAGAACGAGCCGTCGCGCTCGTAGCCCGAGCGGCCGGTCACATAGGTAAGCACCATAACGGCGGGGCAGTTTTTGAGCGTCTTCTCGTTCAGCTTGAAATCAAGCACCATCTCCTCCGCCATTTTGTCGATCGTCGTGCGGTCCTCGACGAGCACATAGCGCGCGATCTGCGTATTCTTCCACGAGGGGGCGTAGGCCGCGTCGGCGACGATCTGCTCGATGACCTCGTGCGGAACGGGTTTTGGCTGGTACTTACGGATGCTTCTTCTGCTTCTGATGGCCTGTATCGTTTCCATATTCGTTTCTCCTTTGCTGACGGTTTGAACGCAATGCCGATTCACGGCGTTTCTTTGGCGTTTATCATAACAGAAGCGTGCGCAAAAATCCAGTGGAAAAACAGCCGGTTCTGCCGATTCATCTTATTGCAGGCCCGTCAGCGGATTTTCCTGGCAAAATCCGTCGGTCAAACTATAGGACATGCCAAGTGTTCCAAACGGGAAATAGTGAACCGTATAATAGGCCCGTCCCGCTGAAAACTGCTCGATGGAAATGTAAATCGGCAGCAAGGGCACTTTCTTTGAGTAAACTCCCACCGACTGCGCGCGGATCTCAGCGACATACTCCTCCGGCACCTCGCACCTGCGTGAAACAAAAGGATGGGAAGAAATGCAGGCCAATATCATACCGAACAGGGCTACGATCAGCAGTGCGATCATCGCTTTTTTGTGTTTCTTCATGTTCTGTCACACCCCTGTGCGTTCCTCTGCTTTCTGCCTCTTCTCCATACGATGATCGCATGGATGATGAGGGACGCGACCGATATCGCGACAATCAGAGAGTGGGATGTAAACGGCTTGCAGTACCATCCCATCGGGTCTAACTGCGACAGCTTTGCCGTCAAATAAGAAGAAATAAAGCTCAGTATATTTCCGATAAAAATGATCGGAACGTTGTCTGTTTTCAGCGCGCAGCGGTACAAAATCACAAAGCTGACGATCATCACGCCGTAATACAGCATCGTCCCCGAAGTAATATCACCCTTCACAGAGAAAAATGCAAACGGTACGCAATACGCGGTGAGCAGCAGCGCTCTGATGAGCCACGATTTTTTCATAAAACCCTCCCATTTTTCTCTCAAAATCTCTCTTTCGTCATCATATCAGACCTTTTGCGCAAAGTCTACCATATAAAAAGCGCCCGAAGGTTTCCCTTCGGGCGCTCCTTATGTTCACTTTTCTTTTCCGTAGAAGAACAGCGCCACCGTTCCCGGGCCGACGTGGGCGCCGGTGACAGGCTCGTAGACCACGTTCAGGCATTCGCCGGTGAAGCCCTTGTCCCGCAGCAGCGCGATGAGCGCCTGCGCGCCCTCTTCATTGTCTGCGTGGGCGATGCCGAGCATCTCGCTCTTGTCGAGCGCGCGGCCGTCGTAATAATTCGCAAGCTCCTGATAGGCGCGCTTCATGCCGCGCACCTTGCCGCAGGAGACGATGTGTCCCGTCTCGTCACCGCACAAAATCGGCTTGATACTCAGCACCGTGCCGATCAGTGCCGTCGCGCTCGAAATGCGGCCGCCGCGCTTTAAGTACGCAAGGTCGTCGACCGTGAAAAACTGGCACATGTGCGGTCTTCTCGAAAGGAGATGCGCTTTGATCTCATCGAGGCTCTTTCCCTCTTCGATCATGCGCGCGGCTTCGAGCACCTGTAACCCCTCGCCAAGGGAGGCAGCGTAGGTGTCGATCGTGACGATCTTCCGCGCGGGGTATTTTTCCGTCAGCTCGCCCGCGGCGATAACCGCGGCCTGTGCCGTGCCGCTGATGCCGCCGGACATGCCGACGTAGAGCACATCGTCGCCCTGCGAGAGCGCACGTTCAAAGTAGTTCGCCATCAGGTCGGGATTGACCATCGACGTTTTGACGACCGCGCCGCGGCGCATCGCGCCGTAGAACGCCGCGCCGTCGAAATCCACATCATCGGGATAGTCCGTCTCCTTTCCATCCACCGTGTAGGAAAACGGCACAACGGTGATGCGGTGTTGTTTCGTCAGCGCGACCGGCAGGTTCGCGGACGTATCGGTGAATAACTGGAGCATGACTCTCTTCCCTTCCTGATCCTTTGGCATTTTGACAGCTTATCACGCCACGCTCGCTTATGCAAGCAAAACCGCAGGAAACTTTACAATTTGTTCAACATTGTATGACTTTTTGGCAGAAAACGCCCTCCCACGGCACGTGGGAGAGCGCTTCTCGGAATCTCAGAATATTTTCTTACGCCTGCTCAAAGATGGCCTTCATGCACTTGTAGGTCATGTAGCAGTCGAGCTTGGCGACCGTTTCATACGGTGCGTGCATCGAGAGCACGGGCACACCCGCGTCGAGCGTGTCGATGTTGCGCTGGGCCATGAACTTGGCGACCGTACCGCCGCCGCCTGCGTCGGTCTTGCCCATCTCGGCCATCTGCCAGAAGACGCAGTTGTCGTTCATCAGCTTGCGTACCTTGCCAACGACCTCAGCGCTTGCGTCGCTCGCGCCGCCCTTGCCGCCGGAGCCGGTATACTTGCACAGCGCCACACCGTAATTGACGAAGGCGGAGTTGCGCTTGTCGTACACGTCGGCAAAGTTCGGGTCATAGGCCGCCGTCACATCTGCGCTCAGGCAGAAGGAGTTGGCAAAGCAGTCAGAAAGCGCGACGCCCTGCGTGCGGCACATGTCGCCCATGAACCACTCAAACGCCTGAGACAGCATACCGGACACGCCCTCGGAGCCGATCTCCTCCTTGTCCGCGAAGATGCAGACCGCGGTCTTCTTCGGGGACACAGCGTCAAAAATACCTGCAAGCTCTGCATACGCGCAGACGCGGTCGTCGTGACCGTAGGACGCGATGAAGCTGCGATCAAAGCCGATGTCGCGCGCCTTGCCGGCGGGGACGACTTCGAGCTCGGCGGAGATGAAGTCCTCCTCCGTAATGCCGTACTGCGCGTTCAAATACTGGAGAACGCCGAGCTTGAAACGGTCGGAGCAGTCCTTATCTTCAAACGGCTTTCCGCCGAGCAGTACGTTCAAGCTCTCGCTCGGGATGGCCTCGTTGAGCGGCTTTTTGCCCTGCTCGCGGCCAAGGTGCGGTAAAAGGTCGTTGATGATGAACTGGGGATCGTCCTCCTTGCCGCCGATGTGGACGTCGACCTTCGAACCGTCGCGCAGCACGACGACGCCGTGCAGCTCGAGGGGGATCGTCACCCACTGGTACTTGCGGATGCCGCCGTAGTGGTGGGTCTTGAAGTAGGCCATCTCGGCCTCCTCGTAAAGCGGACGGGGCTTTAAGTCGAGGCGCGGGGAGTCGGTGTGCGCCGCGCCGATGTTCGCGCCGTGGCTCAGGTCCTCGCTGCCGATGACAGCGAGCATGATACCCTTTCCGCGGTTATTGAAGTAGACCTTGTCGCCGGCGCTCAGCTTCATACCCGCTTCGTAGGCCTTGAAGCCCTTCTTTTCCGCCAGCTCGATGCAGTACTCCACGCAAAGGCGCTCGGTCTTGCCGTTGTTGAGGAACTTCTTGTAGTCCTCGCAATAGGCCTCCATCGCTTTTTCATCCTCTGCGCTCAGGCGGTCATAGCCATTCTTGGGGGCGTAGAGCAGTTTTTCAGCGAGCTTGTTCTTTTCACTCATCTCTCAGTTTCCTCCTTCAAATTGTTGATGATCGTGTTGATATAGACCTCTGCCGCGTGTTCCGCCTTTTCAGCGGTCGGCAGATCGTTCACAAATTCATAATCGCACTGCGCGCGGAAATAGTCCGCCTCCTTCTGTGCCGCGATGCGCGACCTTGCATACTCCTCGGTGATGCTGTCGCGCGCCATGATGCGCTTGACCCGCACCTCTTCAGGCGCCGTTACGGCGACGGTCGCGTCGCAGATCGCGCCAAGGCCGCTCTCGATGAGCTTGATAGCATCGAGGCCGATGATCTCCGCGTTCGTCGCCGCCATTTTCTGCGCCAGCGCGCGCGGGATGCGCTCGTGCACGATGGCGTCGAGCTCGGCGAGCTTTTTTCTGTCCTTGAAGACGATCAGGCCGATGGCGTGGATGTCCACGCTGCCGTCCTGCCGAAAAATGACATCGCCGAACGCCTCGCGCAGCGCGCGCAGCAGCGGCTCGTCATCTTTTAACATCTCGTGATAGACCGCGTCGCAGTCGAGCACGCATGCGCCCTTTCTTTCAAGCGCGCGCAGAAGGCTCGTCTTCCCCGCGCCCGTGCCGCCGGTGATGCCGATGACGATCTTGCCGTCGTCCGCGTCCTCCACATGGAAGCCCGCGGCCTTTTTGAGGCGGTTGCCGATGGCAAGGCCAAGGCCTTTACTGTCCGGACATTGTGCCCAGATCTCGCCCACATTCGTCTCGTCGAACGTCCGCAGCGCGTCGAAGACGTGCTGCGCCTGCGCGCGCTTATCGTCGCTCGCACCGAGGGGGTGGACGATGTGCCCGTCGAAGAGCCGCGTGAACTCGTCAAAGCAGATGATGCCGGACTTCTCGCCCGCGTGTGTGAGCAGATAGCGCGCGCTCGCCTTCGCCCCGCCGGTCACGACCGTGACGGGGGCCTTAGGCGCATAGTGGCGGTACTTCATGCCCGGGGCGCGTGGCTTCTCGCCGTCATTCATCTTCTGCGTCACGGCCTTGTCGACCGTCACCTCGCCCAGCGCATCGCGCAGGCTCTCGAGCGGCAGTCCGCCCGGGCGCAACAGCTGCGGCGGCGTGACCGTCAGGTCGATGATCGTCGACTCCACGCCCACCTGACAGGGGCCGCCGTCGACGATACCGTCGATCTTGCCCCACATGTCCTCGCGCACGTGCTCTGCCGTCGTGCAGCTTGGGCGGCCCGAGGTGTTCGCGCTCGGCGCGGCGACCGGCACGCCAGATGCTTCGATGATGGCGCGCGTGACCGCATGGTCGGGACATCTCATGCCGACGGTCTCGAGCCCACCGGTCGTGCGCAGCGGCACGCAGGGCTTTTTCTTTAAGATCATCGTCAGTGGGCCGGGCCAGAAGCGCTCGGCCAGCTTGTAGGCCGCGTCCGGTACATCCTCGCAGTAGCTCGTAAGCCAGCTTGCGTCCGGAATGTGCAGGATGAGCGGGTTGTCCTGCGGGCGGCCCTTGGCCTCGAAAATGTGCAGCACGGCGGTCTCGTCCAGGCCGTTCGCGCCGAGGCCGTAGACCGTCTCCGTCGGGATGGCCAGAAGCCCGCCGCGGCGCAGAATGTCCGCCGCCTGCGCGATGCTCTCTTTATCCTCCACCGTGCGGAGGGTAAACCATTTTGTCTCCAATGTTCTCTCTTCTTTCTTAGCCCTCGGTGCTCTCGCGCAGCTTTTCGGCCTGCTCCTGCATCGTGAGCGCGTCGATGATGGGGTCTAAATCGCCGTTCATCACGGCGTCGATGTTGAAATTCTTGTTCTCGCCCGTCAGGCGGTGGTCAGTCACGCGGTTTTGCGGGAAGTTATAGGTGCGGATGCGCTCGTTGCGCATGCCGCTGCCGACCTGCGCGCGGCGCTCGCTCGTGATCGCACCCTCCACGCGCTCGCGCTCAGCCTCGTAGAGCTTGCTCGCGAGCATCGCCATACACTTGGCGCGGTTCTGGAGCTGGGAGCGCTCCTCCTGACACGAAACGACGATGCCCGTCGGCTTGTGGATGAGGCGCACGGCAGAGCTCGTCTTGTTGACGTGCTGGCCGCCTGCACCGGAAGCGCGGTAGACCTGCATCTCAATGTCTTCGGGCCGGAGGTCGACGTCGACCTCCTCCATCTCCGGCAGCACGGCGACCGTCGCGGTCGAGGTGTGCACGCGCCCGCCGGACTCCGTCTCCGGCACGCGCTGGACGCGGTGGACGCCGGATTCAAACTTGAATCTCGAATACGCCCCATCGCCATTGACCATGAAGTCGGCCTCTTTCACGCCGCCGAGCTCCGTGTCGTTGTAGTTGAGCAGCTCCACGCGGTACCCCCGCTTTTCCGCGTACATCGCATACATGCGGTAGAGGTCGGCGGCAAAAAGCGCGCTCTCCTCCCCGCCCACGCCGCCGCGAATCTCGACGATGACGTTTTTGTCGTCGTTCGGGTCGCGCGGCAGGAGCAGCACGCGCAGCTCGTCAAAAAGGCGCTCTTTTTCCGCCTTGGCAGTGTTCAATTCCTCCTGCGCCATGTCCTTGAGCTCGGGATCGGATACAAGCTCCAGCGCCTGCACGATGTCGTCCTCGCACTTCTGGTACGCGCGGTAGGTCTCCACCACGGCGGAAAGCTCCTTCTGCTCGCGCGTGAGCGCGCGCAGCTTCTTTGGGTCAGCGTAAATTTCCGGCACTTCGAGCAGCTCGCCGATCTCGTCATAGCGGCGCGCGAGCTGTTTGAGCTTTTCCCACATCAGGCCTTGTCCTCCGCGATAAAGTCAGAGCAGGCCTTGATGAACTGGTCGCGCCAGAAGTGGTAGCCCGCGGAATCGGGGCAGAGCGAAACCTCCGCCACGTGCGGCGTCTGCAAATAGAGGTCCATCTGGCGGAAGACGTCCTTATAGTCCTGCTCGCTCTTGTGCGTGATGAGATACGCCGCGTTCTGGATCTCATAGCCGCGGCGCTTCAAAAAGCCGCGAATAACGCTCGAACAGCGGCCCGCCCACACGGGCGTGCCGAGGATGACGAGCTTGTAGTCCGACAGCGGCTTCTGGCATTTCGGTCGCGAAACCGCACTCGTGCGCTTGTGCATCGCGTCAAAGCAGCAGCGAAGGTAGCCCATCGTGCCGCTGCGATCGACCTTGTCGCGAATTTCGAGACATTCGCAGTCCAGCGCCTCGGCGACCTCCTCCATGGCTTTTTTCGTGTTTCCCGTGCGGGAATAGTAAAGGCATAAAATGTTATCGTTCATACTCAGTTTCCTCTCAGCAGGAGCCAACCGGTGGCAAAGGCCTCCCGCACATAGTAGTTGAGCTGTAAGGCATCGTAATAGGCGCTGCGCGGCAGCGTCGCCGCCACGCCGCAGGCCGCATCTGTTCCGGCGATGCGCCCCGCCCTAAAAATATGGTAGTCGTTCGTGACAAAGGCGAACGTGTCGCCCGCATCAAGCCCCAGCTCCGCCATGATCTCTTCGCTGTAAGCAAAGTTCTCCTGCGTACTGGTCGATCGGTCCTCGCGGTAGATGCGGCTCTCGTCCACGCCGTGGGCGATGAGCCAGTCGGCCATGCAGTCGGCCTCGGAGATATCCTCCCCCGGCCCCTGACCGCCTGAGCAGATGATGGGGATGTCCGGCTTGTCCGCGATGAAGTCAAGCGCCGCCTGCAGCCGCGACGAGAGCATCAGCGACGGCGTCGTGCCGTTCACGCCCGCGCCCAAAATAACCACGCACTGCGCGTCTTCCGCGCGCCCGTCCGTGTGCGCGCCGCGAATAACGAGCGATTCAAGATACCCGAATGCGACAAGCCCTAGGCACACGAGCGCGAGCAGAACGCGTTTTCCCCACTTTGCCCACGCATGCTCTTTGTACTGCTCGAGCATCGCAAAGACGATCAAAAGCGCCGTCAGGCACCAGAACAGCAGTCCTGCAAAGCGCACACCCGGGACGGCCCGGCACGTCGCGCCGAGCACGGCACAGGCTGCTGCCGAACGGCTGGGCGC
>OLNY01003098.1_pt1 | contig 10907 bp, 9 predicted proteins | sample 1671981 | NCBI WGS metagenome assembly OLNY01 (sample SAMEA3136632, study PRJEB25190) | human gut metagenome | biome: human gut; feature: human-associated habitat; material: faeces | place: Austria | collected 2013 | reverse complement strand
CACTTCTTCAGCAGGGCCTTGCCCTCTTCGGTCTCGAACTCTTCCTTTGCGCGGTGTATCCAGCAGCTTCCGAGACCTACTGCGTTTGCGGCAAGCATGAGGTTCTCCATTACAAGGCTGCCGTCGTACTTGTAGGTTCCGACCGACTTATCCGCAAGCACGACCAGTACGACAGGTGCGCCGTAGAACGGGTCGATTTTTGCTCCCATTACATCGGCGTTCATTTTAGAAAGTTTGTCGCGCACTGCTTTATCGGTAACCTCAATGATTATCGGAGACTGACGGTTCATTCCGGTAGGAGCGTGAGTTCCTGCTTCAACTACCTGGTCTATCAGTTCCTGAGACGGCATTTCCGGCTTGTACGCCTTTACGCTTCTGCGGGACATGATATTCTTTAATGCTTCATTCATAGTGATTACCCCTTTCTGATTCCGATTATAACCCCATTGCAGCCATTTGTCAACGGCTTTTGGGTGAATTTACGGTGAAACCTTATTTACCCAGATATTCCATCAAGCTGTATGCGAACCACTTCACTTCGGGACGGTCGGCGATCTCCCACAGCCGCGACGTGCAGCAGACAGCTCCATCCTTACGGTACAGCAGACCGAGTCTCTTGCGGCGTTCAGGATTGTCTATTACCCACACCTCCGGCTCGATATCCGTTCCGTCAAGATCTGCGCAGCGGCTGTGCGAAACGATCTCGTACCACTGCGGAGTTGTAAAGGTATCACAGGGGAAATCCTTCAGAAGCTCCGACTTATTGTCGATGAGAAGTCCGAGCGTACCAGTCGGGACCGGCTTGCCCATGCTCTCGGAAATGCTCTTGAACATTCCGTAGCACCAGAAATCCGTGCAGTACTCCCCGGGAAGCGAATTCTCGTCCGAAGTTGGTATGCAAAGCGCACCGCCGTTCTTCGCGGTCTCAGGATCATGCGTGATCTCAATGCGCTTTCCGCCGCCGGATATGTAATTCTCGGTTATCTCAATGTCGATGTTGGGATAAATATAGAGCGTGTATTCATTGTCCGCCTCGCCTTCAACCGATATGTGAAGGCGCGCTTCTGTCGGCTTGTCGCAGCTTATCGTGAACGAAACGCTCTGCGCGCGGTAAATGCGGCCTTTTTGCTCCCTGATGTCGGAAGCGCCGGAATCAACTACGGTTCCGTCAACGGAAAGCTCCCACAGTATCTTCTCCGCTGAGAATCCCGGCTCGGTGCTGGATACCAGCAGTCCGCACTCTATCTCGTCGGAGGCGCTGTAGACGAATCTGTCAAGCTCCGCGAGGACTACAGTTTCAGCGCAGTAACGCCGCCATTCCTCCGGAGTTACCAGCCCCTTGGACTTCATATGCGCGTTCAGTATACCAACTGTGGCAACGCCCTGCCCAGGGAAATCCTGAATATCAAGAAGCTGGAAGCCGCTCATCATGGAGCTTCTCATAGCTGCTTCGATGTCGCGGCGGTAGCAGTCGACGGCAAGCGCGCCGGACGCGCGGAAGAAATCCTTCCAGCGGTGGAGCATTCCCGCATCCTCAAGACCTTTTTTATACGCCGCATACGCTTCGTGGCGGACCGGGCCAGTGTAGTCCTTTATCTCATCAAAGTCGGGGAATACCGCGTACTGACCGACCTCATGCGATATGACCGGAACATGTACGGATATGTTATCCCAGCTTTCCGCCTTTACTTTCTTCATCTCCGTGCCGTACTGTATCATTATCTCGCCGTTCTCGTCGATTACCTGGGTTCCGGCGAGCGCGGCAGCTTCGTCGATGAGCGGATCGTAGCTATGCACGCTGTTGGGACGCTCGGTCTGGATATGACCCTGCGGAGCGTCGCACATTGCGTAGCTTCCGCGTATCAGCCTGTCGCGGCCGAGGCGTACGCCGCTGAAGAAGTCCTCCTGCTCAAGCACGCACGGCACGAACTGGAAGTTATTAGAACCTCCGGCGTACATTTTGTCCGGGAATTCCGCCTTGTAGCCCGCGATGAGCTCGTTAAGGCGCTCCTTGCTGCCCCACAGCTCGTTGCCCATGCTCATCATCACAAAGCTCGGGTGATGTCCGAACTCGCGGAGCATACGCCAGCCTTCCTCGCGCAGGAACTTATGCTCCGCGCCGAACTCATCGGGGACGGTTCCCCAGAACGGAAGCTCCGGCTGTAGGTAGATTCCAAGGATATCCGCGGCTTCAAACGCGGCGTCCGGCGGGCAGCAGGTGTGATAGCGCACGTGATTGATTCCATACTCGCTGAGGGTTTCGAAGAATTTCAGCCAGGAATTCACGTCTGTCGGCATATAGCCGGTCTGCGGGAATACGAGGCCGTCGTGCTTTCCGCGCAGGAATGTCTGCCTGCCGTTGATAAGCAGCGTGCGGTCGTCGGCGCTCATTCTGCGCAGTCCGGTAGTTACTGTACAGCGGTCGCCGTCTAGGTCAAGCTCCAGGCTGAGCGGCGCTGGGTCGGAGTCGCTCCAGAGCGGCGCGGAATCCGAGAGTTTAATGTCGCACTCGAGCGGCTTTTCATCTGAAAACTCAGCCGCCGCTGAGCCGTACTCCTGCGTAACGTCGAACACGCGAAGCGAAGCGGTTCCGCAGTGCGCTCCCTTTATCCATGCGCGAACGTGAAGGGTCTTTTTGTCCGGGTCAGGGATCGCGTAAACATACTCAGGATATGCCGAGTACGACTGTAACTCGATCCTGCCTACTATACCGTTCCAGTTTGTCTGGGTGTCGCGGGAGGTCAGGTGCCCGCCGCCGGTGGGGTAATCCGTGTTGTCAACCCGGATTATCAGCTCGTGCTTTCCTGCAGGCAGACCAGTGAGGTCGTAGCGGTGCGGGGTGCAAAGCGAGCAATACTCGCCTATCTGATTACCATCAATGTAGACACGGGTCTTTCGTGTGCGCTCAAGGAACAGCGTGAGATTTTTGCCCGACATCTCGGGTATTATCTCCACCTCACGCCGGAACCATGCGCAGCCTTCAAACTTGTGAAGGTCTGTCAGGCAGCCGTATTCTATCTCGGTGTTCAATGCTCCTAGCCCTGCATTTGATGTGGAATCCGGCAGGCTGATTCTATCAGGATACTTGGTGGGCAGCGCGTCGGTTTTGCTTTCGTCAAGGCAGACTTCCCAGCGGCCGCTCAGGTCTGTAATTGTCATGTTACGTCCTCCGTTATGCCTTTCGGCTTGGTTTCTCAGGAATATTATATAAGAAATGTGTGGGAAAATCAAGGCGTTTTTTAATTTTCCGGGCTTTTTTGCAAATTTGCTTCCCGGGTACTTGACAAAAACGTTTTTTTGGTGTAAAATATTACTGTTATTTCTTTGGAGACGTATCGAAGTGGTCATAACGGGGCTGACTCGAAATCAGTTAGGGCTTTGCCCCCGCGAGTTCGAATCTCGCCGTCTCCGCCAGACGAAAAGAACCGCATTGCTGTGCGGTTCTTTTTGTTTTGCCCCTGAAACATACCCGATAAAAAAAATCGAATAACGGCTTGAAAATAGAAACGATTCATGGTATAATTGAAATGTATGAATTTATATTATAAGGAGTTAACCTATGTCTGACAATACATCATTTGTAAAAACGCCGCCCATGGGCTGGAATAGCTGGGACTGCTACGGAACCGCAGTCAACGAGGAGACCGTGCGCGCCAACGCAAAATTTATGGCGGAAAACCTCAAGCAGTTCGGCTGGCAGTACATAGTCGTGGATATCCAGTGGAGCAATCCCATCGCACAGAACCACGAATATCAGCCGTTCACTGAGCTTTGCATGGACGAATATTCAAGACTTATCCCAGCGGCAGAGAGGTTCCCCTCCGCCGCTGGTGGAAAGGGCTTCGCACCTTTAGCCGAATACGTACACTCGCTGGGACTTGAATTCGGCATTCATATCATGCGTGGAATTCCCCGCCAGGCGGTTCACCGCAATACCGCAATCAAGGGTACGTCCAGAACCGCACGTGATATTGCCAAGACCTCCAGTATATGCCAGTGGAACACTGACATGTATGGCGTTGACCCCGAAAAGGAGGGCGCCCGCGAGTACTATGACAGCATTTTCGAGCTTTACAAGAGCTGGGGTGTTGATTTCATTAAGGTCGGCGACATCTGACGCGAACTCCCGCACGAGGAGTCCGAGCTTGTAATGCTGAGCGAGTCGCTGCGTTTCTGCGGTCGTGATATGGTGCTGAGCCTCTCTCCCGGAGCGGCGCTCCCTGAAAAGGCGGAGCTTTACAAGCAGGTCAGCAACATGTGGCGCATCACCGACGATTTCTGGGACAACTGGCCGCAGCTCCTCGATATGTTCAGCCGTGCGCAGACATGGTGCATTCATGCGGGCGCGGGGCACTTCCCCGACGCGGACATGCTCCCCGTCGGCGCTATACTCCAGGATTACGGTCCCGACGGCTGGACTAAATTCACAAAGGACGAGCAGATCACGATGATGTCGCTGTGGTGCATTATGCGCTCCCCGCTGATGATAGGCGGCGAAATGACAAAGTTCGATGATTTCACAATGAGCCTGCTGACAAATGCAGACCTGATAGGCTGCCTGAACAACACACATTCCGCTCACCCGCTGTTCAGAAAGACGGTTGACGGCGGCGAACAGATCGCATGGTTCACCTCGTGCACCGATGGAAATTCGTACTATATTGCCCTGTTCAACTGCGGCGAAAAGGAATGCTCCATCACTGCGGAGCTTCCGATAGACTGCACATTCAGCGCGCGTGAGATTTGGACAGGCGCTGACAGCGAGGTTTCCGGCGAGATAACCGCCTTTGTCAAGCCGCACGGTGCTGCAATGTTCAGACTTACCCGCGTATGAAAATCGGAAAGGGAACTATCCGCGAGATATTCGCAGGACTGAAAACTAAGGACGGAAGGAAGCAGCTTTACGCAAAATACCGTGAGATAATAATGTATGTTGTGTTCGGAGCGCTGACAACCATCATCAGTTTTGCAAGCTACTATGCTGCACGCTGGATTTTCCCGGACGCGCAGTCCGTGCCGGTGTGGCTGAGATGGATTTTCAGCATAACCTCAGTTTTCGGAACCGACAGCGCGACCGCCCTCCCTGTTATCATTTCCTGGATACTGTCGGTAACGTTCGCGTTCGTCACTAACCGCACTGTGGTTTTCCGAAGCACTGAAAAACGCGCCTCCGGAGTGCTCCGTGAAGCGGCTTCGTTTTATGCGGCACGGCTTGCGACGCTTTTCGTGGATCTCGTGATAATGTTTCTGCTGGTAGACCTCACCGGTATACAGAACAGTTGGTACGAACTCGGCTGTAAGCTGTTTTCAAATGTCATTATACTGATCCTCAACTATGTTCTCAGCAAGCTGCTGGTTTTCAGAAAAAAAGCCGGAAATGAAAGGAAAGACAATTGAGCAACATTACCTACGAGTATATCCGCCGCAACAAGGATATACAGACCTACATCAATTACGCAGACGCGGCGCTCAGCACAATAGGCTACACTGAGCATTCCAACGCGCACGTTGAACGCGCCGCGGCTTCCGCATTCATGATACTGACCGAACTCGGCTATGAACAGCGCACCTGCGAGCTTGCGGAAATCGCGGCTTACATGCACGATATAGGCAACGTTATAAACCGCGTAGATCACGCGCAGAGCGGCGCAATTATGGCTTTCCGTCTGCTAGACAATCTCGGAATGCCAGCGAACGAGATTTCACTCATAATTTCAGCGATCGGAAACCACGACGAAAACACCGCCGCCCCGGTGACTCCGATAGCTGCCGCGCTTATCATCGCGGACAAGTCAGATGTACGCAGGTCAAGAGTGCGTTCCGCTGACGGGCCTTTCGTTCCAAGCTCGGAGAATCTCGCTCGGGATATCCACGACCGAGTGAACTACGCCGTTGAGAAATCGTCGCTGTATTTCACCGACGACAAAAAGCGCCTTATCCTTGACCTCACGATCGACCAGTCAATATCTTCCATAATGGAGTATTTCGAGATTTTCCTCGACAGAATGAAGCTCTGCCGGCGCGCCGCGGCGTTTCTCGGAGTGGAATTCGGTCTGCGGATAAACGACGCAATTCTCCTCTGACGGTAATTTAGGGATATATTGCCGGATTTCGGTCTCATTTGTGCAGCTTTTTGATAAAATTTGTGGAATTTTTAAAAAAGCACTTGAAATTCCGGCAATTATATAGTAAAATATATTTATGGTTTTATTTATCCAGCCGACCGGGGATCCCGGCGGAATAACTGTAAAGGGAGAGCAATGAGATGAAGCGTCCGAACTCACATCATAGCTGCTTTGGCGGAATTACGGCTTCTTTTTACAGAATAAGTGCAACCATAAGACAATTGTAACTTTTTAGCTGTATTCCGCATACAGCTATTTTTATTATCAAGCAAGACGAAAGGAAGATAATATGTCAGAAAAAAAAGTCGGCATAGTAATGGGCAGCGACAGCGACTTCCCCGTTGTTCGCAAGGCAGCCGAGGCTCTCAAGGAGTTCGGTATACCGTTCGAGATGAGAGTGCTTTCCGCTCACCGCTCCCCTAAGGAGGTTGCGGAGTTCGCTCAGAACGCACGCGTAAACGGTTTCGGAGTTATCATCGCAGCAGCGGGCATGGCGGCTCACCTCGCGGGAGCAATCGCAGGCAACACTACCCTGCCGGTAATCGCTATCCCTGTAAAGGCTAAGGCGCTCGAGGGCGTTGACGCACTGCTCAGCTCCGTCATGATGCCCCCGGGAGTTCCCGTTGCAACAGTAGGCATCGACGCTGCTGCAAACGCAGGTTACCTCGCTGCGGAGATCCTCGCGGTTAGCGACGATTCCATAGCGGAAAAGCTGCTTGCTTTCAAGAAGAAGCAGAACGAGAAGAACCTCGCCGCTGACGCAAAAATGCAGGAGACTGCAAAGGAAATCTAAGTCTATTCCCTGCCCCGGCAGGAAAATACATACAGAAGATCAAAGGAGATATCACCATGAGCTACACAAAGGCAGAACAGCTTTACGAAGGCAAGGCTAAGAAGGTTTTCGCTATCAAGGAGAACCCTGATTACGTAATGGTATCCTACAAGGACGACGCTACCGCTTTCAACGGTCTGAAGAAAGGTCAGATCCACGGCAAGGGCGTTATCAACAACAAGATGACAAACTACATGTTCAGCCTTCTCGAGAAGGAGGGTATCCCTACCCACCTGGTTGAGGAGATCAACGACCGCGAGACCGTTGTTAAGAAGGTTGAGATCGTTCCGCTGGAAGTTATTGTAAGAAACGTTGCAGCAGGAAGCTTTTCCAAGAAGCTCGGCATTGAGGAAGGCACTCCCCTCAAGACTCCTACCCTCGAGTTCAGCTACAAGAACGACGACCTCGGCGAACCGTTCATCAACAGCTACTACGCACTCGGTCTGGGTCTTGCTACCCAGGAGGAGATCGACACCATCTCCAAGTATGCTTTCAAGGTAAATGAGTTCATGCTCGGCTTCTTCAAGAAGCTCAACATCGACCTCATCGACTTCAAGATCGAGTTCGGCCGCTACCACGGTCAGATCATTCTTGCTGACGAGATCTCTCCGGACACCTGCCGCTTCTGGGATTCCACAACCCACGAGAAGCTCGACAAGGATCGTTTCCGCAGAGATATGGGCGGCGTTGAGGACGCTTACCAGGAGATCATGCACCGTATCTTCGGCGAGAACAAGTAAGCAGCTAAGCTTTTAACTAAGGGATCGGGATATTACGCTGACTATCCGGAGCAGGAGACATCCTGCCCCGGTTTAGTTGGTACACACAGAAAAGGCGGTATAACTTTATATGGGCGGTTTTTTTGGAGCGGCTGCTGAACATAACTGTATCAGCGACGTATTTTTCGGCACCGACTATCATTCTCACCTCGGCACACGCAGAGGCGGTATGACTGCATATTCCCCTGAGAAGGGCTTCCAGAGAAGCATTCACAGCATTGAAAACTCTCCGTTCCGCACAAAGTTCGAGAGCGACGTAGACGCAATGGAAGGCAATCTCTGCATCGGCAGCATCAGCGATACTGACCCGCAGCCTATCCTTCTCAAGTCCAGGCTCGGTACCTACGCGGTATGCAACATCGGCATAATCAACAATGCTGAGGAGCTCTGCAACGAGCTGCTCAGCAATTCCAGCGCCAGTTTCGAGGCAATGAGCAGCGGCAAGGTTAATTCTTCCACGCTCATCGGCGGGCTCATCGCGCAGCGCGACAACATCGTCGACGGAATCAAGTATGCTCAGGAAAAGATCAAGGGCACAATGTCCCTGCTTATCCTGACCGAGGACGGTATCATCGCTGCCCGGGACAAGAACGGCAGGCTTCCTATTATAATAGGAAGGCGCGACGACGGATACTGTGTTTCCTTTGAGAGCTTCGCATTCCAGAAGCTGGGATACGCGATATACCGTGAAATGCTCCCCGGCGAGATCGTGAAGATAACGTCCAAGCGCGCAGAGGTGCTCAGCGAGGGTCACATCAACGACCTCAAGATCTGTACCTTCCTGTGGACATACTACGGCTACCCCAACTCGGTATACGAGGGAGTCACCGTTGAGACCATGCGCACCAGAAACGGCGAGATCATGGCTGAACACGATATCCAGAGCGGCAACCTTCCCGATGTTGACTTCATCTGCGGCGTTCCGGATTCCGGCGTTCCGCATGCAATAGGTTACGCAAACAGAAGCGGCATTCCGTTCGCACGCCCATTTATAAAGTACACACCCACATGGCCCCGCAGCTTCATGCCGCAGAGCCAGTCCATGAGAAACAAGGTTGCAAAGATGAAGCTTATTCCCGTTCACGAGCTTATCGAGGGTAAAAAGCTCCTGTTTGTCGACGACAGCATTGTAAGAGGCACTCAGCTCCGCGAAACTGTTGAGTTCCTGTACGCCAACGGTGCTAAGGAAGTCCACATGCGCTCCGCATGTCCTCCTATCATGTATGGCTGCAAGTACCTCAACTTCTCACGCAGCACCTCCGAGCTTGATCTAATCGCGCGCCGGATAATCCACGAATTTGAAGGCGAGGACGGCGTCAAGTACATCAACGAGTACAGCGACACCAACACCGAACGCGGTCAGCGCCTCAGATCCGAGATCTGCAAGCGGCTCAAGCTCACCTCGCTTGAATTCCAGTCTCTCGAGGGTACCGTAAAGGCTGTCGGACTTCCTGAAAGCGGGCTTTGCAGCTACTGCTGGAACGGAAAGGAATGATCCCAATTGTCAGGTAATATACACGAGGAATGCGGCGTATTCGGCATTTACTGCAATACGCCGTCCGACGTGGCGCACTCCGCTTATTTCGGACTGTATGCGCTTCAGCACAGAGGTCAGGAAAGCTGCGGCATCGTTGTCAACGACCGCGGCGTGTTCAAGACTCACAAGGGACTTGGACTTGTGAACGAAGTGTTCAACGAACGCGTTCTTTCGGAGTTCGGTCAGGGCAGGATAGCAGTCGGCCACGTACGCTACTCCACAACAGGTAACGTAAATACCGCGAACTGTCAGCCCATGACCGTCCGCCACGTAAAGGGCGCACTCGCCATCGCGCACAACGGAAATCTCATAAACGCACTCGAGCTTAGAAGGCAGTACGAGCTGAAAGGCGCTATCTTCCACAGCACAAGCGATACTGAGGTCATATCCTACGCAGTTACCGAGGCGCGGCTTGAGACCGGCTCCATTCAGGAAGCGGTCGAGAAAGCTATGTACAAAATAAAGGGCGCTTATTCACTAGTTGTGATGTCGCCCAAGAAGCTCATCGCAGCAAGAGATCCACAGGGATTCCGCCCGCTGTGCATGGGCAGGCTCCCGGACGGCGCGGGTTACGTGTTCGCTTCGGAGAGCTGCGCACTCGACAGCATCGGCGCTGAGTTCGTCAGAGACGTTGAACCCGGCGAGATAGTTGTCGCGGACGAAAACGGCATACAGACCATCAGAACGCACTGCGGTCAGAAAAGCTCAATGTGCGTGTTTGAATTCATATATTTCGCACGTCCCGATTCGGTCATTGAGGGAGCAAGCGTACATCGTGCAAGGCTTCGCGCAGGGCATTACCTTGCGCTTGAGCACCCCGTTCAAGCTGACGTTGTTATCGGCTGTCCGGACAGCGGACTTGACGCTGCGCTCGGGTTCGCTCAGCAGAGCGGTATCCCCTACGGCGTCGGCTTCGTCAAGAACCGCTACATAGGCAGAACGTTCATTCAGCCGACCCAGGGAATGCGCGAAAACTCCGTTAAAATCAAGCTGAATGCAATTTCGGAAACCGTCAAGGGCAAGCGCGTCGTCCTTATCGACGACAGTATCGTGCGCGGAACTACCTCGGCTAAGGTCGTGAAGTTACTTCGCCACGCCGGAGCTACTGAGATACACATGCGTATCTCTTCCCCGCCGTTCATAAGCGAGTGCTTCTTCGGAACCGACATCGACAGCAAGGAGAACCTCATCGCAAACAAGCATTCAGTTGAGGAAATTGCAAAGATCATCGGCGTTGATTCTCTTGGATTCCTCAGTACCGACAGCGTTGTTAAAATTGCCGAGAACGCGGGCTGCGGCTTCTGCTCAGGCTGCTTTACCGGTAAGTACCCCATCGACGTACCGAAGGATATCCCCAAAGACAAATTTGAAATGAAGTTCGAGGAATGACCCGGACTTGACAAAACATTAAATTAAGGTGCTCCGTATCCTGCGGCGCGTCCTTAGAGAAAGGGCAGTAAAATGAAAAGTTTCAGCGAAAGCTATAAGGCAGCAGGCGTAGACGTAACCGCCGGATACGAGTCCGTCAGACTCATGAAGGAGCATGTTGCAAGAACCAACACCCCCGGCTGCATTTCCGGCATCGGAGGTTTCGGAGGTCTGTTCATGCCTGACCTTACCGGCATGAAGGAACC
>OLNY01003094.1_pt1 | contig 10915 bp, 12 predicted proteins | sample 1671981 | NCBI WGS metagenome assembly OLNY01 (sample SAMEA3136632, study PRJEB25190) | human gut metagenome | biome: human gut; feature: human-associated habitat; material: faeces | place: Austria | collected 2013 | reverse complement strand
CCCTTACGATGAAAAATCTTCTGACAGCTGTGCGGTCTGAAAAACGCAGCAATAAGATGGATTATTCTGTAGATTCTGATTTTAATGGCGTATCCGGGACATCCAATGGCAGCTCGATTACGGATCAGATTGAGGCAGCCTATCAGAATAACTGCTTAAAAGATGCTTCGGAATTACTGACACCGGAGCGTGCGAAAGTGTTGTTTGATCAGGATTCTGACTGGGAGAACATGACGCCGGAGGAGCTGGAAGCAACGCTGCGCCCCGCCATGGAATACGCCGCCGCAAACGGAATTGCGTATAAAATAATCGGCGATATGAATTCCGACGGAGCGGTTAATATACTTGACCTTATCCGCAGCAAGAAATCCGCGGCAAGCAGTGAGTACAGCATTTCCGGCGATATGGATCTTGACGGAGAGATCAGATCGGACGATTTGGTTCTGCTGCGCAGATACATTATTTTAAAATAAGACCGTAAGTCTCTTTGCCAATAGTTGGGGTAAAGAGTTAAAATGAGAAATTGAGTGCAAGCAGTTGCTACGAGGCGGCTGCTTGTTCTTTGTTTTGTTGCATATGAGAAAATAAATGCGGTTTCGGAATCTTCTGAAATTTTTGTAACCGTATGCGTTTCTTTTAAGAACTTTATTTTTGTTATTACAGCCTTCGGTAAAACCGTTATTGTATTGCATTTGTGCATAAGATTAAATATAAGAAATAAAGGGGTGTGGGAATGAAACAACCGAAGCTTAAATATCATTTTCACAATCCCAATCCGCCGGACAAGTCTGCCGAATACATATTAAAAATTTTAATGCAGGTCAATGCTGTAAATGCGGAAAATGCCGTGAAGTCAGCACAGGAAAAATTAAAAATGAGGATTGATTATTGTCTTTGATTCGTATACAATATAATTAGTTTATGAAAGGAGCCTTTATTATGCTGACGAGAAAACAAATAGAACAAAGTGTAAGATATTTATTGAAGCGTTATGACGCGGATTATGCGCTCCTTTTCGGTTCGTATGCCCGCGGTGAAGAAACACCCGAATCGGATATTGATATTATAGTATTCGGCGGAGACGGCTTTAAAAAGACCAATATATTTGCATTTGCCGAGGAACTGAGAACTGCAACCGGTAAAGATGTTGACGCGTTTGAGATTTGTGAGGTCAACAGTGACTCCGAATTTTACAGAAATGCAGTTAATGAGGGGATTAAGATTGCATGAATATCATGCAATTTCAAAGGGAAAATAATTATGGAATATGCTTTATATAACGGAAACAAAATTTCCGCGACAGCAGTTGCTGAAGATTATAATTTTGAAAAATCTGTCAGAATTGCCGGTTCAAGCAAAAAAATTTTGTGTCCAGATCCGGATTGTGATTGCAGACTTTTAAAATACTGTCACGGCGATGTAAAAGATGCCTATTTTGCACATTTAAACAATGCAAACTGCGATTATGCGAAATTTGATTCGGAAATTCCCAGCGAAATATGTACAATCAGAACCAAATTGTTTAATGCTTTCAAAGAAAAGGGCTACAATGTAAGCCTTGAGGAAAAAATCATACCTCATCATTATACACATTTAGTTTTTAATATGCCTGACGGAAACAGAATTGCATTGGAATTAGGTTCTAAGCAAACAACGGCAGAAAAAAAGAAAGTTTAAATAATTTATACTTAAATGAAGGTATTCCCGTTAAGTGGATAGTGATCGGTAATACTGATTTTCAAATAGCAGAAAACTACAATAGGCGTGGCGCTGGGCTACGGCTATTATGTGGGAGCGGCGGCGGTTACGGTGCTGTTTTTATCCACAATAGTTTTGTTTGCAAGGTTTGAGCGCAAGCGTAAATCGGCTGAGGTTATTTATATCGAAATAGATAACGCATATAAGGTGAACGAGGTCTTAAAAGAGCTGGAAAGGGAAATCCCCGAAAGCTTTACCTATCAGATTTTTGCGCCGAAAAGCGGAAATCAGGGCAGCGTGGGTCTTAATGTGGTAATAGATAAACGGATAGATATGGATGTATCGGGTCTTTCGTCTATTGAAAATATAGTTTTTGCAGTGGAGGAGTAAAAATGTTTGATGTGGCAATTATCGGCGCGGGCGTTGTGGGCGCGCTTACGGCAAGGGAGCTTACAAGGTATAAACTTTCGGTCTGCCTGCTTGAAAAGGAAAATGATGTAGCTTGCGGCGCCAGCAAGGCGAACAGCGGAATTATTCACGGCGGCTTTGACCCCGAGCCCGGAACGCTTAAAGCAAGGCTTAACGCAAAGGGCGTGCCGCTCTTATACAAGGCGGCACGGGAGCTTAATGTCCCCTGTAAAAACAACGGCTCTATGGTGCTTGCGTTCGGTAAAGAGGAGGACGCGGTTATTGACGAGCTTTACGCGCGCGGAATTAAAAACGGAATAAAAGGTATGGATATTCTTTCGGGCACAGAGGCGCGGCGGCTTGAAAGCAATTTATCGGATAAGGTTACAAAGGCACTGCTTGTTACAAACGCGGGAATAATTTGCCCCTATGCGCTGACTATCGCCGCCGCGGGCAACGCTATGGATAACGGCGCGGAGCTGCGCACAAATTATGAGGTTACGGCGATTGTAAGGGCGGAGGACGGTTTCAGGGTCTGCTCTGCCGACGGCAGGCAGATAACCGCTAGGTATCTTGTAAACTGCGCGGGCGGCTTTGCGGATAAAATAGCCGAAATCGCGGGAGACAAATTCTTTGAAATAATACCCCGTGCGGGCGAATATATGCTTCTTGATAAAAGCGAGGGCGAGACTGTATCGCACACGATATTCCAGGTGCCTACAACAAACGGCAAGGGCATTTTGGTAACCCCCACAGCGGACGGTAATTTACTTTTAGGACCTACCGCCGAAAGGGTGAATACGCCCGATAACACCGAAACCACGGCTGGCGGACTTAAAACGGTAGCCGAGCTTGCGAAAAAAAGCGTGCCGAGCGTTAATACCCGCGCGGTTATAACCTCTTTTTCGGGCGTGCGCGCGTCGGAGAAAAGCGGCGATTTCATTATAAAGGAATCGGACAAGATAAAGGGGCTTATCCACGCGGCAGCGATAGATTCACCCGGACTTTCATCATCCGCCGCAATTGCGGAATATATTGCGGAGCTGCTTGAAAAAAGCGGGCTGGAACTCACCGAGAACCCCGATTTTAACGGCACGCGCGAGGATACCCACGCCTTTAAGAAAATGAGCGATGAGGAAAAGGACGAATATATAAAGAAAAACCCCGCCTACGGCAGAATTGTCTGCCGCTGCGAAACGGTGAGCGAGGGCGAGATAATCGACGCGCTTCGCCGCAACCCCAAAGCGACGGATATTGACGGTGTTAAGCGCCGCACACGCGCCGGAATGGGAAGATGTCAGGGTGGCTTCTGTATGCCCTATGTAATGCGGCTTATTGAAAAGGAAACGGGCAAGCCGATGACCGAGATAACCAAAAAAGGCGGAAAATCAAATACTGTAACAGGCAGACTGTGAGGGAAAAATAATGATAAATTATGATATAGCAGTAATAGGCGGCGGACCCGCGGGAATGGCGGCGGCAGTCGCGGCATATGACAGCGGAGTAACCGATGTTTGCATTTTAGAGCGCGAGGAGATGTTAGGCGGAATTTTAAAGCAGTGTATTCATAACGGCTTCGGGCTGCATAAATTGGGGCGCGAGCTTACAGGCCCCGAATATGCGGCGGTCTACGCAGAAAAGGTAGAAGAGCGCGGAATAAAGACATACTGCGAAACTATGGTAACGGGTATTTCGCCCGATAAAACAGTAACCGCGCAAAGCACCGCAGGGCTGCTTAAAATTAAGGCAAAGGCTATAATTCTTGCAATGGGCTGCCGTGAACGCAGCCGCGGCGCGCTCAACACCGCGGGAACACGCCCCGCAGGGGTATACAGCGCGGGCACGGCGCAAAAGCTTATGAACTGCGAGGGCTATTCGGTAGGCGAAAGGATAGTTATATTAGGCTCGGGCGATATAGGGCTTATTATGGCGCGCAGAATGTCGCTTGAGGGCGCAAAGGTTGAGGCAGTGTGCGAGCTTATGCCTTATTCGGGCGGACTGAAAAGAAACATTGTTCAGTGTCTTGAGGACTTCGGCATACCGCTTTATTTATCCACCACCGTGGCGGAAATTCACGGCAAGGAAAGGGTAGAGGGCGTGACAATTGCAAAGGTAGATGAAAACCGCAATATAATTGAAGAAACAAAGCGCTATATACCCTGCGATACTCTGCTTTTATCGGTAGGGCTTATTCCCGAAAACGAGCTGACCCGCAATGCCGGAATAGCGATGGACAGAATAACGAACGGCGCTATGGTGGATGAAAACCGCCAAACAGAGACAGAGGGAATTTTCGCCTGCGGGAATGTTTTGCAGGTGCACGACCTTGTGGATTATGTATCAGACGAGGCTGAAATTGCGGGCAGGGGAGCAGCAGTTTATGTGCTGAACGGCGCAAATTGCGGCAAAACCGTAAGCACAAGGGCAGGAAACGGCGTGCGTTATGTTCTGCCGCAGCGAATAAATGCGGATGAGAAAAATGATGTGGCTTTGTTTCTGCGCGTATCTAAGCCGTTCGGTAAGGTAAAATACACCGTAAGCTCGGGCGATAATGTGCTTGCAACCGCCGTGCGGCTGAAAGCGGCGCCCGGAGAAATGGAAAAGATAGTGTTAAAGCCGGAGAAATTGGCTTTGGCAGGGGAAGAAATAACCGTCAGTCTGGAGGAAGTAAAATGACAAGGGATATGACCTGCATAATCTGCCCGCGCGGGTGCGCGCTCAAAGTTGAAATTAACGGCGATAATATAACCGTTACGGGCAACGGCTGCCCAAAGGGTAAGCAGTATGCCATAGACGAATGTACCAACCCCACGCGCACGGTTACATCATCCGTCCGCGTTGAAAACCGCGAGGACACTATGGTAAGCGTTAAAACCGCAAGCCCTATACCGAAGGACAAAATTTTTGAGGTTATGCGCCTTATAAGGGCAAAAAGCGTTTGCGCTCCCGTAAAGATAGGGGATGTTATTATTGAGGGAGTTTTCGGAACAAATATTGTCGCGACCAAAAATATTATTTAGTGTGTAAAATATAAAGTCAGCGCGGATTCCGATTTTTCGGTCGGAGTCCGCGCTGAACCTGTTATTATATGTTTTTATATATTTATATTTTCCTCGCTTTGCACTGCGTAAGAACCCATTCTGTAAACCTTGCCGAGGCTTTCGTGTTTTTTAAGCGTATTTGAAACGGTGGGAACCGCGCCGAGCGCCGTAAACGCATAAAGCAGTATAAGGTTGGGCAGATAGCTGCCCCAATCGATTCCGCCGTTGAACATAGCATAATTCAAAAGTCTGAAACAGCCGAAGAAGCCTAACTCCTTGTAGTCATCGAGGGAATAAAGTGCAATTGCCGTGTCAATCTGGTAGCTCAAAAGCACCATTATAAACATAATGATACAGGAAGCTATTACGCCCCTTTTGGTGAGCTTGCCGCCGAGCATTTCATAGCCCTTAAGCGTGCAGACGCCCATAATAACGCCCGAAATCGCCGCAACATAGCCGAGACGGCTTATAAGAATTATCGCAAGTGCACCTATGAGCGAGCCCAAAAGCGCACCTACAATTCCGCCGATAAGATTTTCGCTCTTTTGTTCCTCGTTTCTGCAAGCCTCGTTGTGCCTGTCCTTAAAGGCTTCAAAGCATGAATCGCAGAGCACCGAGGGTGAATTGTATATGTAATAGCTGCCGTTTACGCCTGTTTTACCGCAGCCTGCGCAGCAGTTTGTATAATTCTCCGAACGCAGGAAGGTGACTGCGGCGGAAAGTGCGGGTATAAGCTTTTTGTTAACGGTGGCGGAAGCTCCGAAGCCTGCCGATTTAATGTTGAAGGATACGCTGTATCGGTCGGTTACCGCGCCTAAAAAGAGCGATTTATAAAGGCGGGTGAGCTTCTGCATTTCCGTGATATTCGGCGCTTCCTCGCCGCGCTTTACGGAAAAAGAAAGCTGAAAGGTTTTACCGCCGCCGGTCGGAAGTATCGTGATATCATAGCCCTGATAATTACCGTAAATTACGCCGCTTTGCTCATCAAGCTTAAGTCCCGATTGCTGCGCAAACGGCATTACCGCATTAAAATAACCGCTGTTCATTTAAAATAACATCCCCTTGAAAATTTATATAAATCCTGCCGCATTGCGGCATATACAGTATACACAATCAGCCCCGCTCAGTCAAGCCCTAAAAGGCTTTGAGCGTGCCGATGAACCGACACGCTCATGTACGGGAATGCCGCAGAACGGCAGAGACCAGATATTTACTTATCAAGGCGGCACATATCCTCAAGGCTTTCGCGTTCCACCGCCACATAATCGCAATTGCGGTTCAGCATTACAACGGGGGGTCTGCCTATGCGGTTATAATTTGAAGCCATAGAGTAATTGTATGCGCCGGTGGTAAGCACCGCCAGTATTTCCCCGCGGCGGGGCTTCGGCAGCTTAAAATCCTCGCCGATAAGGTCGCCTGATTCGCAGCATCTGCCTGCGACGGTCGCGGTAAAATCGGGTTTTGCGGCTGCACGGGAAGCTAAAATCACCGTGTATTCCGATTCATAAAGTGTATATCTGGGATTATCGGTCATACCGCCGTCAATCGAAACATAGTTTTTATAGCCGGTAATTTCCTTAACGCCGCCTACCGTATAAAGCGTAATTCCCGAATCGGCTACAATGCTTCTGCCCGGCTCCATTAGAATTTTAGGAACAATGAGCCCCATATGCTCACAGCGAAGGTTTATTATTTCGGATACCTCGCGGATTCTTGCGGTATAATCAATCTCGGGGTCATTTTCGGTATAACGAACACCGAAGCCGCCGCCTAAATTGAGCATATCGGGTGCGAAGCCTAATTCATCCTTTACTCTTTTTATGAATTCAAGCATTATTTCAATCGCTGTTCCGAACGGGGAGGGTTCAAATATCTGCGAGCCTATATGGCAATGAAAGCCGCACAGTATGATATTCTTTTTTGCAAGCACCGATTTCACGGCTTCAAATGCCTGACCCGTTTCTATCGAAATGCCGAATTTCGATTCCACAGAGCCGGTGGAAATTTTCTTATGGGTATGCGGGTCTATCCCCGGGGTTACCCTTAACAGAATTCTTTGTTTTACGCCCTTTTCACCGGCAATCTGCTCTAATGCTTCAAGCTCGTCTGTATTATCGGCAACGAAATATCCCACGCCGCTGTCTATTGCAAGGCTTATATCGCCGTCGGTCTTGTTATTGCCGTGGAAAAAGCTTTTCTCCATAGGGAAGCCTGCGGTTTTTGCGGTATATATTTCTCCGGGGGAGACAACATCTATATCTATGCCCTCCTCAGCCATTATGCGGTAGATCTGCTTGCAGCAAAACGCTTTGCTTGCAAATTCCGGCACAGAGCCTGCGGGAAAATACCGCTCAAACGCCGATTTGTATTCCCGCACGCGGGAGCGGATTCTGTCCTCGTCCATAAGATAAAGCGGAGTACCGTACTTTTCGGCAAGCTCTGCTGTGTCATACCCCGCAAAGGAGAGATGCCCCTTTTCGTTTACATTTAGATTATCATACAACATATTCATTCTCCCGTTAACGACTGATTTCAAATTTCAATGCCGCACTTTCTCATTTCTTCAAAAAGCTGCTGCGCGTGTGCTTCCTCCATCGGTGTGAGCGGCAGTCTTAAGCAGTTCCTGCAAAAGCCCATGGCCGCCATTGCCGCTTTAACGGGTATCGGGTTTACCTCGCAGAACAGCGCCTTTATCAGCGGAAGATAATCAAGCTGCATGCGGCGGGCGCCCGCGGTATCTCCCTTCAGCATTTTTTCGCACATTTCGGCGGTCTCTTTCGGGAGGAGATTAGAAAGAACCGAAATACAGCCCTTGCCGCCGAGCGACATTATAGGCACGGTCTGGTCGTCGTTCCCGGAATATATGTTGATGTTATCCCCGCAAAGCTGAGCTGTTTCCGCAACGGCAGAAATGCTGCCGCCGGCTTCCTTAATACCGTTTATATTCGGATGTAACGAAAGCTTTGCTACGGTTTCGGGGGCCATATTTACTCCCGTTCTTGAAGGCACATTATATAATATGACGGGAGAGGAGGATTTGTCGGCAATTGCGGTAAATAATCTGAAAAGCCCGTTTTGAGTGGCTTTGTTATAGTAGGGGGTCACAACCAGTACGCCGTCGACCCCTGCCTTGCAGGAAAAATCGGTAAGCTCAAGGGCGTAAGCCGCGTCATTTGAGCCGGTTCCCGCAATTACGGGAACACGCCCGTTCACCTGCTTTACCGCAAATTCGATAGCATTTTTGTGCTCTGCGTCGGTGAGGGTCGAGGATTCGCCGGTCGTTCCGCACACAACAAGGGCGTTTATACCGCTTTTGATCTGCCAATCTATGAGCCTTGCAAGGGCGTTATAATCTATTCCGTTTTCATCAAGAGGAGTTATCAGCGCTGTTGCTGCGCCTGTAAATACAGGAGATTTCATAAAAAACACTTTCCTTTTTTAAAAATAAAAAAATAGCCGATTGCATCGGCTATCAAAATCAAGAAAAACAATTAAATAACATTCCTCTTTTTCGATAGCTCTCCGCAAAAGCGACAGTAATACGGATATTATTCCGCATTACCAGACAGTATGCCCGCCGGCACGCCGTCTTCGGCGGCTGCTCCTTTCAGCCGTGCTGTTGTTCTGCCGAACTTAACACGCATGGCTTACTTTTAACAAACCGCACCTCTATCCTTATGCTACAAATGTAACATATTTTCAGGCGTTTGTCAATAGTCGGTCGGTGTTAAGCTTTCACAGGGCTTTTCAAAAAAGATTTTTGCTGTGTTCAACATTAAAATTTCAGAAATTTTTCAGTGCAGGCAATAACGTTCTCCGTCCGTAAGGGAGCTTGAAAACAGATCAGTCCGCTCCATGGTGTGAGCATGGATACAGCTCTGAATGTCCAGAACGATCTTTTTCATCATTTATCACTGCTTTTTCGAATTAAAATAATTGCCAAAATACCCACACCAATCACCACTGCGGCGATAACGGCAACGATCCACCACGGGAAAGAAGCCTTTTCGCTCTCCGCAGGAGAGGTTTGCGCTGTATTTTTTTCATGATTTTCTTTTAGATCGGTACTCATGTCTTTGTCCGGCTCAACGCTGCTTTTTTCATCATTTTCGCCTTCAAGACTTCCGCTGTATTTTACCGGCTCTGTCATAGTTGCCTTACAGACAAGGCAGCTGCGGGTCTTTTCGCCATCGGCTTTGGAAGTGGGCTCTCTGGTTATTGTTCCCGCATCCCAATTATGTCCGGCAGCAGGAACTTCAGCCCGTTCGGTAACACCGCAATCACATTCCCGAGTCTTAATGCCTGCCTCTGTACAGGTTGGCTTTGTGGTCACCATCCACTTGCCGAAGCTGTGGGTGTGCGCGGAACTGTTTTTGTAAAATTCCACACGGATCAGGCGGCTGTATGTCGGCTCACTCTCTAAACCTCCGACCACATTCCAGGCAGCATAACAGTACCATTTCACTCCCAATTCCTCCGGCACCCGATAGCTGTCTCCCTCTGCGTAGTCAATGGCACGGATCATCGCCATGTTTTCTATATCCGTGACATACCACTGATATTTCAGTGTACCGCCATCGGGCACACCGGCATTAGTGAACAGGGTAATACCGTCACCGCCGATAGACATATAGCAATCCGGCATTTCTCCTACAATCACGGGCTTTGCCGGACCCGCCGCACTAACCGTTGCGGCAGCAAATCCCACAAATGCTAATACAAACATAAAAGCAAAAACAAATTTTTTCATATCTGCTACTCATACCCCTCATATGTTTTTTTATTTGTTTCCGAATTCCGATAGCTCCTTGGAATCCGAAAAATCCGTGTCATAAAGACTGTTCCCAATCGGATGATTCAGTAATTTCCCCATCTGCCAAGTAAAGATATCGGTATGTTTTCTAATTCTAAAAATGAAAGATCATTCACTTTTTTCCCAGTAGGGATAGTCTGAAAACACAAACTCTCCCGCGGCGTTTTTCTCTGTCGGCAGATCAACATAGAGCTTGTTGCCGTTTGGCGGCATTTTCACAGCAATCACAACTGTAAATTTTCCGCCGCCTTCATCCCGGACGCAGTCCACACAGCTGTTGTAAGAGGCTTCACCCTTGCGCTTTTTACAAGCTACATAGACATCGCCCTTATATTCAATCAGCTCTTTATCGGCAATAGCACGATTAAGCGTTTTATCGGTAAATTCCTCCAAAAAAACCTTTAAGAATTTTTTGCGGACGCTTTCGATCGTGTTTATATAATCATACGGAGGAAACATAGGCACATAATTCTTCCGCTTGAACCGTACAGGCTTCGCACTACCCGGATACTCGCCCGCAAAATTCAAGCTCAGCCAAAGGCTTCTCGCTTCATCTGCCATTTTCCTCGCATCTGCGTAGTACAGGGCTGTTCCGTCCTCAGGATAAAACTCATACCCGTTTACACCGTGAAGACTTTCAATTATGGCAAGCTTGTCGTTTTCATAATTATTCCAAATCGCAGCATCTTCCTCGGAAACACTTTTCGCATATGAAGCTATTGAATAATTGTCGCGTGCCGTAATAAATCTGACATCTTCATCCGAAATAAGCCGTCCGACTTCTATTCTCCCCTTATAGGAATCTGATGAATAACCGTATGTATCGTTATCGATTATAAAAAAGGTAAGCTCTCCGCCATCGGTTTTATCAACATAAAACGCCGCATAATTTTCCGAAAAGCTTGCCGTGACTGTACCTACCCAGCTTACAGGCAGTGTAACCTCATAGGTTCAG
>OLNY01003092.1_pt1 | contig 10925 bp, 8 predicted proteins | sample 1671981 | NCBI WGS metagenome assembly OLNY01 (sample SAMEA3136632, study PRJEB25190) | human gut metagenome | biome: human gut; feature: human-associated habitat; material: faeces | place: Austria | collected 2013 | reverse complement strand
CGCACCCCAAAGGCTCCCCTTCCAGGGGAGCTGTCACCGAAGGTGACTGAGAGGTCGTCGCAAATCTGCTGCAACCTCTCCGTCCCGGCGTTCCGCCGAGCCACCTCCCCTGAAAGGGGAGGCTTTTTTTGCGCCTCCCATAAATTTCTTTTATAAAAATCCCACAAAAATCCCATCCGATCCTTGCAACCAAAGGAGATGTGTAGTATATTTATAGCGTAATTCCCAGAAATGCCAAAAGCGGGATCCCGCTTTTTTTCTTCTGCAGAAACTGCAGAAGAAAGAGTGTTTGATGGTCCTGCTGCGGCGAAAAAAGATGCAAAGGAGAATACAGGATGAAAAAACGGATTTTGGCCAGTGTATTGGTGCTGGTAATGCTGATCTGTCTTCTGCCTGTGACGGCGATAGCAGACGGGAATGAAGGATGGACGGTCGACAAGACTGCGAAGACGGTCATGATCTATACCGCCGAAGGTCTGCGCGCGTGGGCGGATTCCATTACGCATGGAACAGGGGCTGGCTCGAACTATGGATACACTGGCTACGATAACTTTACAGTATCTATTGAAAAGGATATAGATCTGTCCGGTGCTGATGAAAAGGATATAGATCTGTCCGGTGCTGACTGGAATTCCATCATTGGGCTTGGTGGAACGATCACGATCGACGGAAAAGGTCACACCATTTCAAATATGCGGATTGACGAGCAGGGGAATGGAAAAGATGGCAACACCTATCTCGGATTTATTGGCCATATTGCATACGGCGCAAACCTGACTGTCCGGGATCTGACGTTTGAAAATGCGCACGTGCAGGACCCGGGCGGCGATTCACAATACAGTTGGGCGGCTGTCGTTGTCGGACATGGCCCAATGGATCTTCGTTATAATTATGATATAAATAACAACGGAGCGACAATGCGACCTGCACGTTTAAAAATATTACTGTGAAGAACAGCGTTGTGACCGGCGGACATAATAGTGCTGCAATTCTTGGCTATGCCAGTTCTACAGAGGAGGGACATCTGTTTGAGAATTGCCAGGTGCTGAATACGTTTGTAGGTGGCTATCATTCCACATCTGCAGTTTTGTTCAGCATGGGTTTTGCAAATGTGAGGGTCAAAAACTGCTCGGCCAGCGGCGTCTTGCTCTACTCTGATGGTCTTACTTCCCTGGGCGATCCGAACTTATTAACCAACTATAACTCGGATCTTTGGCTCGGCGCTCTCTACAACGACTATTGTTTCGTTCTCGACGAGGACGAGGGCGGTTATGTCTGCTACCTCCGTAAAACAGAAAAAGGAGAATTAGCAAAAGCAAAATTAGATTCCTCTGGAAATAAAATAGAAAACTGTGCAATTGTCTATCCGGTCGTGTTCCACTATACCAACACCAATATCCAGAAATACGTTCAGGTTAACACCCCGCTGGAGGGCACATGGTATGCAAAGGAAGACTACACAATGCCGGTCAGGCAGATCATAGGCAGCAGTATGTATCCGGCGGATCCTTTTGTGAACGACGAGGCCTATGAGACACAGGATACGGAGAAAGTTGCAAATCCGCTGACGCATGCGGTCATCCATCTCTATACCAAGGAAAAATATGTCCCGGAGCAGCCGACGACTGATTATCTCATTCCTGGTCTCTGGCTCAACACCAATGATCATTATTCTTATCTGATCGGCTATTCCGACGGCACGGTGCGTCCGAACGGGAAGATCACCCGTGCGGAGGTCGCGACGATCTTCTTCCGGCTGCTGGACGACGATACGCGCGCGAAGTACTGGTCTTCCGAGAATAATTTCTCCGATGTTTCGGCTGACAAGTGGTACAACAACGCGGTCTCCACGCTCTGCAACATGGGCGTGATCGGCGGTTACGCGGACGGCACGTTCCGGCCGGATGCGCCGATCTCCCGCGCGGAGTTTGCGAAGATCGCGGTCAGCTTCACGCAGAATACCGGTTCCGCGACCTACAATTACTTCACTGACGTGAAGACGACCGACTGGTTCGCACCGTATGTCACGGCGGCGAAGGATGCCGGCCTGATCGAGGGCTATTCCGACGGTTCGTTCAAGCCCGAAAGCAAGATCACCCGCGCCGAGGCCTGCGCCCTGATCCAGCGGGCGGAAAAACTGCGCGGCGGCGCGACCATCACGCCGGACCCAAAGCCCACCCCGGAGCCGGAACAGCCCACCACCACGCTGCGCGGCGGTGTGACAAAGAACGGCTGGTTACAGGTGAAGGGTACCCAGCTCTGCAATGAAACAGGGCAGGCCATCGTCCTGCACGGCATGAGCAGCCACGGCATCCAGTGGTACCCCCAGTATACGTCCAAGCAGGCCATTGCCAACACGGCGGCGTTTGGGGCAAATCTCTTCCGGGTGGCCATGTACACGGGGGAGGGCGGCTATCTCTCCGATTCCAGTAAGATCAGGCAGCAGACCTACGCGGCGGTGGATGCGGCGCTGGCCAACGACATGTATGTGATCGTAGACTGGCATATTTTGTCCGACGGCAACCCGAAGACGAATCAGGCCCAGGCCATCGCCTTTTTCCAGGAAGCCGCAGCACGGTATGCCAACCAGCCGGGGGTCCTCTATGAGATCTGCAACGAGCCCAACGGCAATGTGACCTGGGCCAGAGACATCAAACCCTATGCCCAGGCCGTGGTGACGGCCATTCGGGCCAAGGCACCCAAAAGCGTCATTCTGATCGGCTCCGGGACCTGGAGCCAGGACATTTTAGACCCGGCCAAGGACCCGGTACAGGGCACGAATCTGATGTACACCTGCCATTTTTACGCGGGCACTCACGGGGCCTGGCTGCGGGATCGGATCGACAGCGCCCGGAAGCTGGGCCTGCCTATCTTCATCTCTGAGTGGGGCACCAGCGCCGCCGACGGCAGCGGCGGGGTCTACCTCACCCAGAGCAAGGCGTGGCTGGACTTTTTGGATGCCAGGGGCATCAGCTGGGCCAACTGGTCCCTCTGCGACAAGAGCGAGACCTCGGCAGCCCTGAAGCCCGGCACCAACGCCAACAAGACCTGGACGACCAGCGACTTGAGCCAGTCCGGTCAGTTCGTCTTTTCCCGTTTTTGAAGCAAGGATCGTCAAAAATAGCGCGAAAAGGGGGATCCCCCTTTTCCTGTAGGAGAGTATCCTACAGGATGGGGCTTTCCTGCGCCGGAGGGGGTGCGTCCCATGCCAAAACCGAAAAAACAGACCTGGTTGCTGCTGCTCCCGGCGGTGCTGGTGGTGCTGTGCGCCATGGTCTGGCTGTTTTCCAGCCAGGAGGACGCGACGGGAGAGCTGATCCCGGCGGACGGCGTGTTGGACGCCCGCGGGGCGGACTTTGCCCACACCGTCTACACCCTGGGCAGCGACTGGACGTTCTACCCCGAAACGCTGGCCAGCACCCAAGCAGACCTGTGTGGCCGGGAGACCGGGGCGCATGACGAGAGCGTCCCCTATGGGACCTATCGCCTGGAGCTGCTGGCCCAGCCGGGGCAGTATCTGGTGCTCAGCGGGTTTTCCTTTGATTACAGCACCCGCGTCTATCTCGACGGCAAGCAGGTCCTGGAGATCGGCAAGGTAGCGGACACGGCGGCAGCGTCTGAGGCGCGGATCAATTACATGGACATCCCCATCTACACCGGCGAGGACGGGCGGGTGGAGATCGTCTGCCAGTATGCCAACTTCGTCCACAAGGAGGGCGGCAGTCTGCCCCGCTTGTACCTGTCCTCCCCGGAAAAGACCCAGGAGATGCAACGGGGGAACGACCTGTATTCCCTGGCCCTCAGCGGTGGGTTGTGTCTGTTTGGCTGTTACTTCCTGCTGCTGGCGGCCATCCAGCGGGGGCCAAAGTATGGCTTTCTGGCCCTGACCTGCTGGCTCATGGGGATGCGGAACCAGAATTTTTACGTGGTGCATCTCTTGTGCCCGGAGTATAACTGGGCGCTTGCCTACCGGTTCCTGGTGTGGATGATCGCCTTGCAGACCTTTGCCCTGCTGCTCTTGCTGGCCAACCTCTACCGGGGGGCGGCGAAGCGGTGGGTGGTCTGGTGCTATGTGGGGGCCTATGGCGTGCTGTCGGCGCTGCATTTTATCCTGCCCACCCAGCAGGTCAAGGAGCTGACCCGGCTTTGCTACGATGTCTCCGTGCCGTTTTTCGTCTATCTCATCTTCTGCCTGATCCGGCGTCTGATCCGGACCAGGACGGTGCATTGGGAGGACGGGCTGATCTTGTTGGGCTACGCCCTGCTGCTGGGGGCGGACGTGTATGAGGCCTGGTTCGGGCGGATCGTGCTGGCCGTGACCCGGCGGGGGACGGCGCCGCCCTATATGCTGCTGTTCGTGTTTCTGATGGCGGTGGCCATTGGCGTCCAGAGCAACCGCCAGCGGGAGGATCTGGCCGAAAGCCGACGGCAGCAGCAGGTCCTGACCCAGCTCAACCAGCTGAAAACGGACTTCCTGCACCAGATAGCCCACGAGCTGAAAACGCCCCTGACCGTCATCAGCGGCTACGCCCAGCTGACCAACTGGCAGCTGGCCCAGGGTCAGGCAGACCAGGGGATGCAGGACCACATGACGGTGGTCTCGTCCGAGGCCCAGCGCCTGTCGGCCCTGGTCTCGGAGCTGATCGAGCTGTCGAAGGGCGGCGGACGGGAGACGCAGACGGAGCTGATCGAGCTGCCGTCCCTCTTCGAGGCGGCGGCGAAGGTCTGTCAGCCCCTGCTGGACAAGCGGCAGAACCGCCTGGTCTGCACCGGCGGGGCGGGGCTTTGTATCTCCGGGAACCGGGGGATGCTGCTCCAGCTGCTTATTAACCTCACGATGAACGCCAACAAGCACACCCAGGGGGGCACCATCACCTATCGGGCCAGCCTGCTCCCCGGTCGGGGGAACCTCGCGCTCGATACCGTCCGCCTGCTGGTAGAGGACACCGGGGAGGGCATCCCGGAGGAGCGCATCCCCTATATCTTCGACAAGGGATACAGCGGCGACGGCGGCAGCGGCATTGGCCTGTACATCTGCCAGGACGTGGTGAAGCACCACGGCGGCACCCTGACCCTGGCATCGACGGGGCCGGGGGGCACGACCTTCCGCATCCTGCTGCCCTGCACGCCGGAGGCCGCGCAGCCGGACTGACCGAACCCAACGCACCCAGAGGAGGGATGACACATGAAGGAACCTTTGGTCCTCCTGGTCGAGGACAACCCCCACATCATGGACATCAACACCGCCGCCCTGACCATGCGGGGCTGCCGGGTCTTGCAGGCGGCCACGGTCCAGGCCTGCCGGGAGCAGCTGCGCCTGCATGACGTGGAGCTGATCGTCCTGGACATTCTTCTGCCCGATGGGGACGGCCTGACCCTCTGCCGGGAGATCAAGGAAAACTATGACATCCCCATCCTCTTCCTCAGCGCCCTGGGGGAGAACGAGGACATCGTCCAGGGCCTCACCGCCGGGGGCGACGACTACCTGCCCAAGCCCTACGACCTCAACGTCTTAGTGGCCCGCGTGGAGGCCCGCCTGCGGGCGGGACAGCGGATGCGCCGGTGCGTCCACTGCGGCCCGCTCAAGCTCTATCTGCTCTCCAGCAAGGCCTATCTGGGCGAGCGGGACCTGATGCTGACCCAGAAAGAGTTTGCCGTGGCCCTCTACTTAGCCCGCCACCGGGGTCAGACGGTCCCGGCGGACGAGCTTTACCAAGAGATCTGGCAGCAGCCCATGGCCGACAACCCCCAGGCCCTGCGCATGACCATCTCCCGCCTGAAGCAAAAGCTGGGGGACGACGATGCTCCGGTGGTCATCACGTCCTATCGCGGCGGGGGGTACTGTCTGGAGAGCCGGCTGCCATAGCAGAACAGAAGTCCCGCCGCAGGGGGAATGATACGTACCCCCAATACTGGACACCCAGTATTGGGGGTACATATCATATCGCCCGGATATGCTCTCACTTAGTAATTTTTATGTAGTTTCAGTCATTAAATATTTGAATTTCTCTGGAAATTCAACTTCGGAAAGATTAAACTTTTTCGCCGTGTAGGTCTGTTCTTCATATTGCGGTGCTGTAATTGCTTTCCGATAGACCGCAATCACGCGCAGCGCATTTTTCGTCATATCTCGGACATCCTCCTGCAAGACTGTATTCGGTACATACTTCTGCATGGTCTGATCCAGAATAAATCCAACGCAGGCATTGGTGCTGCCCGCAACTTTTTCCGTATAAAGGCGAGGCTTGCTTGAATTATAATCGCCAATCATTTTCGCTTGCAGATTTTTGGAAATTACGGTCGGCAGTACTTCAAGTTTCATGTGTGTCGTACCATCTTCGGAAAACTCAAAATCTGCTGGACTCAGCTTATGGTCCAAACACTTTTGATAGAAGTCATTTGCAAACAGTCCAGCACTCTCACCATCCGCGCCTTTCGGTGCTTTCAAACCGGTCAGATGCAGATAATTATTCCCATAGAACGAAAACTCAAAGGGAAAGACTCTTTTATGTTTGTCTGTGCAAAGGAACAGCAAACTCTTTCCATCCAGTTCTTTTTGATATGCCTGCGCGCATTGGACAACGATTTTAATGGCTTCGTCTTTTGTGAATTTTTTCATCTCTTTATCAGTCCCCAAATCTGCAAAAAAAGAGAAGACTGCGACACCGCAGTGTCACGCGTCTTCTCTTACATGACTGGTTTTTCTGTCGTCCGCCGACGCTCAGTTCCATCTGGTCAATGACCATTCTACTGCATCTCTATCGGGTTTTTCTGTTGCCCGCCAACGCTCCGGCCCAAAGTCCGGCATCCATTTCGGATTTTAGGTGCCAGTCGCACCAGAGGGATGACGCCCTCTATCCATCTTTATTATATGCAAAATAGGCAGAAAAGTCAACAAGGGACACTGGAAAATTATTTTGCCTGCATTCTCCCTGTGTGGCGCAGTATATCATGCCGCTTGTTGGGGAGCATCCCACCTGGAGAAAACATTTTGTTTTTTTGATTAGAGGAACAGCTCCGGCTCCTTGCGGGGCCAGGTGTATTGCTCCTCCAGCTCGGTCTTGTGGTAAAGGTAGTTGGGGTCGTCGAAATACTTGGCTCCCTTGGGGCAGTGGCGGACGCAGCGGTTGCACTTCATGCACTTGCCGACGATGTTGTGGGCGTCTGCTGGGTCGATGGCCTCCAGGGGACATTCCTTGGCGCAGCGGCCGCACTGGGTGCAGGTATCCTTCGTCTTGGGCTTCACGGGCAGGATGTTGATGGGGTTGCCGTGGCGGTCGCGGGGGGTGTAGTAGGGCCCCACGGGGTCGTTGCCCTTCACAAAGAGGGGCGGGCAGGCCTCTGCGCTGGGGAGTGCCTCGACCTTGTGACAGACCTGGTCGGCAAAGCCGGTGGCGATGGTCAGGTCGCTGATGTCCGGGCGACCGGCCCCCTGGGTCAGGGAGAAGGAATGCTGGCAGGAGAAGGCGGCCCCGGCCACGGGATGAAAGCCCCCGGCGGTCAGGGTCAGGCGCAGCTCAGAGAGGGCGTCGTCATAGTTCCGGTTGCCGTAGCAGACCACGGGGACAGCGAGAGCGCCGCCGCCCTGGACGGACGCGACGTATTTGATGAGCAGGTTGGGCACCCGCCCGGCGTAGACCGGGGTGCCGAAGACCACCAGGTCCCCGGCGGCGAAGGCCTTGGGGGTTTTGCGGACGTGCTTGAGGGTGAAGTCGAAGGTCTGCATGGGACATTGGAGCTGCTGGGACAGGCGGCGGGCGATTTGCGTGACCACTTTTTTGGTGGTGTCGGTGGCGCTGAAATAGGCCGCCCAGACGGTGTTGATCTGCATGGGAGCGATCCCCTTTCTGTGCTTATTTTTTGTTAGGTTCAATATAGCAGACGGGTCAGAAAATGTAAAGATGCTCCGAAAAAACAGAGCGGCGCGGGAAAAACGCTGAGATGTAAAATATCCCGCCTAGGCCGGTTGATTTTTCCGGGTAGATTTCATATAATATAGACCAATCATCCCTGTGTCGAAGAAGTGCATTTTCTGGAAAAAAAGAGAACGCAGACCAGAAGAGAGGCCAGGGGAAAGGGGCGCACTATGGATCGAACCTGTAGGGCAGGCAGCGGCCTGTCCGGCAAGAAAAAAATACTGCTTATTGTCTGCCTGATCGTCGTGGCTTTGCTGGTCGGGTACGGCATCTTATGCGGCGCAGCGGGCCGCGACGTGATCTATCCCCACGTCACCGTGGAAGCGGTGGACTTGGGCGGCATGACCAAGGAAGAGGCCCAGGCGGCCTTGGAGAAGGCCGTGCAGGAAGTTCCCCTGGACGAGACGCGGGGCGTGGTCTTCACCGTCTCCACAGACCAGGGGGAGATCCAGACCGTGGAGGTCCCCCTCTCCAGCGTGGCCATCGACTACGCGGCCACCATTGAGCGGGCCTGGGCCGTGGGGCGGGACGCCTCGTTTTTGGCGCGGGGCGGCTGGTATCTCAAGTGCCTGAACCAGGGGAGTGAAATTTTACCGGTCTACCAGAACAGCGACAACCTGGGGACCATTTTGGGGACCATTCAGGAGGAACTGGGCCGGGAGCCGGTGGCCCCCAGCTGGGAGGTCAGCGGGACGGACCTGGTCCTGGTGAAAGGCACCCCCGGCAACAAAGTGGATCAGCAGACCATCGAGGACCAGATCTTAGCGCACCTGGGGGAGAACGACATCGTTACCCTCTCCGGGGCGCAGGCACAGTTTGACATCCGCCTGGAGCAGCTGCCCCCGGAGACCCTGGACCTGGCGAATATTTTGACCCAGATCGAGAAGCCGGTGCAGAACGCCCAGTTTGACAAGGCGCAGAAAATTTTTAAGCAGGACAGCGTGGGCGTGAGCTTTGACGCCGACGAGGCCCAGAAGACCTTTGACGCCATGGATTGGGGCGAGAAGCGCTCTCTGCCCCTGACCATCACCCAGCCCACGGTTACCGTGGCCGACCTCTCCGGTCAGCTCTATCAGGATACGCTGGGCTCCTGCACGACGAACATCGCCGGGACGGTCAACCGCGTGGAAAATATTAAGCTGGCGGCCAAATTCTTTAACGGCGCGGTCATTATGCCCGGCGAAGAATTCTCTTACAACGGCCTGGTGGGCAGCCGGCAGGCCTCCCGCGGCTTTTTGCCCGCCCCCGCTTACGTCGGCGGCGAGAGCGTTCAGGAGACGGGCGGCGGCGTCTGTCAGGGCTCTTCCACCATCTATCTGGCGGCGCTGCGGGCCAATTTGCAGATCACCGAGCGCTATCCCCACGGGTATATCACCCGCTATGTCCCGGAAGGGATGGACGCCACGGTCTACTACGGCGCAAAGGACTTTAAGTTTAAGAACAACACGCCCTTCCCGCTGAAGGTTCTGGCCTCTGTCTCCGGGCGGTCGCTGACGGTGAACATCGTGGGCACCAAGAGCGACAACATCACCGTGGAGATGACCAATGAGGTCGTGGGCACCACGCCTTATAAGACCGTGTATAAAACGGACGCCAGCGTCCCTGTCGGCACGACCCAGGTCAGTGTGACGCCCTACACCGGCTACACCGTAAAAGTCTACCGCAACCTCTATGAAAACGGCACCCACAAAGAGACCAAGCTGGAGAGCACCAGCGTCTACCGCAGCCGGGACAAAGTCATCCTGGTCAACCCGGCGGACGCCGCCCAGTACGGTCTGTGACCCCAGGGAAAGGAAACACTATGACGAATCAGACCCCACCGCCCAACCAGAACATGAATTGGGTGACCCCGCCGAACCAGCCCCCGCGCTTCCCCCACCGGCGGGAGATCAAGTTTGTGGCCAAGCGCATCATGATGCACCCGGTCTGTATGCGGGTGACGCTGCTGCTGGTGTGCATCAGCGTGGCCTTTTACGGCATCCGCTACCTGGCCGGGGGCACGCTGAGCTACGGCGTGATGAACCTGGCCGATTACAGCAGCACCCAGAGCGGCATCTTCTTCAATGACCAGGGCTTCAGCATTCTTTTCCGCATGGACCTGACCCAGACGGTCTTGGCCATCCCGTTGACCTACCGGCAGATCGCCGTGTTTGTCCTCATTAACCTCCTCTGCCTGGCCCTGCTGGCCCCTCTGCGGCTGGGGGCCATGGAGCAGTATTGGAACGTGATACGGACGGGGCAGGGCAACGTCCAGGCTGTGGGACAGTGGTACCGGCAGAGCGGCCGGATGGGCAAGGCCATTGTGGTCGAGTTTGTCATCACGGTCCTGGTCCGTGCCGTCGGCGTCGTTGCGACGCTCCCCAGCCTGTACCTATACTACCTCTTTTACACCACCACGCCTTCGTTGGATGCCTACACCAGCGCCAGTTCCATGCTCCAGATGGGGGCGGGCGCTCTGGCCATCGTGGCGGCGCTGTTCACCTTCTGGCTCCACAGTGTTCTGCTGCCCGTGCGCTATTGCCTCTGCGCCCACCCGGAGTATTCCCTGGGCCAGGCGTTCCGGCGGGGCATGGCCAGCACGAAGGGCTTCCGCGGGGCTTTCTTCGGCTTCCGGCTGAGCTACTTCCTGTGGTTCGCGGTGTCTCAGTTCACCTATGGGGTGCTGGACCTGTATGTGCTGCCCTACACGTCGATCGGCGGGATGATCTTTATCTCCGAGGCGGCCCGCTTTAAGCAGGGGCAAAAGCCGCAGGAGCCATAAATTCTGAGCAAGAAAAATCCGGCGTCCCTTATGGTGGGGACGTCGGATCTTTTTCTACTTACTGAGATTTAGCGGGCCAGGCGGCGGCTGACGGTGAGACCGAAGGCGCCGGGGCCGATGTGGCAGCCGATGCTGAAGGGGAGGGGGCGGTATTGGATGTCACAGCCGGGGAAAAGCTCCGCCACTTGGGCGGTCCAGGCCTCGCCGGCGGCGGGGTCCGGGTGGCTGTCGGCGGCGCCGATGGTGAT
>OLNY01003091.1_pt1 | contig 10926 bp, 9 predicted proteins | sample 1671981 | NCBI WGS metagenome assembly OLNY01 (sample SAMEA3136632, study PRJEB25190) | human gut metagenome | biome: human gut; feature: human-associated habitat; material: faeces | place: Austria | collected 2013 | reverse complement strand
ACAATTCAAAAGTTTACACCGACATGCTCGGGTTAAGGTACTTTTGAATTGTTCATCAGGCATTAAATAAAAAAACAGAAAGCGAGTCCCGTCATGATAAAATTTTCAGCCGAAAGCAATACCTTCTTCCTTGGTACCGAAAGCTCGAGCTACATCATAAAAATACTCGATAACGGTCTTCTCTGCCATAAATACTACGGCGCGGCGGTTGCGTGCGATAATTTCGACTACCTCAATCTTTTCAAAAAGCACGAATATATGCCCGATACCGTTCTTAACGGCGTAAGCGTCGCAAAGGACAGTGCTCCGCAGGAATACCCGGCCTTCGGCCGCGGTGATTTCAGAAGTCCCGCGGTCTGCGTTGAGGACAGCTGCGGCAGACGCGTAAACGAGCTTCTTTACAAAAGCCATGAGATATTCCGCGGCGTGCCCTCGATTCCCGGTCTCCCCTATTTTGACAGAAATGCCGAAAATGCCGAAACCCTTAAAATCATTTTATCCGACAGTGTAACAGGCTTTGAAGCCGCGCTTTTCTATTCGGTCTTTGAAGCGGAGGACGCCGTCACGCGGCACACGGTAATAACCAATGTATCCGACCGACCCTTAAAGCTTTGCTCGGCGGAAAGCCTTTCGATAGATTTTGAATCGAAAAATTTCGAGCTGCTCACCCTGCACGGCGCATGGGCAAGGGAACGCCACATAAGCCGAAGACCGCTTGATTACGGTACGACCTCCGTAGAAAGCCGCCGCGGCTCATCGGGTCATCAGCACAATCCGTTTGCGGCGCTCCTATCACCCGGAGCGGATGAAGAAAACGGCGAGGTATACGGCTTTGCGCTGGCTTACAGCGGAAATTTCAGAATTTCGGCGGAGGTGGACCAGTTTGCCTCAACGCGCCTGCAGATAGGAATAAATCCGCACGGCTTCAGCTACCTTTTACCGCCGGGAGAAAGCTTTGCGACGCCTCAGGCGATATCCGTCTACAGCAAAAACGGGCTCGGAGGTATGTCCCGCCGCTTCCACAATATGTGCCGCGGGCATTTGGGAGTCTCCGCCGATAAAAGTATAAAGCACCCGATCATTATAAACAGCTGGGAAGCAATGTATTTCGACATAACCGAGGAACGCATTGAAAGGCTCATAAACAGCTGCAAGGGGCTGGGAATCGATACCTTCGTTTTGGACGACGGCTGGTTTGGCTGCAGGGAAAGCGATAATTCTTCCCTCGGGGACTGGTATACGGATGAAACCAAATTCCCGAACGGTCTGCACGGAATTATCGATATCTGCAAAAGAAACGGCATGAAGTTCGGAATATGGTTTGAGCCGGAAATGATTTCGGAAAACAGCCGCCTTTACCGCGAGCATCCCGACTGGTGCATCCATTCCCCCGGCCGCGCTCCCGTTGAAAGCCGCAATCAGTTAGTGCTGGATATGGCGCGCAGCGAGGTGGTTGACTGCATATACAACCAGATTTCCGCCATGCTGTCAAAATATGATATTTCCTATGTTAAGTGGGACATGAACAGAAATATTACGGACAACGGCTCTGCGTCCCTGCCTGCCGAAGCGCAGGGAGAACATACCCACCGTTATATTCTCGGTGTTTACAGTCTTATGAAGCGGCTCACCGAAAATTATCCCGGCGTTTTGTTTGAAGGCTGCGCCGGAGGCGGCGGCAGATTTGATTTCGGAATCCTTTACTATATGCCGCAGATATGGACGAGCGACGACACCGACGCGATAGAAAGGCTCAAAATTCAATACGGCACAAGCCTTGTCTACCCGCCTGCTTCAATGACGGCTCATGTTTCCGCCTGCCCGAATCATCAAACGGGCAGGATTACCCCGTTTAAGACCCGCGGAGATATAGCGCAGATATGCAATTTCGGCTATGAATTCGACACCTCAAAGCTTTCATCATTCGAGCTTGCGCAAATCAGCGAGCAGATAAGGCTGCACAAAAAAACAGAGCCGCTGATTTACGACGGCAGCTTTTACAGAATAATAAGCCCGTTTGAAAGCGATTACTGCTGCTGGGAGCTTGTATCCGCCGACAGAAAGCAGGCGCTTGCGGTATTCGCCGTTCAGCGCGCCACGCCGAACACCGGCGGGCAATACATAAGGCTTAAGGGCCTTGACCCCGATGCCGTATACACCGTGTCGCCCAATATGCTTCGGCTGCACGGCAGCACCCTTATGAACGCGGGACTGCCTATAGCCGAGGATTTGACCGACTACAGCACCGTGATTTTTGAACTGAACGCAGAATAGCATAAGGAGAATTTAAAATGAAGGATCACCGCATTGCCGATAAGCTTATAGAGCAAAGATTTGAAGAAATAAGCAAAAAAACAGATGCCCTGCCGAAAACGCAGGTCAACTACATTTTCGTAACGGACACCCATGCCGACGAATATCTTTTAAAGGATGAAAACGGCAAGCTGACGGTTTTTGAACCCGAGGATACCGTAAACGACCGCATAAATCAAATTGCAAAGCACCTTGAAATCGCCGTTAACATAGCAAATAAAAACGATAATATTGACTTTATCGCCGTCGGCGGCGACCTTATGAACGCCTACTGCATAAAAGGCAAGGAGCATGTTTTGAGCAATCTGCACAGGTCGGTCGCTCCGCTTAAAAACAGCTTAAAGCCGGTGCTTATTGCCTTCGGAAACCATGACGACAACGCCTTCCAGTTTTTGAATCCGAATATTCCCGCAGCCGAAAGGGAATGGATTATAAGCGATAAGGACTGGAAGGAAAAAGTCACCGATTTGTTCCCCGGAGCAGACGGAGAGGTTCACGATGACCGCTATGAATATTCGAAATATTATTATTATGATCTTAAGAAAAAAAGAACAAGAATAATAATTCTCGACACTATGGACTGCCGCCGCCCGTTTGATGAAAACGGCGTTGTAAACGGAGAAATGCGATTGAAGCGCATATGCTATACCGATCAGCAGCTCGACTGGCTCGTAAACCGCGCAATGACCGCCCCCGCCGATTACAATTACATTTTTATATCTCACATGGGTATTGATTCCGCCGTGAACAGCAACAGAATGCTCGGCGGCGAGACGCTCCGCGAAATTATAAGGGCATTCCAAAGCCGCTCCTCCTACAGCTTTTCATACACCGATATAAACAGTGAGGAAATAACCGTAAACGCCGATTTCCCCGAAAGCATAAGCGGGAAAATACTGTTTTATTCCTTCGGGCATCAGCATTCCGAAGCGATACTTTACAGCGAGGATATTAACCTCTGGCAGGTCGCAACAGGCTGCGAGAATATGCGCGGCGGCGAGGGTGAAGGCGGAAGCGACGCGTCCGTGAAATGGAAAATTCTCAATAACCGCCGCGAGGGCGACGAAACCGAAACCTGCATTGATATAATCTCTGCAGGTACAGAGGTTTGTCATAAATTCAATATAGGCCCCGGAGACGATGCCGAAATGCCGTACAAATGTGAATAAAAATGAAAAAGACTTATCCTCGGTAGGGTAAGTCTTTTTTTAAAGCCGCAGTTTATGTTACGGGCAGGACGGCTTTGCAATGACGGATGTATGCTCAGCCGTTACCCTTATTAAGTTCAGTATCGGCAGCGGTACGCCCTTCGTATCCGAACAGACGCCGTATATACCGCCGCCGACAGCTTCGGCATAATGCCGAATTTGTTCCTCCCGTTGCATTAACGACAGCATTCCGCTTCAGCCGCGGAGCACGCAGCTTACTTAATGCAGCTCATTAACGCCAACGCCATAATTATATACCAATAATGTGCGAAGAACCCGCTTTTTCGTGAAATGTAGCTTTTTCGGCGTGAAATGTAAATTTTCACATAAGCCTGTATTTAACAATCCCTCAGCCGCTTTACGGCGTCAGCTCCCTAAACACCGGGAGCCCTTGGTCTGTACAGAAGCCATCTTTAGGCACATCCGATATCCACCGTCCGAAATCCGTTATCTGAACTTCTTTCCCGCAATAACATTAATAAGAATATATATTCCTATAAGCAGCGCTACAGAGGCGCAAAGAATGATATACATTCCGCCGATTCCCACGCTTTTTCCGAAAAAGTCCACGCTGCAGTCTACGCTTTGCTTAATTGCATCGACCGCCTCAGGCGGGAAGCCGCTGTCTGCCATTTCCGCAAAAACTCCGCGCATTGCGTGATTTCTCAAAAGACTCGTTCCGTATGTTCCGGGCAAAAACGAAAGCACTTTTTGAAGCCCCGTGCCGAAATTCGATATCGGCATATAAGCTCCGCAAATAAAGCCGTAGCCCGCGCTTACAATCGTTCCCACGGCAGATGCCTGCCCGTCGGTCGATAAAAAGAAGTTAATGCATGAGGAAAGCGCCGTTCCGAACATCGTAAGCAAAAATACATCAAGCACCATGAGCAGAACATCCGACAAAGATAAATACCAGCCCGCCGCACCCAGATATAAAAGGCAGGCAAAAAGCGCGGCTGCGGTAATTATCATCGTTGATATAAGCGTTGAAAGATAATAGCCGAGCCCCAGCGTTCCGAAACGCACCGGAGTCACGGTAAGGTCGTGCCTTGCGCCGCTTGTTTTATCCTTGATCATTAAAAGGTTGGAGCAAAACGACACGGTTACGCAGCTTACTGCCAGCAGTGATGAAATCAACTGCCCGCCGACGCAGCCGTTTATAACTGCATCCGAAGCCGACGCGCCCGCCGATATCAGCGCCGAACGGAAGGAATCGTCATATACCTTTTTCAAAAAGGTCGAATAAAGCACAAGCAGGATTATCGGCGTGATAAGCGAGGAAAAAAACATTCCCTTATCCTTGAAATAAAGCTTTGTATTGCGTTTCACAAGCGAAGTAAGTCCCGTCATTTTCCGTCGCCTCCCGTTAAAGCCTTACCTGTGACCGCAAGGAAAACATCGTCCATTTTTCCCTTTGTCACCTCATAATCCCTGAAAATTTCGGGATATTTCATTATAAGCTCGGTAGCCGCCGCCGTGTCGGGTACAGTCACCCTATAGGCGTCGCGGATTGCCTCATACGGCCGCCCGAGCCTTTTGATTTCGGCTTCATCAGCGCCGTAAACGGTGATAAAATCACCCGCATATGTATTTTTAAGCGCCAGCGGAGTTCCCTCGGCGGCTATTTCGCCGTGATCCAAAATCACAACATAATCCGCGTCCGCCGCCTCCTCCATATAATGCGTAGTCAAAAATACCGTAAGCTCTTCATTTTTACGCAGCTCGCCTATGACCCTCCACAAAAGATTCCGCGTCTGCGGATCAAGCCCGGTTGTAGGCTCATCCAAAATAAGTATTTTCGGGTCGTGAATCAGCGCGCGCGCAATATCTATACGCCGCCTTTGACCGCCCGAAAGCTTTCCCACGGGGCGGCGCAGCAGCTCCTCAAAATCCAAAAGCGCGGAAAGCCGGGCAAGCCGTTTTTTAAACTCCGCGCCCCTTATTCCGTAAAGCGCCGCGCGGCTTTCAAGATTATCCCTTACCGAAAGCTCCTTATCCAGCACGGAATTTTGAAAAACAACGCCTATGCCGCGCTTTATGTAATCCGAATCGCGCTCGGAATCCCTGCCGCAGATTTCCACCGTTCCGCTGTCCTTTGAAAGCTGACCGCAGATTATGTTTATGGTCGTTGATTTTCCCGCACCGTTTACGCCCAAAAACGCGAAGAATTCGCCCTTTTTGACCTTAAAGCTTAAATCGTTTACCGCCTTTTTATCACCGTAGCTTTTACATAGATGTTCGATTTTAAGCAATCCTATTCCCCCTTTTCGATATATGTGCCGACAGCACAACCGAAGCTTTTTTAATTATACCCTCGGCTTATTGAAAAATCAAGCTTTTCGCATATAATAATAAGCGTAAAAAGAAATAAGAAAGCGATGACACCGATGTGTTACGAAAAAAATATTGAGAATTAAATAATAAATATTCGGAGGTATGACTTATGTTTGAAATGAGACCTTATGCTAAAAGAAATAATTCCCTTTACAACCCGTTCCGCGATATGGATGAATTTGAGAAGAAATTCTTCTCATCGCCCTTTGGATTCTTCGACACGAATACGCTTGATGAATTCAAGACCGACATTAAGGACGAAGGCGACCGCTATGAGCTGGAAGCCGACCTGCCGGGCTTTGACAAGAAGGATATTCACCTTGATATAAACGGTGATATGCTCACCGTGAGCGCCGAAAGACATTCGGAGCACGAGGAAAAGGATAAAAAGAATAAATATGTGCGTTGCGAGCGCTCTTACGGCTCCTACAGCCGCAGCTTTGATTTATCGGGCGTTAAAGCCGATGAGATTAAGGCAAAATACGAAAACGGAGTTTTGAAGCTGACGATGCCGAAGAAGGAAAACACTCTTCCCGAAGCCCGTCATCTTGAAATCGAATAAGCGTTATGCAGTGATCCCCCTGTCGGGCAACAGTCCGACAGGGGGATTTGTTTGTAAGTCCGGCTTATCTATACATATCTCTTTAAAAAACTACTCGGTTTTCTTATCACTAAACCAAATAAAAATTCCGTTTTTGATTCTTGTAAGCAAGACCCTGTAGATATTCAAAAACAGCTCGGAGTATGGCGAGCTGTCCCTGAACCCGGCATCGCATTTCGCGACCTTTTCCATACGTTATTCCCGGTAATCCTTACGCCAAACAAGATTGTCCTATCGGATAAGACCGACATAATCAAAGCCTCGCATCCGTTCATTATTACATTTTCTTAATTGTCCTTCATTCCTTAACTACAATATTGCGGATCCAGGTCCCTCGCTTCAGCATAACGAAGCCTATAACGCACTTAAGAATTTCCGCACCCTGGCATACTGTGTAAAGCGGCAGAATCGGCACGCCTGTAAAGCGGCTGAGCGAAAATGCCAGCGGTACACTCACCACCCATACAAAGCAGCTGTCAAAAAGCAGTGTGGAAAGCGTTTTTCCGCCTGAGCGCAGAGTGAAATATGCGGCATTGGTATAGGCGTTAAACGGCATTATAACCGCGTTTATGCATATTAAGGATGTCGCAAGCGAACGGACAGCCTCATCGGTTTTGTAGATCATCGGGAAAATGCCCGAGACCGCCGCCATCACAAGCCCGAAAACCGCGCATGAGGTTACCGAAAACGCAATAAGCTTGCGATCGCAGTCCCGTACCTCGTCGGGCGATCTGCCCGCGCCGAGCATTTGACCGATTATTATTCCGGTGGCGCTGCCGAGGGATATAAAGCAGACCGAGAAGAGATTCCAAAGCGTTGAAGCGATATTATTCGCCGCCACAACATTAAGCCCCCGCGTCGAGTAGCACTGATTGAGCACCGCCACGCTTGCCGACCACAATGCCTCGTTGACAAGCAGCGGCATGCCCTTGAGCGTGATTTTTTTGAGCAGCGGCAAAGCGATTCTCAATGAGCGGTAAACGCCCTTTATATAAGGATAGCGCTTACCGTGGCTGTGCAGCCATGCGGCATTGACCGCAAGCTCGGTGTAGCGAGAAATAACGGTTGCAATTGCAGCGCCCTTAACGCCGAGAACCGGCATTCCGAGCTTTCCGAAAATCAAAACATAGTTTAAAGACATATTGACCGCTACCGCAGCAAGCCCCGATACCATCGGCACAACGGTCTGCCCCGTTTCGCGCATTGAGGAAGCATAAGCGTTATTAAAGGTAAAGGGAACAAGCCCTATCAGCATAACCGCAAGATATTCCCTGCCGTAACGCAGCGCATCCGCCCGCTCTGCGGCGGTCGCCTCTCCGTTAAGATAAAGACTTATAAGCGCTTCTCCACGAAGCAGCAGCAAAGCAATACCCGCCGCGCCGATAACCGCGCAAATCATAATTTTAAAGCGGAAGGTCTGGCGGATACCCTCGTCGTCCCGCTGTCCGTAAAACTGTGCGGTAAAAATACCCGCACCCGCAACCGCGCCGAAAATGCACAGGTTATATACGAAAAGCAGCTGATTTACAACCGAAACCCCTGTCATCTGCAGTGTTCCTACACGCCCTACCATAATATTATCAAGCAGGCTCACAAAATTGGTTACCGCGTTCTGTATCATCATCGGCAAGGCGACCGTCAAAGCCATTTTATAAAATGCTCTGTCGCCGATATAACGTTTAATCATTCAAATTCCCCTTTTTGCGTTGTAAGATTTATTATATATGTTTATACGGAAAAGTCAAGCTGTTGCATTAATATACACATTATGCATGCTTAATTGCATATTTATCTAAATATGCAGATTTATGCGGATAAATTTTAAAATATTCAAAAAAATATCATAAATATGCAAATTAGGTATTGACAAATCGATTTTGCGGTGCTATAATACCGTCAGACTCAAAAAAGAAATTATTAAAGGAGACTTCTCTTATGAAACTCACAACAAAAATTATCTGCGGCGTTTCCGCCCTGCTGATGCTCTTAACCTGCGGCGGCTGCGGCAGCAAAAAGGACTCTGCGTCCGACACCAAAACAAACAGCAATTACACCGCCGAGGCAGGCAAGCTCATAATGGCTACAAACGCCACCTTCCCCCCATATGAATACAAAGAGGGCGAAACGATCGTAGGTATAGACGCCGAAGTTGCCAAGCTTATAGCCGATAAGTTGGGTCTTGAGCTTGAAATTGCAGACGTTGAATTTGATTCCATTATCCCCGGTGTTCAGACCGGCAAGTACGATATGGGTATGGCAGGTATGACCGTTACCGATGAGCGCAAAAAGAGCGTTAATTTCTCAGATTCATACGCTAAGGGCGTTCAGGTTGTAATCGTTAAAGAGGGCAGCGATATTAAAACTATCGATGACTTAAACGGCAAAAAGATAGGCACACAGCAGGGCACTACCGGTTACATTTATGCTTCCGATACACCCGAAAACGGCGGCTACGGTGAAGAAAATGTTGTAGGCTACGACAGCGGTACGGTTGCGGTTGAGGCGCTCAAGAGCGGCAAGGTTGACTGCGTTATAATCGATAACGAGCCGGCAAAGGCTTATGTAGCTGCCAATACGGGTCTTAAAATTCTCGATACCGAGTTTGCCAACGAGGATTATGCAATCTGCTTCTCAAAGAAAAACCCCGAGCTGCAGAAAAAGGTAAACGACGCGCTTAATGAGCTTAAGGCAAGCGGCGAATTCCAGAAGGTAGTTGACAAATACATTAAAGCTAACTGATTAAAAAACAATAAGGCTGTTATCGGGTGAACCGCCGCGGTTCGCCCGTGCCACCTCCCTCGTCAGAGGGAGGCTTTGTTGTACAGAATACTATTTGTAAAAGGAGATGCTTTTTTGCTTTCAACCTTAAACGTAACGGCATGGTATCCCAATTGGTTAAACGATTTAAAGGATCAGTTTGAACTGACATTTATAGACGGCAAGCGCTACAAGCAGCTGATTACCGGCTTTCAAAATACCTTAAAAATCACCTTCGGCGCTCTGCTTATAGGTATTGTAATAGGTATTGTAATAGCCGCAGTACGCTCCACCTACGATAAAAACGCCGAAAAGCTGCGCAAAAAGGGCGGTATAGGCTACATATTACTCAGCATACTCAATGCGATTTGCAAGCTTTACCTTACGGTCATTCGCGGAACGCCTGTTGTGGTTCAGCTTATGATTGCCTATTTTATAATTTTTGTTTCGGTTCGCGACGGCGTGCCGATAGGCATTCTGGCCTTCGGTATAAACTCCGGCGCATATGTTGCCGAAATATTCCGCGGCGGAATAATGTCTATTGATAACGGGCAGTTTGAAGCCGGCAGGAGCTTGGGGCTTAACTATATTCAAACCATGACCCACATAATAATACCGCAAATGTTCAAGTCGGTTCTGCCTACCCTCTGCAACGAGTTTATAGCGCTTTTAAAGGAAACCTCGGTTGCGGGCTATGTAGGCGTTGTTGACCTTACAAAGGCGGGCAACGCAATAGCAGGACGCACATACTCATACTTTATGCCCCTTATTACGGTAGCGCTCGTGTATCTTGTAATTGTAATTGTGCTTACCAAGCTTGTAAGCATTCTCGAAAGGAGGCTGAGGAGCAGTGAACGCTGATAACGTGCTTATTAAAACCGAGGGGCTTGAAAAAGCCTTCGGCAAGGTGCAGGTTTTAAAGGGCATAACAACCGAAATTCATAAGGGCGAGGTTGTTGTTATAATAGGACCTTCGGGTTCGGGTAAATCCACCTTTCTGCGCACCCTCAACCTGCTTGAAGAGCCAACGGGCGGAAAAATTTATTTTGAGGGCGTTGACATTACAGATCCGAAAATAAATATAAACAAGCACCGCCAAAAAATGGGAATGGTTTTTCAGCAGTTCAATTTATTCCCGCATATGACGGTTTTAAAAAATATGACCTTAGCGCCCATGAAGCTTTTAAAGCTTTCCAAAGCCGACGCCGAAAAACGGGCGACAGAATTGCTTGACCGCGTAGGGCTTGCCGACCGTGCGAATGCATACCCGAATCAGCTTTCGGGAGGACAGAAGCAGCGCGTGGCAATCGTAAGAGCACTTTGTATGCAGCCGGACGTTATGCTGTTTGACGAGCCTACAAGCGCTCTTGACCCTGAAATGGTAGGCGAGGTTTTGGGCGTTATGAAAAAGCTTGCGGAGGACGGCATGACAATGGCGGTAGTAACCCACGAAATGGGCTTTGCCCGAGAAGTTGCCGACCGCGTGCTGTTTATAGACGAAGGTATTATTATGGAGGAGGGCACGCCCGAGGAGGTTTTCGGGAATCCCAAAAGCCCGCGCCTTAAGGACTTTTTAAGCAAGGTAATATAATATAAAAAACGGGGCTGTCGCTATAATGCGGCTGCCGCGTTTTTTATTATTTCCTCTCTATCACAACCGCTTGGGAATGCAGGGCTTCATATGCCCTTTCGACCGACGATTTCGGATAAGCG
>OLNY01003089.1_pt1 | contig 10935 bp, 9 predicted proteins | sample 1671981 | NCBI WGS metagenome assembly OLNY01 (sample SAMEA3136632, study PRJEB25190) | human gut metagenome | biome: human gut; feature: human-associated habitat; material: faeces | place: Austria | collected 2013 | reverse complement strand
AGGTGGTAACACTTGAAAGACCCATTAAAGCCCCGCGATAAAATCACGCAGAAAATGACCCGCGACGGGGCTATCGCAGAAAATCAGACCACGGGAGACACGGAACGTATCAGCAAGCGGACGCAGGACGCGGATTTTCAGAAATCCCCGGAGCAACAGGCAGCACAGGACGCAGCGCAGCTACAAGGTGCAGCTTCCCCGACTTCTCCCTTGCCCCATGTGCCGGGAGCTGCCCCCAAAGCGGACACAGGCAAAACGGAGCGCGTCATGGAGCATATCGAAGCCGCCCATACCCGCAAAGCGTCTAAAAAAGCGGTACGAAAGGCACAGGCAGAAGCTACCGCCGGGACGAAATCTTCCCGGCTGCAATTTACCGACGAGGAACGCGCTGCCCCGGAGCTTGAAAAGTATATCAAGAAATCCGACAAAGCCGCTGACCGACTGGATAAGGCAAAGGCAGCTATCCCCAAAGAAAAGAAACTTACGAAAGAGCGCACCTTTGACGAAGCCACCGGGAAAGGCAAGACCCGCCTGCACTTTGAGGAAAAGGACAAGCCGCCCGGATTTAAGGACAAACACAGCCCCTTATCCCGCCCCGCACAGGAAGCCGGGATTTTGGTACACAACAAAATCCATTCTGTCGAAAAGGATAATTCCGGCGTGGAGGGCGCACACAAGAGCGAGGAAGCCGCAGAGCGCGGCGCAAAGTACGGGGTAAGGAAAATCAAGCAGGGCTACCGCAGCCACAAGCTGAAACCCTACCGGGAAGCGGCAAAGGCTGAAAAAGCTGCTTTCAAGGCAAACGTGGATTTTCAGTATCATAAGACCCTGCATGAGAACCCACAGCTAACCAGTAACCCTATTTCCCGTTTTTGGCAGAAACAGAAAATCAAGCGGCAGTATGCAAAGGAAGCCCGCAATACCGCAAAGGGTATCAAGGGCGCGGCAGAACGCACCCGCAAGGCGGCAGCCAAAGCCGCCGAAAAAACAAAGCAGACCGCAGCATTTGTGGCAAGGCACCCGGCGGGTGTGGCAATCGCTGTCGGGGTGCTGCTGCTCTTTATCATGGTTATGTCCGGGCTGTCCTCTTGTGGGGCAATGTTTTCCGGCACGTTAAACGGCGTGCTTGGAACGTCCTATACGTCCGAGGACAGCGACCTTGTGGAAGTGGAAAACAGCTACGCCGGATTGGAAAACGAGCTGCAAAGCAGGATTGACAATATCGAGCGCGACAATCCGGGCTATGACGAGTACCGCTATGACCTTGCAAATATCGGACACAATCCACACGAATTAGCGTCCTATCTGACTGCAAAATATCAAAGCTACACCCGCGCCGAGGTACAAAGCGAATTACAGCGGATTTTCAATCAGCAATACAAGCTGACGCTGACCGAGGAAGTGGAAATACGCTACCGGGAGGAAGAACGCACCGACACATGGACAGACGAGGACGGCAACGAGCATACGGACACCTACACGGTACAAGTGCCTTATGAGTATTACATCTTAAACGTCAAGCTGACGAACACCCCGTTATCCACGATTGCAGAAAACAATCTGACCCCGGAACAGCTTGAAATGTACCGGGTGTACTTACAGACAAGCGGAAACAAGCCCCTTATCTTTGGCGGCGGTTCTTCCGATACTTCCGCGTCCGAGGATTTAAGCGGCGTGGATTTTGTGAACGGAACGCGCCCCGGTAATACCGCTATCGTTGACCTTGCAAAGCAGCAAGTCGGAAATGTGGGCGGCTACCCTTATTGGAGCTGGTACGGCTTTAATTCCCGCGTGGAGTGGTGCGCTTGCTTCGTGTCCTGGTGTTACGGCCAGATGGGCCTTTCCGAGCCGCGCTTTGCCGCCTGCCAGTCCCAGGGTATCCCGTGGTTCCAGTCCCATGGACAATGGGGCGCACGGGGCTATGACAACCTCGCCCCCGGCGACGCCATCTTCTTCGATTGGGACCTGGACGGCAGAGCCGACCATGTGGGCATCGTCATCGGCACAGACGGCAGCCGGGTCTATACCGTAGAGGGAAACAGCGGCGATGCCTGCAAAATCAGAAGCTACGATGTGAACTACGAGTGCATCAAGGGCTACGGTCTGATGAACTGGTGACAAATTTTTTGATAAGGAGTGATTGAACTTTCATATTTTGAACGAGTAACTTTTTTATCGTTTATATAATATTTGTATACAATGTTTCCATTATAATCTATACTTTCAACTGATCTAAAAGAGATAATTTTTGAAAGATTAGTTCCATTCCATTTGAAATAAGTAGAGGCACAAACACCTTGATTCATCCAAGTACTACAAATAACACCTTTTTTCTCTTTGTAGAAAAATGCACCATATTCGCCAAAATCACCGACATATTTTACTTTTCCATTTACATAAGCATATACTTTTCCACCTGATACATGGTAATAACCATCAAAAACAACAAGCTCAGGAATACTATCATTATTTATATATGCTAGATTAAATCCACGAGTAGAATAACCAGTAGTAAATTTATAAGATTTTAAGAAGTTATAATATGCCTTAAGTGCAGCTTTTTTATTATTAGTTGCTTGTTTTTTTACTGTTACTCTACACTTTAAGTTTTTATTATTTACTCTTGCAGTGATAGTAGCGCTACCAGAAGATTTTGCAGAAACAACTCCTCTAGACGAAACTGTCGCTACTTTTTTGTTAGAAGTAGACCAAGTAACTTTTTTACTTGTACCACTTACTTTTAGTGTACTTGTTTGCCCAGTATACATTGTTATACTAGTTTTGTTTAGTCTTATACTTGCTGCTTCAACAACATCAGTTGAAATTACCATTGAAACACACACTAATGCAAGTGCTAAACTGATTAATAAAGATTTTAATTTTTTCAAAAATTTATCCTCCCCAAATTTGAAATTGTTTTATAGTCAAGAAAAATATATAATCTTTAAAATGATTTTAATTATATATTTTTCAAACACCAGATGAGTATATCATACAAATAATACAAAATATGTCGAATATTAGAGAATATATATAAAAAATTTTAAAATAAGAAATAAACCACATCGAATCCCTGTATAAAATTCAAATAATAAGATATAATCATAAAAAAACAAAAAAGGAGCACAAAATGTCAATTGCAATAGAATATCTATACAAATACATAAAAAAATTTGACGTAAACCTACTAGCAGGTGAAAGTGGTCTAAACAACAAGGTGAGATGGACCCACATTGTTGAAAATGAAGAAATCGCGAGTTTTATCCAAGCAGAGGAACTTCTATTTACAACAGGAGTAAGTATAAAAGACGACACAACTTTGCTCAATATAATAAATATTGCAAAGGATCACAATGCGAGTGGGATTGTGGTAAATACGGGTAAGTATATTGAGAAGATAAGCGAGGAAGTGATTGATTATTGTAACGAAAATGAGTTTCCTCTATTTGTAATGCCTTGGAATATTAGAATTCCTGACATTATGAGGGCTTTAACGATTATAATTTTAGAATCAGAAAGGACTTATACAGAGATTTCGAATGCAATTAAGGATGCGATATTTTTGCCGACTCATGAGGAATTATATGTGCAACAGTTGGAGCGAGTTGGATTTAAGTGTGGTTGGGATTATGTTGTGGCGATAATCGAGATGGAGGATGATGAACATAATACGAATAATATTCCTGCTTATGCGGAAATGGTTAAGTCGTATATAGAGAAGAAACTGAGCTATATACGAAACGACTATTTTGCAGTGAATATAGGAAAATCTGTTGCTATAGTTTTTTATAATAAGACAGATTTGGAAGTTGAGAAGATAATGAAAGAGCTGTATATTTCCATGAATAAGGATTTTAAAAATTTAAAACTTTTTATTGGAATAGGTAAGCGTGTGAACAACTTGAAACTTCTATATAAAGGATACGAAGAAGCTAAAAATGTTGCAAAAATAAATAGATTGATTAGCAATAATAAGGTGCATATCAGATATAGCGAAATGGCAATTTATCGACTACTATTGGAGATGGAAAATAAGGAAATTATAAAGGAATTCCACGACCAAACAATAGGTGATTTGGTTGTATATGATAAGGTCAACAATACTGATTATGTGGAGCTATTAGAGAGTTATTTTGAAAACAACTGCAAGATAAATGAAACTGCTAAAAGTTTGTATTTGCATAGGAATACGGTGAATTATAAGATAAGCAAAATTGAAGAAATTTTAGATATAAATTTAGATGATATCGGCGACAAAAGTAAGATATATTTATCTTTAATGATAAGGTATTTGTTATAGTTATAAAATCTTTAGTTTACACTAAATTCGAGAAAAATGCGATTGTTCAAATACATAAACTTTATTGTGCAAAGTGACATTGAGGACAGCCTTAAATAGTGGCATTATAAATGATGTCAAAAATACAAAAGGAGGTTCGTCATGGGCAATCAAACACTTAGCACTAATAACAAAATCGATAATAAAAAGAAATATTTTATAGTATTTATATGTATGTTTTTACAAGCTGTTCCATATAGTATAGCTCAAAACATTCAGCCATTATTTGTACCTTATGTAATTAAACAATTTGGATTTTCACTAGCAGGATTTTCACTTATATTTACTTGTGGGGCAATTGCTTCAGCGATATTTTCTCCAGTTTTAGGGAATGTATTTGAAAAAGTAAATATAAAATTACTATTTTTATTAGGGGCAACGCTATCAGCAGTTGGATTTATGGGATTTGGATTTTCTCATAATCTAGCTCAATTTTACGTATTAGCAGCTATGCAAAAAGTAGGCTGTTTATTATTCTCAGGGATTGGGGTTCCATATTTAATAAATAGCTGGTTCCCAAAAGAAGGTAGAGGTAAAGCTTTAGGTATAGCATTTTCTGGAGGTTCTATAGGTAATGTATTTTTACAACAAATAACTTCTCAAATGTTAGCATCAAGAGGAGTGACTTATAGTTATATATTCTTCGGAGTTTTAGCATTAGTTTGCAGTTTACCAATAGTAATGATATTTGTAAGATTACCAAAAGCAGGTGAAGTAGAAGTTGTTGAAGAAAATGAATCAGAAGAAGTTCAAACAAGTGGGTTTGACGGTCTTGGGGCTAAAGCAACTAAACAAAATAAATACTTCTGGTTATTCTCTATTGGATATGCAATAATAGCAGTTTCTATATCAGCATTAAGCACACAATATGCGACATATTTTACAGGTGAATTAGGATTAAGCGCAACATTAGTAGGAACTTTAGGTTCAGTATTTGCAGCATTTTGTTTAATTGGAAATGTTTCAGGTGGCGCATTATTCGATAAAATCGGAACACTAAAAACAATGACTATATCTATGTTACTTCAAGGAGTTGCAATAGTTGCACTAATATTCTGCGCAAAAGTACCTGCACTAGCATTTTTATTCTCAATAGCATATGGACTTAATGTATATTCATATATGTCTGCACCAGCATTTATGGCTACAGATGTATTTGGCAAAAAAGAATCTAGTAAAATATTCGGGACTATAAGTTTATTATTTGCATTAGGCTATGCATTCGGATCAACTTTAGTCGGCATGATAGTTGATAAAGTTGGATTTGGCGCTGCATGGATTGTGATGCTTGGTTGTGTAGTTGTTGGATATACTTTATTACTTGGTTCTATAAAGAAAGTAAAAGAACAATATGCAGAGATGGAAGTTGAGATATAATTTTTATTAAAAGTACTTTTAAAATTTAAGATAAAGATAAGTGACTACTAAGTTTTAGGGCTTAGTAGTTTTTTTATACAAAAAATATTAAAATTTTATATTCATTTCATAAATATTTCATATTGGAAACTTAAAATCTATCTTAGATAAATGAAGTGACTGACACAAAGTCTAAAATATTTATTATGAAAATTTCTAAAAATTATAAAACAAGGAGGTAAAAAAATGGGTTCTTTTAAAAGAGCGGTATTATATATAACCCGAAAGAAAAAGAAAAGTATTCTTATGTTCTTTATTCTATTTTGTATAGCTACAGCTGTACTGAGTGGAATTTCAATTAAAAAAGCTACATCAATTGCAAGACAAAATTCAAGTAAGGAGACAGCAAATACATTTGAGATACAAAACAATTTGGCAACAAATTTCACAGGAACAATGCCAGAGAGTTTGGTAAATAAAGTATCAAAAGTAAATGGCATAAAAAATTATGATGCATCAGTTCAGGGGATTGGGCTAGTTTTTAAGCAACTTCAAAATGTGGAGCCAAAAAACAACACAGTTCAATACACTGATAAACAGTATAAAAATCTTTTCCCTGTAGAAGCTCATAAGTTTACAGAATACGACACAAAATTTATGAGTAAATCATTTAGATTAGTTGAAGGTAGACACCTTGTAGAAGGTGATAAAAATAAAGTATTAGTTCACAAAGCGTTAGCCGAAAAAAATAATTTAAAAGTAGGAGATAGGATAATAGGAACTAAAGACAGCTTAGATTATAATGCATCTAAAGATGCACCGTCTGAATATGATCTTGAAATTGTAGGTATTTTTGAAAGTCAAAATACAGACAGAATGGGAAGTAAGTTAGAAATACCAGAAAACCTTATATTATCAGATATGAACACATTAAATGCTTTATATGGTTATTCAAAAGGAAACAGCCAATATACAAGTGCTGTGTTTAATACTAATAAAAATGTAGATGATGTAATATCAGATGTCAATAAAATACAAGAAAATTGGAGTCTTTATAATATATCAAAAAGTGATGATACGTTTTTAGCATTATCTAAGTCATTTGATAGCTTAGAAAAAATCGTAAATATGCTTTTAATCGGTTCAATTATAGTTGGAATAATAGTGCTTTCATTAGTTTTAGCATTTTGGATTCAAGGAAGAATTCATGAAACAGGTATCTTACTTTCTATCGGAGTTGGAAAGTTTAAAATAATTTCACAATATATAATTGAATTGTTACTTATAAGTGTGCTAGCTTTTGGAACATCATATTTTTCAAGTAAGATGATATCACAAAATATAGGAGATGCAATGGTTAGCCAAGCAAGCAAACAAGCTGTTCAGGAGGTGCAACAAGGGTTTGGAGGAATGTCATTAGGATATGATGCAAACACTTCTTTAGCAACTCAAACAGTAGATGGGATTGATGTTGATGTTAGTTTAAAAGAAGTTCTTTATGTTTATGCAATAGGGGCAACTATTATCATAAGTTCTGTAATGATATCTTCATCATCAATAATAAGATTAAAACCAAAAGAAATACTATCGAAAATGAGCTAGGAGGAAGACAAATGTCAATTTTAGCATTAAATAAAGTTAATTATTCATATACAAATGGTAAAAAAATATTAAATAATATAAGTATGGAGTTTGAAAAAGGCAAGTTTTACACGATTTTAGGTGTATCTGGTTCTGGAAAAACAACTTTGCTATCATTGTTGGCAGGTCTTGATGAACCACAAAGTGGTAAAATACTATATAACAATCAGGATATTAGGGAAAAAGGATATGAGAATCATAGAAAAAATAATGTTTCACTAATTTTCCAAAATTATAATTTGATTGATTATATGACTCCATTAGAAAATTTAAAAATAGTAAACCCAAAAGCAGATAAAACTATTTTAAATGAGCTTGGATTAAAAGATGATGAAATAAAAAGAAATGTATTGAAATTGTCAGGAGGTCAGCAACAACGTGTTGCCATAGCAAGAACACTTGTTGCAAATTCACCAGTAATTTTGGCAGATGAACCGACTGGAAATTTAGACAGTGATACCGAAGAAGAAATTATAGAAATATTAAAAACAAGTGCACATAAACATGGAAAATGTGTGATTGTTGTTACTCATAGTAAGGATCTTGCGAGCAAGTCAGATGTTATACTTGAGTTAAAAGATAAAAAGTTAGTTCTTTAGCAAGTAATATAGATATATAGATATTCCCTCATGATATTTTAAATAGAAAAATGGGCAAACGTAAATTTATACGTTGCCCATTTTTTATTTGAAAAATATTAAATTATATATTGAATACCATCCTTAATATACCTAATATTAATATATGAACAGGATAGAACCAGTAATTTATCATTTTATTTTGTCTGCCACGTTTTCCATTGTACATAAGTATAAATCCAAAACCAAGAAGTGCCCAAACCTCCTTGAAAATTGATAAATAACCAAATACACATGATAATATAGGTTTATTATAAAATACATAAAGGAAATATACTATTAATATAGCATGGTAATCATAATCTACTGAAAGGAATAGAGATATAATACACATAATAGCTAAAATTAATACTGTAGTCAAATACCATAGGAAACGAGGTATTTTTTCTAATTTTATTTTTAATGTATCTATAATCCAAATTGTTACAAGTGATAATGCTAGTGCAAATAGTACATTGTTATATCTAGGATTGAAGAATGTACGTGTTGTAAACATATCAAATGGTACTTCTGATATTACTCCAAATATCAATAAGTTTAGAAGATATTTTTTACGACTTCTCGTTTTGAAAAAACCCTCTACTATAAAAAATGCAAATAATGGGAATGCTATCCTTCCAAGTACATCAAATAAATCACTTATTTTTAAAAGTAATCCCCCATTTAAATTTGGATATATTAAGGCTTTATTCACGTGGTCGATTAACATAGATAGAAATGCTATGTATTTTAATTGTGCTCCAGAAAGAACCCTTATTTTATCCAATCCTTTTTTTCTTAATTCAATTGTTTCTGTCATAAATATTATCCTTTCTATAAGTTCGTTTAGATTTTTAATTAATAAATACGATAAATTGGTATGATTACCGCATTTTATATGGTATAATATGCAGAGATTAGAGTTGGCAACTGACTTTTAAAGGAAGAAAATTGCCATATAAATAACTTAATTTCTACAAATTACCGGTAGTGTTTAATATACCACGTTAATAGATGGATTAAAACAAAAACGCAAATTTGTAAAACTTTCGTAAAAATTTCGTAAGATTTATTGAATTAATGCGAAAGGTATAAAAGTTAAAAATATGCAAATTATAAAATTATAAATGGTCAATTAGAGGTGAAAATATGGACGCAATAACTATGATAAAAGAAAGACGTAGCGTAAGAAAATATAAAGACGAAAAAGTAGACAGAGAGACTATGAGAGAAATTGTCGATATAGCGAGATGGGCTCCTTCTTGGGTAAATTACCAAATAGCTAGATACACATTAGTAGACGACGAAGAAATAATAAAAGAAATAGCAGAGCATGGAGTTAATGGATTCGTATACAATATAGACACTTTAAGAACTGCAAAAGGAGTAGCTGTACTTAGCTTTGTAAAAGGAAAAAGTGGAACATATGACAAAGAATACATAACTTCAAAAGGTAACTCATGGGAAGTTTTTGATGCTGGTATAGCATGCCAAACATTCTGTTTAGCAGCACATGCAAAAGGTGTCGGAACTTGTATAATGGGAGTTATAGACGATAAATCTATAGCAAAAATAGTAAACTTACCGGAAGACGAAACTGTTGCAGCACTTATAGTTTACGGGTATGAAGATGGAGAACATGCAGCACCAAATAAAAGAAAAGACGTAGACGAAATAATGCGTTTTGTAGATAGATAAAACTTTAAAACAGCAATTAAAATTAAACAAAAGAAGAATCGTATAATCATATAAAGGAGAACAAAATGATAGTAGATAGAGATAAGTGTATAGGATGTACTTTATGTAAGCAAGACTGTATCGTAAGCGACATAGAAATGATCGATAAAAAAGCGCACATAAGAAACTTAACATGCATAAAATGTGGTCACTGTATAGCAATCTGTCCAGTAAAAGCAGTATCTTGTGATGATGAAGAAGAATACTCGATGGAAGAAGTCATCCCATATGAAAAAGAAGACTTCACAATAGATGCAGATAAACTAATGAATTTTATGAAATTTAGAAGAAGTGTTAGATTATTTAAAAAAGATGAAATAGAAGAAGAGAAAATAGAAAAAATAATAGATGCAGGAAGATTTACACAAACATCAACTAATATGCAAGATGTTTCTTATACTATTGTAAAAGACAGCATACCAGAGTTAAGAAGAATGACTTTAGGAACATTAAACGCAATGGCCGACAAGATGTTGGGAAGTGAAGAAACTCCAAAACACCTTCTAAAATACGCCCATATGTGGAAGCGTATGTATGAGAGTTTTGTAGAAAATCCAGATGGACCTGATCAATTATTCTTCAAAGCACCATTATTAATAATTGTAAAAGCGCAAAATGAGATAGATGGTGGTTTAGCATCAGCAAAAATGGAGCTTATGATAGATGCGCTAGGGCTAGGAACTTATTTCAGCGGTTTCTTTGAAAGAGCGGCATCGATGAATCCTAAAATAGGAGAAATGATTGGATTAAAAGAAGGCGAAAAAATCATCTCTTGTATGGTAATTGGATATCCAAGGGTAGAATATAAGAGAACAGTTCCTAGAAAAGAAGCAAGAATAACTAGAATGTAATTATGAATGAAGCTAGAAAAAATCAATAGGAAATATAAGTTCAAAAGTACTGCAACAACTAAAAGACACTGACATTTCCATATGCTGATTAATTAAAAATAAGGCGTCGATTTAAAATATTCGACGCTTTATTTTTATTAGTAAGCTAAGTAGACACTCCTGTTATAACTAGATCATTTTCATCAAAGAATAAATTCTCAATTCTATTTTGTGGCAATGTAATATCAAATTATTTATATCCATATCTGATACCATTTGCTACTTCTTTATATTAATGAGAAATCAAATTTATATTAGAATCTCAAACATTTATTTCAATTTTAAAAAAGCTAATAAAATTAATGTCACACCACTTAACCAAGAAAGATTTAGCTCTGTTTTTTCTGCTATTTTA
>OLNY01003088.1_pt1 | contig 10937 bp, 5 predicted proteins | sample 1671981 | NCBI WGS metagenome assembly OLNY01 (sample SAMEA3136632, study PRJEB25190) | human gut metagenome | biome: human gut; feature: human-associated habitat; material: faeces | place: Austria | collected 2013 | reverse complement strand
TTTCCATGATTCCTGACATCTTATCCATTCCGCTCAGTCCCGGGAATTCAAAGCTATCAATCTTGTTGAGATAACGTCCGTACTGTGCGTAGATCTCTTCCAGTCTCTGTTTCAGTGAGCTTCCGATGCTTCTGTAGTAAGCGGCCATCTCACAGATCAGCATAGATCCGATGATCGCATCTTTATCACGTACATAAGGTCCTGCAAGGTATCCGTAGCTCTCTTCAAATCCGAAGATAAAACGGTCAACTTCTCCTGCTGCCTCGAGGTTCGCAATCTGATCTCCGATCCATTTGAATCCTGTCAGTACGTTGCGAAGTTCTACTCCGTAATGCTCTGCAACTGCATCTGCAAGTGGTGTAGATACGAGAGATTTCACTGCTACCGGTTTCTCAGGCATTGTGCCTTTCTCGATACGTCCTGCTGCGATGTAGTCAAGAAGAAGAACTCCGACTTCATTTCCTGAAACAAGCTCATAGGATCCGTCCGGACACTTCATAGCGATTCCTACACGGTCTGCATCTGGGTCTGTTGCAAGCATGAGGTCTGCACCTGTCTCTTTCGCAAGATTCAGTCCCAGCTCAAGTGCTGCAAAGATCTCTGGGTTCGGGTAGCTGCATGTTGTGAAATATCCATTCGGGTACTCCTGCTCCGGTACGATTGTTATATCTGTGATTCCGATGTCTTTAAGTACACGTGTTACCGGTACTAATCCAGATCCATTCAGTGGGCTGTATACAAGCTTAAGTCCTGCGCTCTTACACAGACCCGGACGAACCTGACGGGACTCGATTGCCTCATACAGTGCATCCTTACAGTCATCTCCTACGAAACGGATCAGACCTTCTTCAACTCCCTGAGCGAAAGACATATACTTCGCACCTGTAAGTACATCTGTCTTCTGGATCTCTTCGTATACGATTGCTGCTGCATCATCTGTCATCTGGCATCCATCCGGTCCGTATGCCTTATATCCGTTATACTTCGCCGGGTTGTGGGATGCTGTTACCATAACACCTGCGTTACAGTTATAATAGCGTGTTGCAAAGGAAAGTGCCGGTACTGGCATCAGAGCATCGTAGATTCTTACTTTAATTCCGTTCGCTGCAAGAACTCCTGCTGCTGTCTTCGCAAACACATCACTCTTGAGACGGCTGTCGTAGCTGATCGCTACTGTCTGTGTACCGCCCTGTGTCTTTACCCAGTTGGCAAGTCCTTGTGTAGCCTGACGAACAACATAGATATTCATTCTGTTTGTTCCTGCTCCAAGTACACCACGAAGTCCGGCTGTTCCAAACTTCAGCGCAACTGCGAAACGCTCCTTGATCTCGTCATCATTTCCCTCGATTTTAGTTAACTCCGGCATCAGATCTGCGTCTTCCAGGTCTGCTGCCATCCAGCGCTTATACTCTTCCTGATACATCTTAATCACTCCTATTATTTTCTTAAAATGTAAAATTATTGCAATTCAGCCATACAACGTAAGACCGTCAGTTTATGACCACTTCGTTGTATGGCTGAACTGTTTCTAAACTTTACAAGTCTAGTTATATTATACCATGCAGGTAGATTTACAGCAAGATTACTTGTCTATTTTAACAAGCATTTTCCATTACATAGAAATAATTCCCAATACATTTGCAATAGAACTTAATAATATAATAATCAGGCAGATCGGTGCCAGATATTTCATAAAGAACATGTATAATTTCTTTCTCTTAAATGCAGATGACTGCTCAATCTCCCTTGCAATCTTGTCAAATCCAACGGTACGAACGATCAAGAAGCATGTTGCAAGTGCTGCAAGTGGCATCATCACTGAATTTGTCAGGAAGTCAAAGAAGTCCAGACATGCCATTCCGAAAATCTGAATAAAGCTCAGTACTCCATATCCCATAGAAGATAAGGTTCCGATTATAAGCATAACAGCAACCATAAGGATACAGCATTTCGGTCTGCTCCAGTGAAGTTCATCCTGGAATGTAGATACGCTTGTCTCCAGAAGTGAGATTGCACTTGTCACTGCTGCAAGAAGTACCAATATGAAGAACAGGATACCAGCCAGCCTTCCAACGCCCATACTTGCGAATACCTTCGGAAGTGTGATGAACATCAGAGATGGTCCTGCCTGCAGATTGTCCGGGTTTCCACCAGAGAATGCAAATACAGCCGGAATGATCATAAGTCCTGCGAGCATTGCGATTGCTGTATCGAAAATCTCAACCTGTGTTGTACTCTTCTCAAGATCAACGTCTTTACCAATATAAGAACCATATGTATACAAAATTCCCATCGCGATTGACAGGGAGTAGAACATCTGTCCCATTGCCGCAACAACCGTCATTGCTGAGAAGTGCTTTGGATTCGGAATCAGGAAATACTTCACACCTTCAATTGCTCCCGGTCTTGTTACAGAATAAATTGCTACGATAACCGCAAGGATAACAAGGATTGGCATCATAATCTTAGATACTCGCTCTATACCATTCTCAACTCCTGCCAGGATAACGCAGAATACAAGAATAGAAAACACGATGAACCATGCTTCTACCTGAAAAGAATCTGAAATAAATTCTGTAAAATATCCGTCCTGTGCAACAGTCTGCACATTTCCTTTCAAATACTCTGCAAGGTACTTGATAACCCAGCCACCGATCGAACTATAATACGGCACGATCAGCATAGGGATTATTGCATTGAGCCATCCGCCGATCTTAAATGATTTTGTCTTACCAAATGTCTGAAAAGCTCCAACCGGACTTTTTCTTGTCATTCTTCCAAGTGCTGTCTCTGACATGATCAGAACATATCCAAAAGATACGGTCAGAATCAGATAAACGAGAAGGAAGATTCCCCCTCCATATTTCGCAGCCAGATACGGGAATCTCCAGATATTTCCCAGGCCGACTGCTGAGCCTGCAACAGCAAGCACATATCCGATTTTACCCGAGAAGCTTGCTCTCTTTGCTGATTGTCCATTGTTACTCATAAATTGCCTCCCATCACATAACAGTCTGTACTGCTATTTTCCCATCTTTTTTATAGCCTATACTGTTCTATTCTACCATTCACAATCATGAATAGCAACAAAAAAGAGCGTTGACAGCGCTTTTTAAAACACATTTAAAATGCTATCTCGGCTCATTTTTATACGTTTTTATAATTTCCCTTCTATTTCTGCTCTTTCAAGCAATCTCTCAATCCCTATATTCCATGTTCCGATCTTCACTCCGGCATTGATCACACGCTTACATTTCCCTATTGTCTCAAATGCTTTCTGAAGCGTTTCTTCCCGAATCTCCTCAAACGGTTCTTCCGTGATCACTTCTGCCGCAAGTAATCTTGCCAGCCGGTAATCCATATCATTTTCATATAAAATACCTGCCGCAAACGGGATGTGCTCCTTCTGAAGTCTTCGATAAACCGGGATTCCAGTTCCGCCGGAAGAGATCACGAACACTTCCGGCTCACCCTCCGGCGCAGGAAGTTCAATACTTCCAAAAAGCGGGTCAAAATATCCATTATTGATTCCATACAATTCGCGAATGATTTCTTCTGTAAATACTTCTTCCGGACTTCCGTAATGTGAAATCGTCTCGCCTTTGACACAGATGATCTTATCTGAAATCTTCTGTGCCAGATCGATTTCATGAAGAGACATAATCACCGTAATCTTCTTCTGCCTTGCCATCCGCTCAAGGATAGACAACAGCTCCAACTTATATTTTACATCCAGGAATGAAGTCGGCTCATCTAAAACGATCACATCCGGGTCCTGACAGATTGCTCTCGCCAGCAGAACGCGCTGCTTCTGTCCGTCACTAATCGCATTAAAATCACGGTTGCCGAGCTCCTGCGCATGCACCGCCTGCATCGCCTCTTCCACCAGACATTCATCTTCCTGCGTCAGAATCCCAAGTCGTCCTGTGTAAGGATAACGTCCAGTCGCCACAATATCATGACAAGTCATCAACTCTGTCTTGATCCGATCCGTCAACACGACCGCCATCTTAGACGCAAGCTCTTTGTACGGCAGTTTCAGAAGAGAAGTATCGTCAAAAAATACATTTCCTCCAACGACTTTCAGCTGTCTTGTAATACTTTTCAAAATCGTTGACTTTCCTGAACCATTCGGCCCGATCAAAGTCACGATCTCCCCCTTGTTGATCCCGATATTAATATCACGGATCAGGGAGTTTCCATTATAACCTACCGACAGGTCTTTCATTTGAAAATAATAATCTGCCATCTTATTTTCTTCCTCCCTTCGGTATCATCATATAGATAACGATCGGTGCACCCAGAATAGAAGTCACCGTACTGATATTCAATTCCACCGGTGCCAGTGCCATTCGTGCGATCAAATCACAGATCATACAGAACACAGCTCCCATAAAGAACGTTCCCGGTATGACCACGATCGGTTTTGACGTTCCAAATGCTTTCCTTGCAAGAAACGGAACTGCGATTCCCACGAAAGAAATCGGTCCCGCAAATGCTGTCACACACGCTGACAGAATACTGGAAAGCAAGATCAAAATCACGCGAAATGTCTTGATGTTGACTCCCATACTCTGCGCATATGCTTCTCCCAATTGATATGCACTGATTGGTTTGGACAGGAAAAATGTAAACAGCACCGCAAGTCCGACAACCACTGCTGCCACACGAATATTGCTCCAGCTCATTCCGGAAAAACTTCCCTGTGACCATCCGTGCAGATTCACAATATCAGAATCATCCGCAAATGTCACAACAAAATCCGTGATAGCCGAACAGATATATCCGATCATGATCCCCCCGACAAGAAGAGACGCCATATGCTGCACTTTTTTCGACATCAGAAGGATAAATCCCGTCGAGATCAGCGACCCGATAAATGCTGCAAGAATCAGTGTATACGAAGAAAATCTTCCGATATATTTCAAATACACGATCATTGTAAGTGCCACGACCATTTTCGCTCCGGAAGAAATTCCGAGAACGAAAGGTCCGGCAATAGGATTAGAAAAAAATGTCTGCAGCAAAAAGCCTGAAAGAGACAATGCACCACCAAGCAGCGCTGCCATCAGAATTCTCGGAAGACGGATCTTCCATATAATATTGTACTCTGTCGCCGCTCCTTCTTTCAGAAAGAGAATGCGCAGAATCTTAGGCACCGGAATATGAATATTTCCGGTATTGATATTTAGCACTGTCACAACACAAAATACTGCTGCAAGAATCAGAAATACCGCTGTGTATCTTGTACGCCGTCTGAAATTTTCCTGATGAAAACTTGTCTGCTCCATTCTTCTACTCCATCTTTTCAAGAAATGTCATCTGAGATGCATCACCGTCTGTCAGCATCAGATGCATATCTTTGATCAGCTCTCCGACTGTATCTGTTGCCTGATATAAGTTCTTTCCGGTATACCAGACATTTCCGTCTTTCACCGCCTTGAATTCGGAGAACAATTCATTCTTTGCTTCCAGTTCACTGATACTATTTACCTGTCCGTCGATCGTCCCGTTGTAGATCAGATAATCTGCATCTACAGCAGTCGCATAGAATTCCTCCATCGTCAGTTTAACAGATGGTGCGTTGCTGTCCGGATTCTTCAGATCTTTGAACGCATATCTTCCACCTGCGATTTCGATCATTGACGGAATATAATCGTCAGATTTTCTCACAACGATTGAACCATCCGTACTCACATAGAAATAAGCAACCGTCTTTTCCGTGTTCTCGAATCCTTTCAGTTCCTCGATCACGTGAGCCTGCTGGTCAAAAAATGTATCCGCTTCTTCCTCTTTATTCAGAAGCGCCCCATAAAGCTTGATCCACTCGGTTCTTCCAAGCGGATGTGACTCATAACTGGAGTAATCTACAAATACCGGAATCCCAAGATCTTCGATCATTTCCTGTACTTTCGGTGTATGAAGGATCATCGTTGATTCGATTGCCAGATCACAGTCTCCGTCAACGAGAGTCTCATAATCCGGTTCGCTGTATTTTCCCGCAAATGTCATCGCTCCGGATTCCATTGCTTCCTTTGCACTCTCTACATACCAGCCGGAAGCCTCAAGCCCGGAGAATTTCACCTTGTCAATTCCGCCGATTGCATCAAACAGAGACATGGATGCTGTCGCCGCCATATAAATATTCTCTGTCGGCTGCTGGATCACAACAATATCATCCGCCAGATTTTCCGGTTCTTCTTCACCTTCCGGAACGATCAGATATTGCTTATCTTCATGGACATCGATCAACTTATATCCATCCTTATAATAGTATACATCGAATTCTGTCGCGTAAGTCAGATCCATTGTAGATTCATAGGTAAGCCCTTCGATTTCCGGTGCTTTTTTTGTCTTGTCGGCTGCATCTTTGGTCTTATCCTTTGTTACATCTGTACCTGCTGAATTATTACCGCTGTTTCCACCGGAGGCTGCGGTAGAACCGCAGCCTCCGAGCAGAAGTGCAGCTGAAAGCATTAACGCTGTGATTCTGCATCTTCTTATCTTCATTCTATTTTTCTCTCCTATTTCTCTGCCGCTGCTACTGCCGCATCAAACTTCTCGTTCGTCAGCTCTTCACATCCGTAGAGAACACCGTAAACCTTGATCCACTCCTGCTTTCCAAGTTCTGTCTTTTCCTCGGAAGAACGATCAACGAGTACCGGAATTCCAAGCATTGCAAGCTTTTCTGTCAGCTCTTCGAACTGTTCCGTCTTCTCTTCTACTGTCAGAGTCTCTTTCGTATCTTTACTGTCTTTATCTGCTTTTTTGTCAGTATCTTTCGCTGCATTTTCCTCAGAATCTTCTCTTGGAAGAATATCTCCTGTAAACAATGCAAGATTCACTTCACTCTTCACAAAATTCTTCAGTTTCAACTTGTCCGCTGTTCCTGCATATGCAACTTCAGCATTCTTCTCTCCGTCTTTTGCTTTCATCTTATCAGCAATCTCGGATACTGTACAGTCTTTGCTCTTCATTCCAACTGCCGCAATATTATCAAGAAGATCTAGATCTTTCATCATATTCAGAATCTCATCAGACTCTGCATAAGTATGATCTGTCGGTTTTTTCACAATGATCATATCCTGCTCAAGACCAACCGGAACTTCCACATCCTCCGGAACAATCAGATATTTCACAACATTTCCTTTATAAAGCTCTGCTGCCAGTTCCTGTTCGCTTGTGCCATTGTTATCCGAAGCTGCGGATTCCTCGACAGAAGCATCTACTTTGCTTTCTGCATCTGAGTTCTTAGAATCTTCTGATCTATTGATCGTAACAGAAGCTACTTTCTTCTTGGAAGACTTCTCTTTATCTTCTGCAGACTTCTCATTTTCAGACTTTGTTTCCTCTGCTTTTTCCGGGTCTCTTGCTGTGTCCTTCGTCATATCGATTTCAAGAAGTACAATCCCCTGATCATAATGATAAATCTTGAAATATTCTGCATAGTCAAGCTTTGTCTCTGACTGATATTCCAAACCTATGATTTCAGGTGCTTTTTCATCCAGCTTCTGGTTACTGCTTGTTGAAACATCTGTTCCGTTTGCAGATGTTCCTCCATTCGCCGCTGCAAGATAAATGAAAATCGTATATTCTATCTCATGTGCGACAGACATTTTATCTGTCATTCCAATAATCTTATTGTTCTGATTCAATGCAACCGGGATAACAGCTGTCGCTGATCCGCCGCCCTTTGTTGTGTAATACTTATTTCCATTCGCTTTCACATACTGATAATGATCACTGCTGAACACGAGTGTTGCATAAGCCTGTCCATTCTGGATCGTCACTTTATTACAAGTAATCTGAACCTTACCTGTTCCACCTGACCAGGTAAAACGATCCGGAGTATATACACCGTCTTTCAGTGTTGTTCCACTGTCTACATGAGAAGTAGAACCACTTGTATCGGATTCGTATTTTGATACATTATCTGCTTTTCCATCATTTCCATCTGTTTTTCCTGAATTAGTTCCAGATACAGAACCGCCTGGGAAAGCAGAATTGTTTGTTCCTGTATTACCTGTATTGTTGGAACCACCAGTAGTTCCGGAATTTCCTGTGTTTCCGTTGTTTCCGGAATCACCTTTATTCTCAGAATCTGTAGAATTAAGATCGGCAATCTTCTTCATTGTCTCTGACTGAAAAGTCAGCGTTCTGTCATACCAGATTCCTTTTTTAATGGAATATGCTGCTACTGCGATTTCCTTATCCAACGCTTCTACCGGAACGGTATAAGTATATTTTCCTTCTTTATTCACCTGATATGGAATCCAGGATGACTGATCTGCGCTTGCAGCCTCTTCCTTTGTTCCCATGTACAGATAGCCGTAACCGGTTCCGCTTAATGTAAGCACGGCACTCATTTTTCCGTCTTTTGCTGTCAGGATACAATCCACTACTTTAAACATGGAAGAACTGGAAGTTACGTCCATACTGTAGATTCCGTTTGCTACTGTTGCTTCCGGTGTCGGTGTTGGAGTTGGTGCCGGATCCGGTGTTGAGGTTTCTCCCGGATTCGGAATGTACATCCATAAGTACTGTTTGTCATACCAGGTCTGATCTTTTGACTTTCTCAAAGATACCGGAATTGTCTGACCTGCTTTTTCTTTCGGCACATTGAAATGAAATGTCCATGCACCTTCTTCATCCTGTGTTCCTTCTATAACAGATGCTTTCAACAAGTCATCTTTTGAACCAAGATATAGCGCATCAAATCCTGTGTTGTTTGTCTTGATCGTAATATCAAGTCCGCCATCCTTTTCAACAACTGTTGATTCACTGACCTTGAACATCTTGAACTCTTCAGCGTCTTCTTTTACTACTTTCACAGATTCTCCTGTTACAGAAGGAGCCTCCTGCAGTGGCGGAAGTTCCGGTTCCGGAGTATTCGTAGAATCGTTAGAATCCGTAGAAGGTTCTGACTTGCCTGTCTCATCTTTTATCTGTGTATCCTTGTTATCAGTTTTTTCGTCCGCAACCTGATCTGAGACAGTTGTGCCTGGATTTTTCCCGGTGGTTTCTGTATCTTTCTCTTCTGAGTTATTCTCTAAATTTGGTTTTGTTTCTGCTTCGATTGAATTCTGATTATCTGATTTATCCGAAGAATTATCAACTTTATCAGATTCCTCTTTCTGATCTTCTTTTGTTAAATCGTCATTTCTTTTATCTTCTTTAACATTTCCTGCGTCTTCTGTCTGACTCTCATCTTGTTTCTTATCTAGATCAGCTTCTTCCACCTCAACAGTTTCCTGTAAATTTGTCTCACACTGCTGCTCATTTTCTGCCGCATATGTTCTTGTATAAGACAATGGTGAAATCATCATAGAACCTGTCAGCATAAGCGCAAGCCATCTGCTCTTATTTTTCATTTCTTTTTTGTCTCCTCTTAAGTTGTGAATTATAAAATACGGAAAATGGATAGAATTATCCTGAATCGAATGAATGATTTTTTCGGTACAATCAATTACTCGTGATCTGGAATTCGTATATTCCCCGCACCAACGGCCGGCAGGTTTCCTGACTTACAGATCTTCTATACAGAACACCTTCCCGGTCTCCCAGTGGATGTGCGGACTCTCCACACTTGTCTGTATAGGAGCGGTCTTCTGAAATCTAATTTCTAAGAAGACCGCTTCTCTGCTCACAGTGACGAGTTCGTACAGGTCTTGCACCTGTTTCCCTTTTACCTGTTTCGATCAGGATATGGAAATATATTCCCTGATCAAACAGCACCGAACGCTATTATTTCTGACTAACTATAACATTTCATTATATTGAAGTCAACTATTCCGCCTTCACGGCCCAGCGCATCTTCGTAGATCTTGCTCTTCCGTTCTGTGCACATTCCTGCGCTGACGGACGTACAACGTCCCTTGCATATTCGGAATAAATTCCTTCTTTGTATCCTGCTTTGAGTGCTTTTTTTACAAGCTTGTCCTCTCCGGAATGGAATGTAAGAATTGCTACTCTTCCGCCCGGTTTTAGTGCTCCCGGGAGTTTCTCCATGAATTCATACAGCACTTCGAACTCATTATTGACATCAATACGAAGTGCCTGGAATGTTCTCTGGCAAGTCTTTTTGATAATGTCCTTCTTTTCTTTATTATTTGGAAGGAAATCTAAAGTCTTCTCGATGACATTTCTAAGCTTTGTTGTTGTATCAATGCGATTGCCCTTGCGGATCTCTGTTGTGATCGCTTTCGCCAGCTCTTCGCAGTATGGCTCATCTGAATTCTCGTAAAGCATTCCGGCAAGCTCTTCCTCGGAAATGTTATCAAGGCGCTCTGCTGCGCTGATTCCCTTCTCCTGGTTCAGTCGCAGATCCAGCGGTCCGTCAACTTTGAAAGAAAATCCTCTCTTCGGATTGTCGATCTGCATAGAGGAAACTCCAAGATCTGCAAGGATAAAATCAAATCCTCCAACTTCTTTTGCAATCTCATCGATCGTACAGAAGTTCTGCAGACGGATACTCAAAATATCTTCTCCGAATCCCTGATCTGCCAGACGTTTTCTTGTCTTCGCAGACTCTTCCGGGTCAACATCTGTTGCATAGATGTGCCCCTCACCTTTCAGACATTCCAGCATTGCTTTCGTATGTCCACCGTATCCGAGTGTCGCATCGAATCCAGTCTCACCCGGCTGGATTTTCAGAAAATCAAGGATCTCATTTACCATGATGGAAATGTGCATTCCGGCAGGAGTATTTCCCTTCTGGATTACATGCGCAATTGTATCCTTGTATTTCTCCGGCTGTAACTCTTTATATTTCTCCTCGAATTTCTTCGGGTATTTTCCTTTGTATCTCACACGACGCTTGTGCGGTGTCTGTGATTCCTGTGTGTTCTGATTGTTCTGTTCGCTCATTTCGCTCTCCTGTTCTTATCTTTACAACGTATGTACAGTATATCATGAAAGTTATTCACAATATACCATGA
>OLNY01003079.1_pt1 | contig 10962 bp, 9 predicted proteins | sample 1671981 | NCBI WGS metagenome assembly OLNY01 (sample SAMEA3136632, study PRJEB25190) | human gut metagenome | biome: human gut; feature: human-associated habitat; material: faeces | place: Austria | collected 2013 | reverse complement strand
GTGCGTATCAAATATTTCATATTTTAATTCCATAATTAATCTCCTTTTTACTACCTAATAATGTAATTCTATTGTTTATTATAACAAATTAAATAAAAAAACTCAGAATATACTGAGTTTTTTATTAACTTTATAGTAATATGTTATTAAGATTTTCTTCAGATTTTTGACACCTAACTGACACAATTAAGGTTTATTATAATACTTGTAAAGTAGTTAAAGCATTATTATTTACCCCTAAAACCATCTTTTAAATAGAGCTTCCAACCTATGTATTGTGGTTAAGAAGTTACTTTTTAAATTGGTTTCCTAGAGTTATTCGTCCCCCAAATGAAATGACTCTAGGTTTTTTTTATTCTAAATTCTTTGTTCCTTTAATCTAGCAATTTCTTCTGAAGATTTTTTCTTATCAATTTTATTAAATAAAATATTACATTCTCTAATTATACCTTCTTTTTTTTCTTCAAAACTCCAAACTCCATTCCCTAAATTTAATGAAGCTTTTATTTTGTCACAAGTCTCAGGCATAAATGGATACAACAAGTTAGAAAGATTTATTATTATTTGAATACAATTATATATTACATCTTTACATTTTAATGGATTTTGACTTAATAAATCCCACACTTTATTATTTTCAAAATATTTATTACCATTTTTACATAAATTCATTATATCAATAAGACTTTCGCTAAAATGTCCCTCTTCAATCTTATCCCCAACATTAAAGTATAAATTTAATATTTCACTTTTTAACTTTTCATCCATATTTCCATTTGGTATTCTATTAGAATAATTTTTCTTTGAAAAAACTAATACTTTATTTACAAAATTAGATAATTCACTAACTAAGTCATTATTATGAATATTTATATATTCTCTCCAAGTAAAATCAGTATCTTTATCCTCTGGTGAATTTAAAGTTAAATAATATCTAAAGCTATCAACATTGTATTTTTTGCAAACATAATCAGCCCATAAGGCCCAATTTTTCACAGTTGAAAACGACTTTCCTTCTAGCTTTAAATGTTCACTTGATATTATACGTAAATTTGGATTTTTTATACCAAGACCCGCAAGTATAGCTGGGAATATAACAGTATGGAATGGAATATTATCTTTTCCATGAATAAAATAAATTCTTGAATCTTCACCTTCCCAATACTCCTTATAATCCTCTCCACGTTCTTCTAAACATTTCATACTGGCAGTTAAATATCCCATAACGGCTTCAATCCATACGAATATTTTTTTATCCTCATAACCATCTAAAGGAACATCTACACCCCAATTAAAATCTCTAGTTACTGCCCTATCTCTCAAACCTTCATCTAAATATCTTTTTAATATTTTTTGTGCATTTTCTCTCCAGCCATATTGTCTTATGTATAATCTTTTTACATCATTTTCAAACTTAGATAATGTAAAAAACAAATGTTTTGTTTCTTTTAAAATAGGCTTAGAATTACAATTCTTACATTTCATATTTATTAATTCACTAGAATCAAACTCTTGATTACAATTTTCACATCCGTCTCCTGTAGCTTCTTCACCACACTGGGGACAACTTCCTACAATATATCTATCTGATAAATATTCATTGCAATTTTCACAAAAAGTTTGTTCTACTAATTTCTCATATATATATCCTTTTTTATATAATTGTAATATAAAATCCTTTACCTTTTCTTCATGATATTTTGAATGTGTCTTTGAAAAAATATCAAAAGAAAATCCTAACGAATTAAAACATGTTTTAAATTCATTATGATATTTTTCCACAGCTTCTAAAGGTGTAATTCCTTCTTCTTTAGCTTTCATTGTAACAGGTGTTCCATGACAGTCAGTCCCTGAAAGAAAAACAACTTCATCCCCCATCATTCTATGATATCTAGCTAAAATATCACCTGGTAGTAATACTGAAATTCTACCTAAATGCAAAGGTCCGTTTGCATATGGCCATGCATTACCTATAATAATATTCATTAAAAAACCCCCTTTAATTAGTAACAATATATAGTAAAAAAGTCAGCATAGCTGACTTTTTTATTTTATATTTTCTAAAGTCGCCCTAAGGCGGCTTTATTCCGTAACTTGCCACTTGTTACTCTTAATTTATAAGGAAACACACTACTCCCTTCAGTCATAGGTGTAAGTTCAGCTAACTAAATCAAAGATTTAGAGCTTCACTTATCTTACTTGGCTTCCTGTTTGTAATTCTCCTGGATTTACTAAGCTTAATATGCTGTCATCATCAGTAGACGCTGCTAATATCATACCTTGTGATAATTCCCCTCTTAAAGTAACTGGTTTTAAGTTAGCTACTAGAACTACATATTTTCCAACTAACTCTTCTGGTTTGTAGTGCATTGCTATTCCTGAAACCACTTGTCTTTCTTCACCATTTAAATCAACTGTTAATTTTAATAATTTTTTAGGAAGTTAATTTTTAACTAAAAGATAATAAAATGAGAAAAGAAAAGGGGATAGGAATATGTGTAATTTAATTAATTTTGTAGAAGAAAAAATGGCAAGAGCAACATTGGAGGAAAGACATGATATGTTCGAGTTGGATGTTATGTGTTATGTTAATGAATTAATAATTGAAAGAGTAAATTTAATTATAGTTAAAGATAATATAACTAGAGACGAAGATGATGAGTTAAGTGAAGAAAACATTTTATTTATAGATTCAGAAAGAGAAGATTACGAAGAAGTAATATGGAATATGTTTGTTAATAACAATAAGACAATATTTAATGCTAGTTTTGCTAATAATTACAATAATAGTTGGATGAGTGTGATTTACAGCTATACTGGAGAGAATCTAATAGTAGAAAAAGTAAGTTAACTGGTAAAAAATTAAATTTATGATTTTTTAATAAATATACTAACTAATTTAATAAATTGTAAAATGAAGTTACAACAAAAAGCGATATTAATTTATCAATAAAAACGAAGAAATATTAATAAATAGTCAATTGATATTTGGGTATAGGTATTGAAATGATATTTACAGTTTTTGATGCAGATGTTAATATTTGATTATAAAGTAAAAGAAAGCAAACAATATAAAAGGGGAATTATTATGAAGAAAGATAGTACATCATATATAATTTTAAGTTTTAGAAAGGGGTAGTTAAATGGCGCAAGGAAAAAGAAAGGAGATCTATAAATATAAGTGCTTTATAGATGCAATAAAATTTAATACTATTAAAGATTTAGAAGCAGATAAGACATTAAGCAGGAATTCTATTATTAAAAAGTATAGTTTAGCAGGTGAGATCACAAGCCGATTTAAATGGAGCAGAAATGAAAATGACACACCAGATAGACCTTTATTAACACATTTTAATCTTAACGCTACAGCATATAAAAAAGATGAATGGGTAGAGATACCACAGTACTATGTAGAAATAGCTAAACAGATAATAGAGGCAAATTATAAAGCTAAAACAAACGATATTTTAAACAAAATAATAATTAAATTAGAAGGCAAAGAGGAGAGAGAGATTATGGAAAATATTAAAAATGTTATGATTGATGCAGGTAATTTTGAAATAAAAGTTATGAGTGGTGAAAAGTTTATTAATTTTTCAAGTAAAACATTTGTTGGTGAAATGAGAAATGAAAATAAATTTGAATGGATCAAATATGCAGGACAAAAGACATTCTTTGAAACATCTAATGGAAATTATAATCATAGTTATGAAAAAGTGGACAAGACAAATATAAGTCAAATTATTTATGCAATAGACAAGTTATTAAATCCAACAGATGAGATATATACAGTAAATCTAGGATATATGCTTCCAATTTCGCAATTAGAAAGAGGTAATGAATTAGTTGAAAGATTTGAAGGTCAAGAGTTTGAATATGATACTAAAGAAGGAACAAAAATTGTAAAAATAAATAGATTAATAGTTATTCCAGAAGGTTTTGCAACTGCAAACTACATATTAGCTACAGAACCACTAAAGATGAAGGGGAGAGTTATATTCTTCGATTGTGGATCAAGAACAATAAATGCATGTGAATTTACAAATGGAAAGTTAACTAACAATGATACTATGATATATGGAACATTTGGAAATTTATATGAACCAATCCAGAAGAAATATCCTAGTAAATCTATAGAGGTAATAGCTGAGGATTTAAAAAATGAATGGATAGATATTCCTAAAGAAATAGGAAAGACATTTACACAAGGTTTATTAAATGAATTTACAAGTTTCCAAAAGCTATGGAAAGAATACCATACTGTATTTGTAAGCGGTGGAGTAGCTGACTTCTTTAATACATATGAATATATGTATGAAATGTTACCTGATAATGTAGAAGTTTTAAATGATGCAGGAAAAACAAATGTAATAGGTGCCTATAAGATATTAGAAGAAGAAATTAACTCTATGATGGAGATGGTGTAGATGGCTAGAAGTAGACGTATCTATATAACTATAAATGAAGATAAGGAAGAAGATAGGCTAATAGCTAAATATCTATCCAGGTCTTATAGTGAAAGTTCTGCTTTAAAGGAATTAGTCTATAGGGCAGCACTATTGGAAACAGAAGGGTATACAATGCAACCTTTAGCTCCTAATAGTAATAAAGAGGTGCAAAAAGGTGCAGATAGTACGAAAAAGGTGATAAATAATACTAATAATACCCAAGAGGTGCAAATAGGAGCAGATGATATCAAAGAGATGCAAGAAATTCAAATAAAGAAAAAGCAACCATTTAAAAAGAAACAAAAGTCTGAAGAAGATGAGATGTCTGAGATATTTAAAAATTTTAAAATGAGTAAAAATCAGTTAATGGGTAATAAATAATTATTTTAACAATACAAAAGATGAAAATAAGAGAAAAACAAAAGAAATGCAAAAAAATAAAAGCTAACATAAGCTAACTTTCCATAATCAACCAATATGATATTTGAATATAACAATAGAATTGATGTATAATATTTATCACAAATTTAAAGTATTTCCATAATAATATTAATGACTTAATTATATTATAGGTAGTTATAGAGATATTGTCAAGAGGTTTATGTAATAAACTTAGCTTCACTAACGGTTTCGCTAAGTTTTCTGATACGGAAGCGTAATAACTTCAATTAAATTCAAAAGAAAGGACGTGTTAAGATGACAGAAATAAAAATATTCAGCAAGAGAGTGGCTACTTTATTAATTGGAAAAGGGCATAACTTACTGAGAACAGAAGATAATAGAAAGGATAAGAAATTTTTAGTGTTCATTTTTGAGGATTCAAAGGAATTACGTAAAGACTTAACTAACATAAGTAATAAATAAATTACTACAATATTCAAAGGTTATTCAAAAGGAGGAATTTATGATGAAGAAACAAAAATTATACAATGTTACATATTTAAAAAATAATACAAAGGTGGAGACAATTAAGTTAACAGAAAGTCTGATGTGGGAATTGTTAGAGGAGTACACAGGAAAGAAGTTAGATGTAGAGAACTGCAAAGATCAAGATATAATTATTAAAGTATTTTTACCAAGTAATAAAGATGAAGAAGTTTCTTCTAGGGCGATGACTATTCTACAAGATGGGATTATCCATAATGAAAATGAGTACATACCATTTGAAACAAGTCCAAGCATGATGAAGGAAGAAGGGCTATTTAGAAAGTGTGAGTTCTTATTTATCAAAAAAGAGCATGAGGGTTTTAAGGAAATCTATAGAGACATAATAAGTGCAGGTATGATAAACAAGCTATACAATAAAGATAAAGTCTGCATAAATAAAGATATATCAGCTAGAGTTTCGCTAAGTCTAAGTGGTTCTAATAGAGTTAATAAACTGCCTCGTATATTAGTTTTAGAAAGTGCCAAATTCAAGCACAAAGCTAAATATTCAACTTTTGTACATAGTAAATTAATAGATAGTGAGATTGAAAAAAAATTTGAATTTGCTGATGGTTGTGGTTTTGTATCACCTTCATTCTTGGATGAAATACAAAAAGAATTGAAAGTAGACCATAGAATAGATTTTATAGGACTTAGAATGTTTCCAATGGCAATGAAGGGACTAGCTATAAGATGTGATTTCATGAAGTATTTTGAAGAGAATTATAATGAAGATACAGATTACTTTAAAAAGCAAGGAGATACTTTCTTAGTTAAAGATTACTTCGGAAATATGGTCGATTTAAGCAAAATTGATATGATAGTAAATACTAACATGGCTAAATGGGGTAAACTTTATGAAGACGAAAAATTTGATGATATAAATACATTTATCCAAGAGAAGTTGGACAAGAAATACAAAGACATATTAAATTCAATTTACATAACTAAAATTAATAAAGAAGCTATAAAGGAATATTCTCAGCTAAATTACCAAGTATTTAATAATGTAGCATTAACGGTAGAGGAGTTAAGAGAACTTCAAGAACCTAGTAAGAACTATCTAAAAGAAATATTAGCTTTAGAAGATGTAAACAAAATTAAAATATTTATGGGTGATATAGCTTGGGATGATGAAGATGAAGAGTTAAGAACTTATGCAAAGGCTCATAGGCTATTACAAATTGACGATAGATTTATTAGCAATGGGAAAGTTAAAAGTGAAGTATTAGAAGGTATATATTCAAAGGCACATGAAATAATATGTAAACCTTGGGTAAAAGGTAACTATAAAACAGTAGCAATATGTCCTATAACTTATTTGAATTGGATAATGACTAGAAAAATTGAACCACATTTAAAAGAAGGTGAATTTTACGTGCCGAATGAAGAAGGAAAAAGAGTTGTAGCTAGAAATCCTTTAGCAGTTTTTTCAGAGGTACATAAGATTGAACTTGTAAAGAATGAAAAGTTAGATAAGTATTTTGGAGAGTTAACAAGTGAAATTATGTTCTGTAACCAAGCCGATAACCTAGCTTTCATCAGTAGTGGCATGGATTATGATCTTGATACTATTGGGGTATGGGATAATGATATTTTATACAATGCAGTAATAGAACCTAAAGGTGGTTACAACTTCAATTATGCAGATGATGGCTCTAAAGTAGAGTGTAAATGGTCAGAGGAAGAAGAGTTTAAAGCTATTCTAAAAGCATCTGGAAATTTAATAGGTAGCCTAGCGAATATAGCAAATAAAATAAGTACAGAATGTAATGAAATAGGTTATTTATATAATGATATATGGTGTTCTGAGGACTTTCTACTAAATATGTATCTAAAACAGCACCAAGACTTAAAAAACAAGCTAGACAAGGCGTTAAATGATTTAAAGGCAATTAAGGATATTATTAAAGATAATAACTATTCTAATTATGCTTACCAATATGGAATAGAAATATCAGAAGAAGATTATTTGAAAAAAGAAAGAGAAAAATACTATAAAGTTAAGAGTGAGGTTGAAGTTAAATTCAAGGCTAAATTAATGCAGTTAGTTGAAGAAGGTGAGGTAATAGATTTAAGCACTCAATCTACAGAAATTCAAAGGAAATGGCTAATCAAAAGATTCCATGAAAATAGAGAAAAAGCATATTATGCACTTCAACTCAATCAGAAGGCGATTGATGCACCCAAGACTCTGGCATTACCAAACAAAGCAGACATCGAAAAGTTAAAGAGTTACACATCATTAGAAAGACACCCTAGATTTATGTATTATCACAAATTTACTACAAATAAAGATTCAATTGAGGTTGGCTGGTACGATACAGAACAGACTAACTGTGCTTTAGATATTACATCTCAAGAAATATATGAGGAGTTAATCGAGCCTATAAAAATAAAGCTAGGTAAGAAAGAAGTTAATGGCAGAAAGAAAAAGCCAAATGATAACCCTTACCGAATTTGGAATCTACTTAAAGAAATAGCTGGTGAAGAAAATGCAAAATGTGTAGAAGAGATAGCAAAAACTAAAAAATATCATAGTCAAGTAGATAAAAAAGCTAAGACAATAAAAGATAAAGAAGCTAAGAAAGAGTTCTGGGCTTTAGAAAGACTTAAAATGATAGAAAATATAGGTGTTCTAAGACAATTCTATACAGATGGAGAAATAGCACAAGCAATAGTTAAAAATGAATGCAACTCAACTTTTATGTTCAACTATTGTTGGGACATTATAGAAGTGGCAATAGCTTCTAAGGAACGTGAAGTTTATATTTATAGAGAATCAGAAGATGGTGAGATAGATTGGATGTTTAAAAAGTATATGAAGAAACCAGCTAAATTAGTTGATGGTAAATTACAAGAAGCTTACATAGAGCAATTAGAGAGACAAGCTAATTATACGAATTTTAATGTAGGAGGGCTTACAGGTGCAGGAGTTGGAATAAATGATATGATTAATATAACTTCAAGAGAATACGTAAATAAAAAAGGCGAAATAATTATTTCTTATGATGTTTATGTTAATGGAGAAAAATTGGGATTTATTTACCCTAACAGTATTAAAGCAGAACTAAAAGATAGTTATGTAGTTAAAAATGCAAGTTTAGAAGGTAAATACATCAAAATAAAGGTCGCATAGCAGGGCATAACGCCCTTAAGCTATGCTTTCTAATATGAGCCATTAGGCTTAGAAAGAATAGGAGAGATCTAAATGAATAGAATGATTTTTAATTGGCAACAAGCATATTTTTATATGGAAAATGGGGTAATGCCAGTGGAGAGACCACAAGTACATAAGAAGACAGGAAAAATATTTTTTGTTTTCGATGATAATGAAACAAAAGAATTATATACAGAATGGTGTAATAGGAAGTAAGTAAATGAATATTATTGATGAGAGGATGGATGAAAGAGTGAGTAATAAAGTTTATGATTTTGGAAATTTTAGAGAATTTAAGGTTGATATGGCAGTAGGAGAGTACGAAAAAAACATACCAGATGTAGCTGAAAAGCAAGTTGAGTTTGCCAAAAAAATGACTGAAAAAATATTTGATTTAGATTTAGATAATAAAATTGAGGTCAATTATAATAGATGTGGAATGGGAAAATCGACTTTAATAAAGGCAATACTAAATCAGTTAGTCAACAATTATTTATATATGGGTGAAGTGCCTAGAAAATGGCAAAAAGACCCTTTTAACTATGGTGCTATAGTTATTACGGATAGATTAGAAAGATTAGAAGATATAGCTAACTATAGAACTAATGGAAATGAAGGGCTGTATGATAGATGTTATTTGATGAAGTACGCCAAAGAAGATGAAGAACAACTATATAAAAATCAGAGAAAAGAGTTCTTAGAGCAATTACAGGAACAAAGTAAATATCCTATAGTTTTAATATCTACACAAAAGTATTTTAAAATGAAAGAAAGCGAAAGAAAGCTATTGTATAAATGGAACAATGGAACTAGAAGGCTATTAATGTGTGACGAAAAACCACCTATAATATCTACAGAAATAATAGACGAAAGATATTTAAGTAATATTAAAGTTGCATTAGAAGAACTTCCAAAGGGAGAAGATAAATTAGAATTAATAGAATATTGGAATAGTTTTTATAGCTACATAGATAATATTAGAGATAATTACACAGAGTATGATATAAATTGGATTTGTGGCTCTGGAAATGATTGTTTAATATCTCCAGCAACAGATAAGAAATTTTTTAAAAAGTTAGAAGAATTAGCATCAACTAAATTATATGACTCTATAGTTAAGTTAAAGGAAATTAATAAAAATGGATGTTTATTCATTAGTAATGGGGACAAGGATCAAGATAATAGTAGAAAGTTTGTTTTAATTAATAATAATACAGATAAATTTGATACAGATTTATGTAAGACCATTATTTTTGATGCTACAGCTATGGAGGATATTGACTACACAATTTCAGATAAATACAACATATTTAAGTTTGATGATAGTAAAGAAAGTGATATAAACCTACATTACATAACAGTTACAACAAGTCAAGGAAGATTAAAAGCTAACCAAAAGCACGTAGAAAACATAGCTAAGTATATTAATGAATTATCTGACGATTTATTTGTAGCTACATATGGAAAGAAAAGTGGGATATTTCAAAAGTTTTCTAGTCTTTTAAATACCAAAGATATAGCTTATTTTGGAGATATAAAAGGTAAGAACAATTGGAATGATAAATCTGAAATGGCACAAATAGGATTAAATAGAAAGTCGCATGATGTTTATTTAGCTACATATATAGCTCTAACTAATGTTGATGAAAAGTGGAACAAAATTCAAGATAGCGATAAGATTTATGAAGACATAGTAAGTATATTAGAAAGTGATAATGGCAACTTTGTGAATAAGAAAATGCAAAGAATAATGGAAAGTGATTTAGTTGTTGATTCAGTTCAAAATATAATGAGAATTAAATGCAGGCATTTTAACAATAGAGACAAATGCAATGTATTCTTACTATGTGCTAAAGTGTATTGTACAGCTATTGAATCAATTGAAAAGTCTATAGGTGCTAAAAAGTTAGAATATACACCAGATATGTTTGTTGAAGCTAGAGAGCAAGATAGAAATAAGAAAGATGGAACAAAAACAAATAATCAGAAGTTTAAGGAGTGGTTTGAAAGCTGGGAAGGAGAAAAAGTGGAAGTCAAAGAGGTTAAGACTATTTTAGATATAAAAGATAAGGCATGGGAAAAGCTAAAGAAGAGTGCTACGTGGAATAATTTATCAAACGAATTCGGTATTGAGAGAGAAGGCAGAAAATTCTACTTAGTTAGAAAATAATTTGACTCCCCCCAATTCTCTAATAATATATATTATTAGAAAATAGTAGGGGTCAAAATTTTAAATTCAATTAAAGAGGTTAGAGTGAAAATTTCTAGCTTCTTTTTTTATTGTAGTAATAGTTGCGAGGCTTCGGCCGAAGCAAAGGTTAGGGCGGTGACCGGTGACAAGAATTTATGAAATGAGGACGTAAGGACGAATGAAGTAAAGGCTTGGCAAACCTAGGGTGCGTTTAGAGTTGTTTACTTCACAAAAAA
>OLNY01003074.1_pt1 | contig 10980 bp, 11 predicted proteins | sample 1671981 | NCBI WGS metagenome assembly OLNY01 (sample SAMEA3136632, study PRJEB25190) | human gut metagenome | biome: human gut; feature: human-associated habitat; material: faeces | place: Austria | collected 2013 | reverse complement strand
GGCGAAGCCCACACCCAGGCGGGCTTCCTGGCCTATATGGAAGCGGTGTGGCCCTACGTCACCCCCGGCTCCCGCGGCCTGGACAACCCGGAGAATATGGTCCTGGGTTGTCGTAGCTTTGCCCAGAGCCGGGGCTGCTATCTCAGGGGCGAGGTCCTGCCCATTGCCCGCCGCCCCCAGCGGCCCTCCTCCGCCCAATGCCGGGCGTTTCTGGCCCAGGCCCTGGGGCGGGACTGCCCCGTGGCCTTTTTGAACTTTTCCAACGGCGCCCTGAAAAATCTGGACAGCTGGCATTGGGTCCCCCTCATCTCCATGACGGAGGGGGAGCGCGTCCTGCTCTGCACCATTTTGGATGAGGGCGAGGAGCGGGTCATCGACCTGGACCTCTGGCTGGACACGACATTTTTGGGCGGCGCTCTCGTGACGCTCTGGCCGGACCCGGACGTGGGGCATCTCCATGAAGCGTGACGCAGACGGCATCAGACACAAAAAAAGGCCAGCAGCGCGAAGCTGCTGGCCAAAAATTTTATCATTTTGTTATGATTCATGTGCAGTCAGGCGATCGCCTCAAATTCCCTTCAGCACGGTGATGTCGATGAAAGAGGCGTTGCGCACGATGTAAGTGGAGACCGAACCCATCTTCTGCGTGCAACCGCGGGAGGAGCGGGTCATCAGGATGGCGTCAAAGCCGCCCTCCTTGGCAAAGCCGATGATCTCCGGGCCAGGGTTACCGAAGCGCAGGGCGGTGTCCACCTTGTACTCAGGCATCATTCTGGCAAAAGAGGCGAGGAGCTGACGGGAAACCTCGGCGTCGTTCTCGTCCACGGACTTGATCTCGTCGTGGTCGGGCATGGGCTTCACTTCGTCGTTGTCGTCAGTCATCTTATGGGGCCGGGGTTCGGGGGTGACTAACAGAATGGTGATCTCCGTCTCTTTGGGGTCGTAGCTTTGCTTGATCTCCTGAATGGTGCGCAGGCTGCGGGGACTTCCATCGATAGGCAGTAGGATCTTCTTCATGTGGGTACCTCCAATCATCATGTTGCTTGCTGTGGGCTTGCAGGGTTGGGGTCTTCCAAAGGGGGTGCTTTTATTCGTCACCCACTTCCCGCATCACGATCACATCGAGGAACGAGGCGTTGCGCACGATGTAGGTCGCGACCGAGCCGAGCTTACGCAGCGGCCCGCGGGAGGAGCGGGTCATGATGATCATGTCGATCTGTTCCTCCTTGGCGTACTCCACGATCTCCGCTCCGGGGGCGCTGCCCAGGAGGACCTGGGTCTTGACCTGGTAACCGGGGAGAAGGTCGGCCACGGCGTCTAACTCAGGCTGGGCCTTTTCCGCGTTGTGCTTGATCTCATCCATGGAGTTGATATACAGCTGGGCGCTGACGACTTTGACGATGGTGATGTCGCTCTCTGCCGGGTCGCAGAGCTGCTTGACCGCTTCTACGGTGCGCAGGCTACGTTTGCTGCCGTCAACTGGTAACAGGATCTTTTTCATGGGGTATGGCCTCCTTGAGTCTATGACCTCTTGTGGTGCTTTTATTATACAATCAAGCCAAAAGAAAGTCAATACAATTGCAGGTTATTTGTCGAAATTTTCTAAAAGCGTTTTCAGATGCAAGCTTTATTGCGATTTTTCGGGTCCGTGGATGATGGTATAGGCGTTGTGGACGGCCTCCACCTCGACCACCTGGTGGGCCCCGCCGGCCTCGCCGTCCAGGGTCCAGCGCAGCTCCTGGGCGGCGGTGAACTTGACCTTGGCCGTGGAGAACGTCGTCATCATGGAGTTGAGGATGGCGGGGTTGGTCATCAGCAGGGCGCGGCTGAATTCCTCCATGTCTTTCACGTCCCGGACGGGGGAGATGAGGGTCACCTCCAGCAGGCCGTCGGAGAGGTCCGGGTTTCCGGGGGGGAAGTTATTGAAGCGGCCCACAGACGTGGTGTTGCTCACCATGCCGTAGAGAAAATCCCCCTCGATGACCTTGTCATCGTACTCCACCTTTAAGTGGTAGGGCTTGATGGAGGCGAGATTCTTGACCACCTCCAGCACATAGGCGTTGTAGCCCAGAAGGTTCTTGGCTTTCTGGGGGGTGGAGTAGGCGATCTCCGTAAAGGCCCCGAAGGCTGCGACATAGAGAAAGCTCTGGCCGTTGAACCGGCCCAGATCATGGGTGTGGGGCACACCGGTGACGGCGGTGGCCGCCAGAGCGGTCAGATCGCCCAGGGGCAGGTTTAAGTTTTTGGAAAAGTCATTCGTCGTCCCCACGGGGATGTAGCCGATGATGGGCTGCTCGTCTAACCGCACGGCCCCGGCGATGGCTTCGCTTAGAGTGCCGTCGCCGCCAGCGACCACGACCTGGTCAAAGTCCTTGCTCCAGCGCACGATGGCCTCCCCGGCGTCGCCCCGGTACTGGGTGGGATAGGCCGTGACGAGACAATCCTCTTCTGTCATGGCGTTGATGATGTTGGACAGTCCGGCCCAGGTCTTGTTTTTTCCCGCGTGGCGGTTATAGATAAAAAGGACGCGTTTCACGTGGATTCCTCCTTATGGCAAGATCAGTGCTATTTGAGCGCGGAGTGGCCCCCTCAGACCGCTTTGCGGCCAGCTGTTTTAGGAAAATTTTACTGAATCGAACTGTCCCCCGGACAGTTCGACCCTTTCAGGGGAGCCACGCTCAGGATAAAGAAGATTATAAACCCTCCTATTTCCGTTGACAATAGGCACTTTGTCGGGATATACTGGTTTCTATAAACATTCGGTTTGGAGAGACAGAATTTTCCAAGCTGGAAGGGAGGGAGACGGCACCATGAACAAAACGGAGCTGCTGGACAAATACGCCAGAGACGGCGAGAGCCGTTTGCTTCTGGCTCGTGTACTGGACCAGCAGCAGCGGGCGGACCAGCGGGGCACCCCCACCCACACAGCCTTTCTCTCCCCCGCCGAGCAAGCCATGAGCGCCGACCTGCTGATGGCTGCTGCGCCGGGGCAGGGCGTGCTGCACGGCGGCTACGCGGATGCCGAGCGCAAGCTCTGGGGCTTTCTGCCGGACTGGCTGGACGAAGACCTCTGGCTGGCCGGGGAGGACTGCCCCCTGGCGGCCTTGGAGGTGAGGGTCCCCAAGGGGGCCAAGCTGACCCACCGGGACTATTTGGGTTCCCTCATGGGCCTGGGCATCACGCGGGAGAAGATCGGGGATATCCTGATCGGAGAGACGGGGGCGCAGGTCATCGTCCTGCGGGAGACCCTGCCCATCTTACTGGCCCAATGGGAAAAGGCCGGGCGTTACCCTGTGACCCTCACGCCGCTGCCCCTGGACCAGCTTACCCCCACGCCGGGGGAGACGAAGGAAGTCCGGGCCACCGTAGCCTCCGTCCGTCTGGACGCCGTTGTTTCCGCTGGCTTCTCCATCCCCCGCAGCCGTGCCGCCGAGCTCATCAAAGGCGGGCGGGTGATGGTCAACCACCGGCCCTGTGAGAAGGCGGATAAGGTCGTCGAGGCCGGAGACGTGCTGACCTGCCGGGGGCTGGGCAAGTGTGTCCTGACCGAGATCGGGGGCACGTCCAAGCGCGGACGGACCATTCTCACGATCCAGCGCTATCTATAATTTTCAGACGAACATCCTATTTCCGATAGAAAGAAAGGACCGCACCATGACAGAAGAACGCATCGCCCGGCTCAACGAGCTGGCCCGCAAGAGCAAGACCATCGGCCTGACCGAGGAAGAAAAGCAGGAGCAGGCCACCCTGCGCCTGGAGTACCTGGCCTCCATCCGCCAAAGCCTGGAGGCCCAGCTGGACAACGTCTACTTCCTGGAGAAGGACGGCACCAAGACCAAGCTGCAAAAGAAGGACGAGGAGAAAAAGCCCCTGTCCTGATTCGATGTTACCCACACGACAAGACCGCCTGACCGGCGTTTTGTAAGGCGGCCCTGCCGCCCCCTATCACAAGGAGGATTTTTAGTATGCCCAGTATGTACGTCAACGTTCCCAAGCTGGAACAAGGAACCAAGGATGCCCTGGCTGCCAAGCTGTATGACGCTGCCGCCCCCATCCTGAAGGCCCCCCACATCTACACCTTCGTCAACGAGTACGAGACGCTGTACGAAAACGGCCAGCCCGCCCCCCAGAAGATGGTGGTCGCCAACATCGAGGCCGGCCCCACCAAGGAGGAGAAGGTCAACGCCCTGGCCGAGTCCATGCAGGCCGCCGTCCAGGAGGTCCTGGGCGAGGACAAGAAGCTGACCCTCGTCTTCCATGACAACGGCCTGGACCGCATCGCCATCGGCGGCGTGACCATCGCCACGAAGATGCAGAAGAAGTAAATACGTTTCTATTGCAAAAGGAGCTGCCTCATAACGAGACAGCTCCCTTTGTATTGTACTTAAGAATCAAGTTGTTGATTCTTCGTCTTCTTGCAATAGCACAGTATCCAAAAAATTCCGAATCTCTTTTGGATTTTGTAACGTACATATTGTATCAAAGTAGCCTGTAGACCCAGATGCTGGATATGACGTGTTGAGTATACTTGAAGCGCCAACTTCTTCATCTTCACACGGAGCAAGCAAAACCCCTCGAACTTGTCCATTGGGGAAGGCCAGCATCACGGTCATGCACTTCCAGGCAGCATCATATCCACCAGAAAGCTCACGCCGAGTCGTATGCGTTTCTTTACAGGTTGAAAGAAACGCCAAGATCTGTTTTTCCTGCTCTGGCGATGGGGTCGTGAAATCTTCATCCTCCCCGCCACCAATTTCAATAAACATAATTCGTGTGTTTTCTGGAGAAGCGACCACAGGATGAGGCTGAAAAAACCAAGCGATCATGAGTATCATCGCCGTAGACGCTAATAAGCAGCATACTCCTATTACTTCTTTTCTCATTATGGCACACTCCAAAATCTACCGGTCAAGAATAGCTTTTAAATGTGAAGCTCGTTTTGTGTATTTTCGTTGTTATATCTTTGTCAATAACTGGATTTGTCCAGTTATACAGAGCGATATTTGCAATATTATTCCAACTTGGCGTTATATGTGTTTGATTTATAGAGTTTGTTGTCTTGTATGATCCATCGCCTCTAGGATTTTTCTTAAGTACAATATCTTTATATTTGCCATAAAATTGATAATAGTACAACTTATCAATCCAAAGCTTTTGTGCGACGCATCCTACCTGTTTCCCAATAGTTGTATGTACATAGCCGGTCCTTTTTAACCAGTCATATTTAAACTGTATTTGTTGCCAGTCAGAAGCAAGTGGAACTGATACAGATTGATTTATATATGCTTCAAATGCACTTAATGCTGATGCTCCTGTAGAAAGAATGGAAACACTTCCGCTAAAAATACCACCTATGGAGATGGCCAATGAAATAAGCCCAGAAGCAATATCTTTTGTCGAAGTTCCGTTTGACACACTCAGATGTGGTGTAATATACCCCCGAGCACTATCGGTCTCAAGAACTTCTACATTGTTAGCCCGTGTAGACATTTCTGATGTAGATATAGTAAACGGTTCAGAAATGTATATAGAATACTCAAATTCTGTATTACCCATTTCACGCTGTGACTCAACCATTTCTTTTATTTTTGCAACTTTGTCTTCGCATATGCCATATTTTTCAAAGTTGCTATAGTTTTTATCAAAATCGAATGTATCGATATTGATTCGATCAGTTTTGACATATGTATTATCATATGCGCAGGTCAAGTACTGGTCATCTTGTAGATATAGTATATCCATATCTACCTCACTCTGCGCATAAATGTAATTACGCTCATAGTTGTTGGTTATAGTTTTGTACGGCTCTATCTCCCGCATTTGATTAGTTAGGGAGGAATCTAGCAAAGTATACGTTCCATCAGGGTTTTCTTTCAAGAGAATCTGAGTTGGGAGAACATCTTCTTGATAGCCTTCCACTGTGTCTGCCGTTTCGAGTGCCGCCGCCGGAAGAGAGAGGAGGTTAACCAAAAAGGTTAACGAGAGAAAAATAGCCAATAATTTTTTCATATTGTCCTTCCTTTCTGCTACAGTATTTTATTTTGACCCTTAATAATATATTTTTTCTCCTATCACTTCTTTTCTTTTTAAGAATTAAATAAGAATTTTGCTTCTTATGAGGTAAATATACATGATATTTACAACAAATGCAATACAAATTTTTCTGCAAAATAAATTTCAATTTTTTGCATAATATGAGTTGAATTCTTAAAAATTAGTTTTTCAATGATTCAACTTTCATACATATTTATGCTATATTATCTTGACTTTATTGTGTAACTCGCCTATATATGTGTCCATCTCTTGGAATTTTGATATAATATTCTCCATCCCCCGCAGCCGTGCCGCCGACCTCATCCGAGGTGGGCGGGTGATGGTCAACCACCGGCCCTGTGAGAAGGCGGATAAAGTTGTCGAGGCCGGAGATGTGCTGACCTGCCGGGGGCTGGGCAAGTGTGTCCTGACCGAGATCGGGGGCACGTCCAAGCGCGGACGGACCATTCTCACGATCCAGCGCTATCTATAATTTTCAGACGAACATCCTATTTCCGATAGAAAGAAAGGACCGCACCATGACAGAAGAACGCATCGCCCGGCTCAACGAGCTGGCCCGCAAGAGCAAGACCATCGGCCTGACCGAGGAAGAAAAGCAGGAGCAGGCCACCCTGCGCCTGGAGTACCTGGCCTCCATCCGCCAAAGCCTGGAGGCCCAGCTGGACAACGTCTACTTCCTGGAGAAGGACGGCACCAAGACCAAGCTGCAAAAGAAGGACGAGGAGAAAAAGCCCCTGTCCTGATTCGATGTTACCCACACGACAAGACCGCCTGACCGGCGTTTTGTAAGGCGGCCCTGCCGCCCCCTATCACAAGGAGGATTTTTAGTATGCCCAGTATGTACGTCAACGTTCCCAAGCTGGAACAAGGAACCAAGGATGCCCTGGCTGCCAAGCTGTATGACGCTGCCGCCCCCATCCTGAAGGCCCCCCACATCTACACCTTCGTCAACGAGTACGAGACGCTGTACGAAAACGGCCAGCCCGCCCCCCAGAAGATGGTGGTCGCCAACATCGAGGCCGGCCCCACCAAGGAGGAGAAGGTCAACGCCCTGGCCGAGTCCATGCAGGCCGCCGTCCAGGAGGTCCTGGGCGAGGACAAGAAGCTGACCCTCGTCTTCCACGACAACGGCCTGGACCGCATCGCCATCGGCGGCGTGACCATCGCTACGAAGATGCAGAAGAAGTAAACAAGTTTTTTCTGACAAAAACCCAGGCTTTTCGTGTTTGATCGACGAAAAGCCTGGGTCCTTATTTTTATCCTGTCAGCCAAGACCAGTTCCCTGAAATAGGGTCGAAGAATAGCGTTGCCTGACTTCCATCTTTTTTGGTCACAGAGAAAACATACCCACTTTGAATGAATTTCCCAAGGGCAGGCTCTGTCGGTATAATTGCATAGTCCGCAGAGGAAGAGATTGCTCCTATCATTTCACTCTGGACCAGTTGTTCTTTTGCCTGCTTCACCGTGAACGTCGGACGAAACAGCCAAAAGCCTAGCGGCATACTGATCAAGGACAGCACCAGAACACTAGAGATGACGTACCGTCTTATCCCTGGTGCTGCACACTGCCTTTTTGCGCCCTGAGCACCTCGAACGCAAGCCATTGCCAGCACATAGGATATACTGAGCCACTCCAACTGAAAGACACCCCAGTAAAGTTCGTGATCTGCCCAGCACAAAATGACCAAAAGCGCCGTGACCCCGATATAGGGAAGGATCGTTTTAACTATTTGCCTCTGCCATTTGTGCATTGTAGGCGATTTGTCTAGGATTTTGTCCACGGTTGTAGTTGTAGCTAGCAGTATCAAGTTTAAACGACTCTTTCTTGTGAATTAAATCATATGTAATTACCCATCTCTTTGTGATGTATGCATCCGGGAAAATGTTTTTCCCATTTATAACAGGGGCATATCGAATCTTTTGGGTAGAGAAACAAATGTTTCCTTTGATTGCACTTGTAATGCAATCTGTTACAATGGCACAACCAAATGCTGCGACAATCGCACCAACAGTTACTCCTCCAGTAATAAATGCCGCAACTACAGACACAATAACACTCACTGCTGTTCCTGCGCCAAACTGTAATTGCTTTCCCATATACCGATGTAGGTCAGGCTCTTCATCGTAGTTTCGAGAATATACAGTGCAAGGCTTCGAGCCTGTAATCGATGCATTACTGGGTACATTAAGCAAATAGGACCAACCTTCTGTGCTAAATGCTAACGTACTAATCCCGCTGTCCGCCTTTTCTGTTATTTCTTCCATGTCTGCGTTGGAAACAAAGTCAGAAAACTTATAATACTGAACGTCAGGGCCTAAACGATTAACAGAGCGGCTAGACTGGTTGTCATACTCAATAAGAGCAACAACATCCGTAGATGGAGAAGAAACAGCTCTTTGAGTTAGTACACCATCTACATACACCTCAACAAAGGTGGCTCCATCAACTGTCGTAAACTGAATCGTACCTTCCTTGCCAAATTCATCTGTATACGACGTTGAGTAGTCGAATGTTGTTGGGAATTTGCCCTCGATAGCAGCTACACTATCGTTTGTCGTCACCTGTTCTGTTTCCTTACTCTCGGCAGCAGCAGCAGGTATGCTGATGATAGAAAGTAACAGAGACATCACGAGCACCAGGGATGTTATTTTTTTCATATACTCTCCTTTTTTCCGTAACAATTCACTCCAACCATGCATGGCAGCATTGACTTCCAATGCTGCCTATAATATATCAAGTCGCATTTTCTTTTTCTATCATAATCACATTAAAGTTTTATCAAATTTAAGCAAAGTATATCTATCTAAAGTGATAGTATTTTTCACCATCTCAAGCTCCCCTCGTTTTCTTGTAAACGGGGGGAGTTCGTGTTATACTGTTTTATTATACGATGAAACCTTAATCGGGAAGGAGGTAGCTATGTATCGCGTGAATATCCCAGTTGGTGTATCTGATTTTGAAAAAATTAGACAGGAAAACCTCTACTATGTAGATAAAAGCGGTTTGATCATTGACCTACTCTCTAAAAAGAGAGCAGAAGTAACGCTTATCACCCGCCCTCGTCGGTTCGGAAAAACAATGGGCATGAATATGCTGGCAAACTTTTTCGACATTCAGAAAGACAGCCGTTCTTTATTTGAGGGACTGGACATCAGCAAAGAGTCGGCGCTTTGCGCACAGTGGATGAATCAATGGCCGACGCTCTTTCTCTCTTTCAAGGATGTAGATGGGACTTGCTTTGAGAATGCATTCAATCTGCTGAAAGCTACGATCTCCCGCTTCTGCGATGCCCACCCGGAGCTTGCGGACAATGAAACTGTAACTGAGGAACAGCGACGGGTCTTTGCCCGCCTGATTGACCAGACGGCTTCCCTGACGGAAGTGCAGGGAGCACTCCTGACCTTGATGCAGATGATGCAGGCTAAGTATGGAAAGCCTGTTATCCTGCTGTTGGACGAGTACGACGTGCCTCTGGCCAAAGCCAGCAGCAATGGGTATTACACGGAGATGCTGGAAGTGATCAAACCACTGATGAGCACTGCCCTGAAAGATAACCCATCGCTTCAGATGGCCGTGATCACTGGTTGCCTGCGGGTCGCCAAAGAGAGCATTTTTACGGGAACGAATAACTTCGTTTCAGATACGATCTCAGATTCTCATCTGAATGAATACTTTGGTTTTACCCAAAAAGAAGTGGATCAGCTTTTGGAAGACAGCGGCACCACAGACCACGCAGAGGATATCAAAGCCTGGTATGACGGCTATCATTTCGGGGACTTAGACATTTACTGTCCCTGGGATGTCATGAACTACTTGCGGGACCTGCAAAACGATCCAAACGCAGAACCAGCCAGCTATTGGGAAAATACCAGCGACAATGCGATCATCCGCTCTTTCATTGACTATGCTGAGGACAGCATTTCGGAAAAGCTGGAAACACTTTTGTCTGGCGGCTATATCGTCCAGAAGATTCGGGAGAACCTGACCTATGACTATCTCCATTCTTCGGAAGAAAATCTGTGGAGCATCCTGTATCTGACTGGATATCTGACCAGAATCCCACCGGCGAGCCTGCCAAAAAAGCTGCCGAGAGGAGAACTTGCTTTGGTCATCCCTAATGCAGAAGTCAGAGAGATTTTTGAGAATACAGTACAGGAATGGTTTGATGACACGGCAAAGGGTTCTGACCGTCGGGCTTTATTCGATGCAGTCTGGTCAGGCAATGCAGAGGCTCTGACTGAAGAAATGAGTGACCTGCTCTACCGGACCATCAGCTACCATGATTACCGAGAAGATTTTTACCATGCATTCCTGGCTGGTATTTTTGCCGGGGCTGGGTATAGTGTAACATCAAACCGGGAGCACGGGGAAGGCCGGAGCGATGTGGTGATCCGGGACAAAAAACACCGGCGGGTCGCCATTTTTGAAGCAAAGTATTCCAAACTTCCCCAAGCTATGGCAACAGACTGCGAGGCCGCCTTACAACAGATCCAGGACAAAAAATATGCCAGAGATTATGAGGATGGCCGCACAAAAATTTTCTGCTATGGCATTGCATTTTGCAAAAAAGATTGCCTGGTGCAAAAGCTCTGATAAGCGGCAAGGGGAGAAACAAGCTCCGTTTCTCCCCTTGTAGCCGGGTCCGCTTTACCGGGCGCTGGTGGATTTCTGGGCGCTGTCGGTGGCGTTCTTGGCGGCTTGCTTCATGCCGTCGAGGGCGTCCTCTGCGGTGTCACCGATGCTGCGGGCGGCGTCTTGGGCGGCCTTGCCCAGGTCCTTGGCGGTGTCTTTGGTGTTTTCGCCGGCCTTCTTTAGGTTGTCACCGGCCTTGTCCCGATTGGATTTCGCCTGGCCGCGCTTGCCGTCATAGGAGCGGGCGTGGTAGCCGTCGACCCGGCCCTGGCTGTCGGCGTGATAGCTGCCGT